>Ga0307517_10015512_pt1 | contig 10117 bp, 12 predicted proteins | sample 23_EM_MG_FD_194515 | JGI IMG/M metagenome (GOLD analysis project Ga0307517, IMG submission 194515) | Populus trichocarpa ectomycorrhiza microbial communities from riparian zone in the Pacific Northwest, United States - 23_EM | ecosystem: Host-associated > Plants > Roots > Unclassified | place...
GGGGCAGAGTGCTATGGGTCGCCACAAGCCCACAACAAAGTTCCGGTTATGCAAATGCGCCAACTCATTCATCAGAACAATAAACAATCGTCTTTCCCGCCTTATCCACAACCCTCACCCGGCCCTTCTCAATGAACCTTGGTATGTACTTCTGGAAGTCCGGTTTCGTGTCCCGAGCACCCGCCTCGACTTCCCCAAACACCATTTCCAGCTTGCGCCTTGATTTATTAGCCAACTGACACAATGAATTGTCGAGTTGCGTCCAGTAGGTATGATCTGCTGAGAATCCCTCAAACCCCAATGACGAAGTGAGTGATATCTTTTGAATGTTCATGGAGGTGATAGACGAAATAAGGTTCAGTTCCACGGTCCCCAGATGCCACACACGGATTTCGAGCTCGCGGAGTTCTCGGCAGTGCGAGAGGGTCAAAGGGCCATCTACATCTGTGAAGGAATTGTGGCGTGTCATACGGGGATCCATGGGGCAGAATTCGGGTGGATTGTACACACGTCTGCGGGCGCTAAGTAACGTTAGCCGTTGTGCGCTTGCTCCAAAGGCGGCGAGGACATGCTTGGCGCCCCTGTGACTGACGTGAACCTCTCCGAGCTGCAGCCCCAATTGCGATAGCTCATCAAAGAGACCCAGGTCATCCATTTTGCCGTCATCGGGCTTGGTGACCTCTAGCCGTTCGAGGGATGGTCGAGAAAGGGGAAGGATCGGCTCATGGGTAATGTGGTAGGAGAGGTTGTTGAGACCGAGGCTTGTGAGGTTGGGGAAGTAGTTGAGAAGAACGACGAGTGCGTTGGTTGTGACATTGGAATTCCACAGGCAAAGGTAAGAGAGGGTGTGTTGAAAAGCAGAGAATATTTCAATCTGCCGAGGGAGCCATGGAATGGGGGCGGAAAACCAGATGAGGGATCTGAGTTGGCGGAACGAGGGCAAAAAATTACGGAGGTAATCCAGGCGACGCTCTGGCTCAATGACCTCTCCTCGTGGGGTTACATTGCTCACGTTGTAAGATAGCAAACGCACGTGGCCCAATAACTCGACATTCGTTGGTGAGATATTATCCAACCAAGATCGCAAGTTCCGTTCGTAGATCCAAACGAATTCGAAAAGGCGCCTTTGGCAAGGGCGTACCCACGATTTTGCGACCAGCGAACAGTTCCGAATATGTTCCCAGGGATAAAAGGGCAGGTAGTCGATGATCTTGTCGAGGAGTTCCTGTGGAAGGTTCATCGTGACAGGCTGGGACCAGAGAAAGTCAAGCTGGGAGAAATGGCGGACTCCCTCGATGCTACTCACCAGTTGTTGAATGTCGGGTTAGAGGCTATGGGGAAAGGGTGGTAGGGTGTGGAGAATTTGCGACTCCGGGAAAGACGCGGTATCCGATATCTTTGCGATCACTCGCGGGTATCCGTAGCTATCAAGCAACGAGAGCAGTGCCTGAGAATATGAGTATTTGTACAGACGAGATGTCGCGAAGGGTATACGTACTGGGCGAAAGCCTGAAGGGCTCTCAGGTCGAGGGAAGTGAAATCCGGGTGAGGGCAGCTGCGTGGGCGGGTGGGACCCACGAAGGTAGCTCGGAAACCACCTCTCTGCAGTATTGCCGGTTTAGCCAGCGAGGGTTTTAAGATATCCGCGGTTGAACGGACACCTTCAAGGAAAGTGGGGGTGGAAACAGGAACGGCGGAGGGGCGTACGAAACGCGAGGAGGTGGTGGTATCCTCGGAAGAGGACCACGTGCCGGATCGCCTCCCGTGCGCAAAGACAGGCACTGTGTTCCGATCGTTCCTCCCTTCGCCGAGGCTATCAACTTCTTGGAAGCGTGGGTCGCGGGTATTCGGGTCACCGGTCCGCCCTCTTAAGATCACCAGTCACAAAGTGTTCCTGCAGAAGTTAAGGGAGCAAGGCAGCACGAGGGCTTTCGTTCCCCCGTGCAACCTTGTCTCTGGCTCTCCATACTAGTGTCGGACAAGTATCCGTTGCCACTCAAGAACATCTCTATCGTTTTCTCTCCTACTGAACGGCTAGTACTCGGTACTCATCGGTCGGAACAATAAATAACCCTCTCGCCCGGCCTCTCCACAACCATCACTCGACCTTGCTCTCTGAATTTTGGTAAAAACTCTTTGAAATCCATCTCCCAATGATCTGCATTTTTCTTCCTCCCGACGCGAAACGCCACCTCCAGCCTGTGCTTATACCCTGACCCCCGCAACCGCCTGATGAGTTGATACAAGTTGTCATCGATCGTTTCGTAGTAGCGTAAGAACGTCGGATCACTCATCCACTGGAATTGATGATACCGTGCCGGAATCGTGATCTTCCGAAGATTCGTCGAGGTAATGGATGCTAGGAGGGACATTTCGTCTTGCTCGAAGGGTAGCGAACAAATTTCTAATTCGCGGAGTGCTTGACAGTGAGTGAGATTCGGGAAATGTCCTGTTGTGGGTTCGTGAGCATGGGGAAGATACGTTAGGTCCCACGACATACCTGCATCCCCACGAACGCTCTTGGTTATTCTCAAGTGCTTGACGTTTCCGCCGACGAAGCATTCGTAGAAAAAGGGCGAATAGACCGATTCGAGGCTCAGTTCGTCGAGTTCCGGTGGCGGGTTCGATAACTTATTGAAAAGCGCTTGATCCCTGATCTTGCCCTCCACGATAGAAAGCTTGCCACGTAAAGGTCTAGAAAGCGGAGGAGCAGGTAAACCGTCCGCCTCGCACGTGAGAGATTTGAATTCGAGCTTTCTGACGCCAGGGAAGTAGTTGATGAGGGTGACGAACGCGCTGGGCGTGGCATTGCAGCCGGTGAGGGATAACGATTTGAGAGTGTGCTGAAAAGAGGAGCAGAGTCCGATCTGCTGGAGAACTTCGGGTCCGAGGAACATGGAAGACAGTCCCAGGGATTCGAGTCGGCTAAGTCCGGACAAGTAACGATAGAGGGAATCGATGCGGTATGGTGTAATGCGACCCCACACCATGGGGTCGTATATGAACGTGAAGGACCGGATATTGCGCAACAGATCAGTGTCCCTCGCCGAGATCCTGTTCAGCCATGGCTGGTGGGTCTTTTTGGTTATGAAAACGTCGTTAAAGAGCCATTTCCTACACAAGTGCATCCACGGCTTCGCAACCAGGGAGCACCTGCGCAACGACCGAACGTCCCCAACGAGATAACGGATGATCTCGTCTATCAACTCCAGAGGGAGAACCATCTAGGTTTTGCACAGGCGAAGAGATAGATCAGATTACAGGAGGAGGCCGTACGGAGGAGTTGGATTGCTCACTCGCAATGGCTACGGCTGCTGGTGGCTGTCGACCTCAAGGTCTTTCGGGAATAACCGAGGGATGATCCATCTTTGACGCCGCTTCTGTACGGGCGCCCTGGTGCGGACCGAGCGAAGACGCGGCACGCATTGGCGGCATGCCGAAGGGAGTATCCGATCCCACCCACGGCGTGTCACGGTTTAAGTAGGAGAGGGCTTGTCCCACTCGCTCCTCCCAGAATGCTTTGCGCCCAACAACGGATTCAGGAACTTCAACAAGAGGAACTCCGCAAACACTCAGGCCCGCTGCGAGGCTGGCGCGCGAATAGTTCAGTTACAACGACTGTGTTAGCATAACGGAATAATATAACGGAGGCGAAAAATCATTTGTAAAGTCACTCCTTAGGCGGACGTGGATGTCCTCACGAGTAGCATCGAGGTTGTGGTCAGGACCGGGATTGCCCCCCATGAGAATCGGAATCGGATACAAACAGAGAGCGGATAACAATACAGAAAGACCAATTATAGACACGAGTAGTAATAAGAGGGATAGACGACATGAAGAAAACAAAATAACATCCTCAAGCAGCCTCCCGCTCCATCTTTCTCCGTTTCCGCTCCTGGTCCTCGAATATAAGCCGCTCTGCCGCGCTTTGTGGAAGGGGAGCGGGTCGTTTTGCGCCAGCAGAGGTCGACGTCGACGGGGTAGGATTGGAAGTGGTGGTTTTGAAAACGTTCGGTCGCTTAAGCGGGTTCGTCCCAGCTTTCAACGGGTTTGGGCCGAGTTTCAACGGGTTCGCGCTGAGTTTCAGACCAACGGAAGGCGCTATCGTAGTTGTGACGACGGGCTTGGCGGAGAACGACAGGACGACTTTTTCCGTGCCCTCCTCCCGTTTCAGACCTTCCTCGACCGGCGGGGGTGATTCCGAGGAGCCAGAGCCCGATGCACCTTCCTCTTCCTCTCCAGCCTTCGCGCGTTCGATTTGTTCAGCAATCAGCAAACGTTCACGCTGTTCGTCTGACATCGTCGAGCGTTCCTTCTGGAGTGCGGCCGCCTGCAACAGAACGAATGGTCAGCGCAACATGATCGTGAGCGAACTTCGGAGCCGTGGCCACTCACCTGCTTCTCCAAAGCCTTCGGGCTATTATCGATCCATGCGATAAACCACCCCTTCTCCGTCTCATCTACCCGTGCAACTCCTGATCTTCCCAGATGCTTCACGAACTCAGTCAACGTGACCCACCGCGTAGAGTTCATATGTTGGTGGTGTTTATCTTGAATGAATTCTTGGTACACTGTGTTCGCCTTGACGCGCTTCGTACCGAACCTATTGATGGGATAAGGCGATAAAATGGGTGGGGAAGAAGGGGGTGAACGTACCTCCGCGAAAGCAACTGGACAAAATCGTGCTGGAACTGTCCAGAGAAATCGGCAATGTGTCGGCCAGCGTTCTCTCCGACGACGAGCATCTGTCTGAGGTGCGCCTCGGATTGAATGTGACACTTGAAACCGTTGTCGTCCCGGCATTGTTTCTGACAGACTTGACAGTACCATCGCAACCTCTGAAGTCCCTTGGACTTCATCTGGTTGGCGAGATACTTCGGTGTTCCAACTGCGGTGGACTGTAAGAGATCATTACGGGGCAGAAACGAAGGTAGAGCTGACCTTCTGCTCGTGGCATGACGTGTTATAGAAAACCAGGGTCTTGAGTGGGACAGTAAGTGGGTGGCGGTCAAAGGTCAAAGATGACTAATCCGGGAAAGTCCGAGAATAGCACATGATTGCCTTTCGTCATTTCGTCCGCTGCCCACAGGGGCTTGAACGTTGACTTGAGTCGTCTACGTCGTGACTGCAATAATGGGTACGTTGTTGTCCACTCCCCCTGTTCGTCGTGAATTCCATGAACAGCCCCTCAACAATCCAACCCGCCAGGACTGAAGACCGTAACGCTTCCCCCGGAAATCTTGGACATGATCCTGGACCACACACCCACCAAAGGCAAAGAGGGCCGAAAGATGCTGATCGCATGCGCTTTGGTGGCTACTTGGTGGACAGGGCCCAGCCAGAGACGCCTCTTCTCATCGGTATCCATCGACGACAAGAACTACCCGCGATGGATGAATGATATCGTCCTCTCTGAATCCAAAACTCACCTTCTCCAATACATCCGTTCGTTGCGGCATTGCTGTGGTTCGACAAACGGGTACAAATATTCATTGCGAACCCTCTCGAAGGGCTCTGGAGAATGTTTTTCCGCTATACACAATGTCCGCAGCCTTGAGTTGGCTAATATCAGAATCGAACACCTCAGCAAAGAGGGACTCCATGGCTGTTTCTCGGCTTTCCGTGAAACCCTCACCAGCCTCACCCTCAGGGCTTTTGTCACGTCATTCGCGGCTTTTGTGTCTATGATTGATTATTTCCCCAACATCACCGCCCTTCAACTGGGCCTGTTTGAACTGGAACCCGATGAAGGACCGATCCCACAATTGTCTCAGCCGCTTCGGGGGAGGATATCCATTTATCTACCTCTCCCCAGTTCCTGTTACTTGATTTTCATTGATCGGTTGGCCAAGTTGGACCAGGAGTATGAGGAATTGGTTATCGACCCCACCTCCATCCCCTTGAGAACAGAGCTTTTTAATCGTATCCTCCAATTCAGTACAGGCACCATCAAATGCCTGAGGCTGCTCGGCAAACTCAAACGTGAGCACTCTCTCCATACTCCGTCTTTATTGCACGACTCTTAGACAACCTTCCAAGTCCTAGGCGGAGAAGTAGTCATGATCAGTCACTTTCGAATGCTCCGAGAATTACAATTGATGGAGACCCGGCCAAATTCTACTCACGAAGTCCTCCTCTCTTCAATCACCTCCACCGAGCTTCGAAAGGTTATCTTTCCGGTGGGGTACATGTACAATTCGTGGATTTTCGCCGCGCGAATTCGGGAGTGGGCTGTGATCGACAAAAGGTTGTGCGACCTTGTGACTCGGCTTGGTAGGACGGGGTACCGTCATACGTTAGAGGTGGAAGTGCGATTCACCGAGATTGACCGTGCTCCTGGGAAGTACGAATTTACCCAGTTTCTGCCCGAGTTTAGGAAGAAGGGTGTCGTGACCATCATAGATGCTGTCCATGACCTGGTTCTTCATTCTTCCGTTGTTAAAGTCGAACTTCGCTGATTCAATAATATTGTCGCTCAAAATACATCAGTCATCGAATAGCGTACCCCCAGCCAGAATTGTAGTGAATCTGCAATGGGGGGCTTCTACCCGTGGAGTGACAAGGGTACGAGAGGGAGGCAAAGGGTGGACAAGGCAAGAAATCGCAGCCTCCGCACCCCCCATTTCCAGAGTTCTCGGTAACGGGCGACGACCAGTGTACACCCTCCGTGTCCTAGGCGATCCACATAAGCACGAGATTCGATTCAGCGAGCCTCATAATGGGCTCCTGTATGATGTACACGCATCACCCTAAATTTCGCCGAAGTCTTAGACGCCCAACGCTGGCCTCCAAAGCTTCATCGACACGACCGGGAGTTGTACAAGCGAACCCGTGATCATTCTCCGATGAAAAACCCGTAAAGCGCCATGAGTTCACGTTTTGCAGCTGGTGGGGCATTGTCGTAAAAGCGGGAAGTTTCTAGACCGATGGGCGAGAAAGAGGAACGGAGGTTTTTCCACCCACAATGAGTTCGGTGAGGGGTAATCATGAGAGAGCGTGCCGAAAGTTGATAATGCCTCGACCTGTTGAGAAGCATCGGATGGGGGGGCACCGGGGTTGGCAGGGGAATGGCTCGGAATTAGTTCCGGAGGGTATTGGCGTGATACTTCGGCTAGAAAGCGCATCAGTCACCGTGTTCCCTTGTACCGTGTCGTCACACAGGAATGAGGGGGTGGACCTATCGTGACAATCCCTCATTTGCTGGGGGAGTTCTGTTCCGCTGTGGTTGCAACCTCACCTCCAGGATCTATCGCGTGTCCAAGACAGGTCTGCCGTGTTGATCAACTCAGGAGGGTTCCAACTGGAAACTGGAAAGCGCATTTCGAGCCAAGGAGGTACACGAGGCTACACTCAAGCGTGTCTGCTTTACAGGTTCGCTCTGGGTTTGCCCGCAAGTGGGAATGACCCGTAGCCAAGGCTGGCCGTTTGATGGACGCTCTTCGAGAGACGTCTGTGCATTCCGTCGGGGTTTTTGGCGCTCGCGGCGACGTTCGGATGCTCGCCTCTCATCAAGATACGTCTTTTCGCATCATCCACGCCGTGACTACAATGACGGGTGCGTCCCCACCCTTTTCTCCTTTTTCACCACACATCTGATGAACAGTCACCCCAAGGATTCAATCCATCAGAGCCGAAGGCTTCCGTAACCCTTCCGCCGGAAGTCCTGGACAAGATTCTTGAGCACATACCGACACATAGATACGGCCGACCGACCCTGATTGCATGTGCTTTGGTGGCTACTTGGTGGACAGGACCCAGCCAAAGGCGCCTCTTCTCTTCGGTCTATGTCCACACCGAGAACCACCAACAATGGGTGGACGGCGTCGCCCTCTCTGGATCCAAAGCCCACCTCCTCCAATACGTCCGTTCGTTCCAACACTCCCGTAGGTTGGGTAAAGGAATCAAATACCCGATACAAGACTTCCCAAAGGAACCTGGAGAGTACCTTTCCGCCCTCCGCAATATACACAGCCTCGAATTGGGCGACATCAAGATTGAGCGCTTCAACAAAGACCTTGAGACTTGTTTCTCAGCGTTTCGTGAAACCCTCACCACTCTCACCCTCAAGCTCTTTACCACATCATTCAGCGCCTTCGTGTCTCTGATTGGTTATTTCCCCAATATCACCACCCTTCAACTGGGTATTATCGGCTTGGAACCGGATGAGGGGCCGGTCCCACCGTTATCCCGGCCGCTTAGGGGGAAGATACACATTCTTCCACCTCACCGCAGTTCCGGCTACTTGATGTTCATCGATCGACTGGCCGGGTTGGACCAGGAGTATGAAGAATTGGTTATAAACCCCACCTCCGTCCCCTTGAGAATCGAATTCCTTGAACGTATCCTCCAATTCAGTACAGGCACGGTCAAATATCTGAGGCTACTTGGCAAACTCCAACGTGAGTATTCGCTCCACACTTCATCTCCACTGCACGATCTTATGCAACCTTCCAAGTCCTAGGCGGAGCGGTAACTACGATCGGTCACTTTCGACAGCTCCGGGAGTTCCAAATGATGGAAAATCGGCTGAGTTATACCCATGAAATCCTCCTCTCTTCAATCACCTCCACCGAACTTCGGAAGGTTATCTTCCCAGTGAGGTACATGTACAATTCAAGGATTTTCGCTGCGCGAGTTCGGAGGTGGGCTTCGATTGACAAGCAGTTATGCGAGCTTGTGGCTCGGCTGGGTAGGATGGGATATCGCCATACGTTAGAGGTGGAAGTGCAGTTCACAGAGATTGACTATGATCCTGGGAAGTACGAATTTACCCAGTTTCTGCCCGAGTTTAGGGAGAAAGGGGTCGTGACCATCATCGACGTTGTTCACGACCTGGTCCTTCATTCTTCCGCCGTTGGGGTTGAGCTTCGCTGATCGATGTTGTCGTTCGTATTATATTCAAGGCTATCGAACAGTACACCCTTTGTTTGAAATTGTACCGAACCTACAATGGGAGGTTTATACCTATGAAGTGATCATACTTTGCCAGGGTACGAGAAAAGCAGAAGGCAGACAAGGCGGTAAGTTGCAAGAACTCCCCGCGCCACCGATCCCCGGAGCTCTCGGTAACAAGCCAATAATGCTCACCACCCGCGTCCCGGACGATCCGCAGAAGCACTACATTTTGTTTGGCGAGTCTCGCAGTGGGTTCTTGTGTGACGTATACATCCTCCGAAAATGTCCGCGGGTCTTAGACACCTGACGTCCATACCCAGAGCATCAACGACACGACCGAAGGCGTATAAACCAACCCCTGACCATTCGCCGATGAAAGTCTCGTCAAATGCCACGAGTCCACGTTTCGGCAGCTATTGTGGTACCGTTGTAAGAGCTCGAAGTTTCCAGACTGGCGGACGAGAATGGGGAACGGCGGGCTTGCAGTCCACGATGAGTTGACGACTGGGATTGAGGCAATCGAGGCATAGGAAATAATTGATGAGTGACAAGTGTGCCAGTCGCGACTCCCCACAAGGAGAGGGATAATCGTGAGAGGGTGTGTCGAGTGCTGAGAATGTCTCGACCTGCTAAGGAATGTCGGATGAGATACGGGAGAGTGGACACACCAGGACGATCCCTCATTTGCAGGTGGGATTCTGTTCCGCCACGGCTACAACCTCGTCCCCCGGATCTCGGCTGCCTCGAAAGACCACCTCCAACTGGGGTTCACCCACGATTTTACGACCAACGAGTAATCTTGTTTGCAGGGCAGCCAGCTGTGAGTTCCGTTCCAAGGTGTTTGGCGCTCGCAACGACGACAATTGCCTTCGATCAAAGTGTGCGTCCATGTCCCCGTCCCCCATTCAGTGACTACGATAATGGGTACGTCGCTGTCCGCCCCTCCTGTTTCACAGTAAATTCGATAAACAGTCGTCCCAAGGATTCAATCCGCCAGAGCCGAAGACGTCCGTAACGCTTCCTCCGGAAATCTTGGACATGATCCTGGGCCACATTCCTACTAGAGGCAGGGAGGACCGACTGACGCTAATCGCATGCGCTCTGGTGGCTACTTGGTGGACAGGGCCCAGCCAGAGACGCCTCTTCTCATCGGTATCCATCGACTACGAGAACTACCCGCGATGGATGAACAGTATCGTCCTCTCTGAATCCAAAACTCACC
>Ga0307517_10015513_pt1 | contig 10117 bp, 3 predicted proteins | sample 23_EM_MG_FD_194515 | JGI IMG/M metagenome (GOLD analysis project Ga0307517, IMG submission 194515) | Populus trichocarpa ectomycorrhiza microbial communities from riparian zone in the Pacific Northwest, United States - 23_EM | ecosystem: Host-associated > Plants > Roots > Unclassified | place...
CCTTCGTTTTTTTTTTAAAAAAAAATACTGATTTGACATTTGAGATTGTAAACTATATTGTGTTCAAGACAGTTCCGCTTCTAGAAATGGGTGGCTAGGACAGAGGAGAGATGGGTTCTAGGATTTCTTTTTTTTTTTTTAATTTCATGGTAATTTTAACACTGCAAAGCAATGGATGTTTAGTCATTGATTGAAATGTAAAAGTAATTTTATAAATAATTATACAATTTTTGTTAATTTGTTTTATGCCTGAATAGAGGATATAAATTGTCACAAGTGGTAATTTTTCAAAACTAGATAGGTAAATATAATTTTAATAAAACTATAGGAGGTTAGAGATAATTTTCCCCAAAAACAAAGATAATGATATTTGAATCTTTCATTGCTTGGTCAATAAAAACAAAATATCATATCAAAAATTATTTCAACGGAAAAATTTAAATTATTATAAAAATTCATGAATGGTTTTTTATAATCTAAACATTGACTGAATTATAGCTATTATAAAACATTATAAGGAGCTATGGATAAACAAAACATAAAAGGATCCTAAAATTTTGAGTTATTTGAATTATTTTAGATCTAGAGTAACCCGATATTCCAACATTTAATTTTTCCGCAGACATCGATTATTTAACCTTTAAACACATTATAAAGATTTAAAAAAAAAAAGGCTAAGAAAGAGAAAACATTGTTCCCGTCTGGTAAATTATATCTGGGCTAACAATGTTTTCTTCATCTCTTTTAATTTTTTTTTTATTAATATAGTAATTTTTCCATTGTACGTCTTTTCTACTACATAATTAATATTGGCATTGGCTTGGTATTAATCGGAAGAAGAATTAGCAACAGGTTAGTCTCTTACCGCTGAAAAGTCAAGCATTGACTTGGTATTAATGAGAAGAAGAATTAGTAGCAACAGGTTAGTTTCTTACCGCTGAAAAGTCAGGCGAGCGCCTATATACACACACACATATATATACATTTGTTTCACCAAAACACAATCTTCACACTTCTCCCTCATCATTTCCTCCCTCCATTTCTTCACCCGCGCCAAAATTCAATGAAGACAATAGTCATGGAGAGAGAACAAGAAGAGATGCAATTTCTTGGGGTCTTTGGCATATACAAAGAAGCCTACAAGATTATCTTCTCATGGAAAAAGATCTTCAGTCAGATAACTCTTGCCTTGATTCTTCCCCTAACGCTCATCTCCCTAGCTCAAATCGAGGTATCCAATGTCCTCTCTGGAAAGGTTATCAATAACAAAGCAGAGTTACTTGGGACAGAAGCTGGCACGAAGAGATACAATAAACTATCCCATCATATCTCCTCGGAATTAGCCTATTTTTGGCTCTTCGAAGTTGCATATCTCATCCTTAGTCTTATTTTCTCTCTTCTTTCAACCGCGGCTGTTGTTAACACCATAGCTAGTATCTATACTGACCGAGAAGTGAGTTTCAAGAAGGTTATGAGTGTTGTCCCCAAGGTTTGGAAGAGGCTGATGGTCACCTTTCTGTCTATCTTTGTAGCTTTTTTCGCATACAGTGTAGTTGCTATCCTGGTTTCTTCGTTAGTGTTGATCATTGCAAGTTTTGTTTTTATCGGATTTCCCTATCTCAAAGTCTTCTATTCGTTTGGGATCGTTCTGTTGGTTTTGTACTTCATGGGGGTTGTGTATATGACCATAGTTTGGCAATTGGCTAGCGCCGTGTCTGTGTTGGAGGAGGCTTGTGGGTTTAAAGCCATGACCAAGAGCAGGGCCCTAATCAAAGGTAAGATGTGGACTGCTAGAATTATATTTTTCATGCTGTATTTATCTTATGGAGTAATATGCATGGCATTCCAGAATCTAGTTGTTCATGGGGTGTCGATGAACACGGCGACAAGAGTATTATTTGGGGTAATTTGCTTACCGTTGTTTCTTGGTTTGTTTTTGTTTGGACTTGTTATCCAAACAGTGATCTATTTTGTTTGCAAATCGAACCACCATGAAAAAATTGAAAAGTCAGCTCTGTCGGATCACCTTGATGTTTATCATGGAGAGTATGTGCCATTGAATTCCAAGGATGTCCAGTTTGAGCAATCTTATGTTTGAATTTGTACGAGGTAGAGTAATAATACTTTGATATTGTATCAAAATATGACATTGTTTTCATAAATCAGTTCTGTCATCTGTAATTTTAATTTGTTGAATCAGTGTCATCTGTAATTCTAAAAAATTACTACTTTTCTTCTCTCAATCAATATATATCTTTATCGATTAATTGCCGTAAGAAAATTAAAAGTCCTCGGCAGCTTTATGTGCTGTCCAAAAGGCCTCGTAGAGCGGAGAAAATTGAAATTACAAGTGGGCTTGTGCTCTGAAACTTCCAAGTAATAAATCCCACTATTTCAACAAAATCCCATCATATAGCTTCTGGATCGCCATCTCGTTATTCCATGTTAGAAATATATTGTATCGGTGCATAATGATATTTAATTTATCAAAATATGAATATATAAATTATTAAAAAAAGCTTAGAATGTTTATAATTTTAAATTTATACACATGCAAGAATAAAATTCAAGAGAAACATACATGTTTTTAACACAAATATAATAAAAATAAATATTAGCATGTATGTTAAACATATATTCAAACTTGTAATTGATATAAAAACAAAGTTTTATTTTGCATATTAATAATAAAATTAACCATGCTTAAATTAAAATAAAGAAGAGTACTTACTTGTTGAAACACTTTAAATTAATGAATATTTTGTTGTTATCAATGATGAAATCATTTATTCTTAAGGTTTTATTGCTCATTACTTGTACAGCTAAAATGTTTGCAACATGCCTCTCAAGATTTCAATAACATTCCTTTGATTTGGATACACTTTCAAACTAAGGTTTTATGAAACAGAGTAAAATGACTGAATTATCTCTTAACAAAATGAATCTAAACTTTCAATATTTAAAAAGAAAATTAAAGCATAAAAAAGAGAATAAAAACACCAAGAATGAGTTGAGGAAGAGTTCATAAAAATCTAAAAAAATATATTGTATTAAGATCTTCCTTCACCTTTTCTTTTTATAGTGAATTTTAAAAGCTAAAAAATTAAAGAATTAATTCACATCATTCAACCTTTAATTGGCCACCATGACTCAAGAATTAAATTTAAACATAATGATTATAAATCTAATTTTTTTTAGTGAAAAAACTATTCATGTTTATATAAAATGCTTTTGAAAAATATTGTTAATATTCATTGGTTGGACTAGACAAGCAATGGGCTAAAAAGAATAGTTATTCATGAACTAGACCCATGTCTAAATTTCAGTTGGTAAAAAATAATTTTTTATGGCTTAAAATATTATTCTACAATAAAATCAAGCCCAAATGGGTTTAAACTCAAAACTCACTTTGACTAAGATCTCTCATCTCTTAAAAATTTTGAGTGACTTTTAGACCAATTTTAACTTTTTCACCTATTTAATTTATAAACATTAGAAAATTTTTGGTTTTTTCAATGCTAGATATAATTCTATAAAAAGTTTTGGGTCTTATCAAAATATGCCAACCAATAATTATTTAAGATCAAATTCTTATTTATCCATAATTCATTTAAATCATATTGATGTTCTATGTTAAACTATATATGTTCGAGATTAAATTTCAATAAATTTTTAACCTATAAAGTAAATAAATTTCACTTTTAATTTAACCTCAAATATACCTATTAACCATATTTTAATAAATTTCCCACCACATAAACAAGGAAAAGCTTAGATGGGCTTAGAAAATGCAACCGAGAGCTCGAGGACAATACAATGCTAAGGCAGACTGGCCCAGTTTGGACTGCTTTTTCTTTCTTTTTCCAGCCACGGTTGTGTTGGTTCCTAACCCATTTAAATGCAATCGATAGAGAGCTCGACGACGAATCACTGGGGTGGAAATAGTGAGTTTAGCCTATAATCAACGCTTGGTATACTCATGACTGACATCTTAAATTCCCAGTTACTTATTTATCTAGATATATTTCTTTCTTCTCCTTCTTCTTCTTTTAAAAAATGGGTATTGAATCAGTATGAGCAATCCGACCAAAAGCCATCACATAGGAAGCATCATCAATTTGACCAGCTCGCATCAAGCTCGATCAAGAAGGGATTTTTGATGATCCAATCCAAAACATTAATCTCAAGATTCCAAGTTCTAACAGATAGGATTAACTACGAAAATATCATCAATCTGTCATTTTCAATGTTGGTTTTACCAATATATTTAACCAATTTTATCATCTACATTATCTGCTTACAGTTCCGGTGTTTCCATCCAAATTTCAGCTAGATTAGCTAATGAGTTTCAATAAATGGTAGGAAAAAATTGGAGCAAAGAAAATGAAATAAAAAAAAGGTGTTTTGAGCATTAAAAAAGAAGGTAAAAATTAATGACAAAAATGATAGGTTTTTGGTTTTAAATTCTTCTTAAAATTGAAAATAATAATGAAACAATTTCTTTTTTTAATTGTAGTTACTTTTTAATATGAATTAAATTTTTTTTTACAATATATATATATAATTTTTACAATATATATAAATTAATGTCGAGTCTCGTTTTTTAATTGATTTGGATCTAAGAAGCTCAAGATAATTAAGATTATAACTAACATGTACAACTAATAATTAAGCTAAATCGCTCCTAAAACAACGATAGTTCATATCACAATACAAAAACAAGTAAATATTTGTTGGTATCAGATGATTAATTCCAAAGTTTGCATCGATAAAGTTTTCAGTTGGATTTGTTCAAAAATAGTCAAAGAATTACAAACAGCACAAATAGCAATATTGTATCTGTTTAGTCGCCCTTCAGTGTGTCGAAGTTTGAGTGAATATTTATCGTGTATAGATTAATGTTTTTTTTTGTGTTTTAAAAATATTTTTAAAAAAATATAATTTTTTTTTATTTTTTTTAATTAATATTTTTTAGTGTTTTTTAATCATTTTGATGCGCTAATGTAAAATATAAAAAAATATATTATTTAATATATTTTCGAGTAAAAATTACTTTAAAAAACAATCATAATCACACTGTTAAACACGTTTTTAACACTGAAAATATAACGGCTATTATTTTAAAATAATTATATGTCATTGAACAGAAAAGGATGCAGATCAGGGGAATGACATCACATAAATTCCAAGTTTTGCTTGGAAATTAGTTGTGCCTGCAGCTCTAATTAATTCTTAAAATACACAAGTGGAAACCAAATTTGATAAGTAATCATCATCCAGCAGCAATTTTAACTCTCAAAAGGGCCCATTAAAGAGAAAAATAATGTAGAATTGATCAAAGGTATAGCAGTGGTCAAATCATACCACCACACATTCAATGAGTAGCTAGTAATCCTATTGAGATCCAAACATATTGAGTAGCAATTTCTATAAAAAAAATGAAAAGAAAAAAGAAAAGAAACGTAGATGGACAAATTCAGAGAACGACTCTTTCATTACATAACAGAACCCTCTAATGCACGGAGAGGGATGTTTTCCATGAGGTCCATGTCAATAAGCTTTCACTAGACGATGCCTTGCTTATCGTCGGCAGGCTTTTGTTGCCTAATTTCACAATCCACAGATTAATTAGTAAAGAGGGTGATCTCAAATACGATAAGAAAGAAGAGTTAGAAAGTAATGATTGGATTTTTTTAATAATAAAAACATGCCAACTTTATCCATCTAAGTTAACTTGGATTAATCTATCAAATTTTGATTAAGAAATCAAAATAATTTCTTAGAAAGAAAAATAATAAAAAAAATTATAAAATTCAATTCTCAATTAACACAATATTAAATGATGAAGTTGAGAAAATAAAAGTATTCAATTAAAAGGACAAAAAAAAAACTTAAATTAACCCAGTTAACCTACAAAACTCGCAAATCAGGTCATGAGACTATGGTAACCCTATTGAAAGCAAATAAAAAATAATTATAAAGCTCAATTCTCAATTCAATGTTGAAGGATGAAACTGAGAAAAAATAATTAAAAAGGAAAAAAATGGCATGAGTTAACTCGGTTAACCTGCAAAACTTGCGTCTCGGGTCATCAGACTGAGATAACTCCATAGAAAATAAATCAAAACAAATTATGAAATTCAATACCTAATAAATTCAATATTAAAAGATGAAATTAAAAAAAAAACTAGGTTTGAAATTTTTAAAAAAATCCTTAAAAATTTTAAGGATCAAAATGAAAAGAAAAAAAATATCATTAAACTGTTCATAATGCCAAAACCTTTTGTGTGTGATCATTGTAAAAAAAAGAAAAAATCCATTCCCTACGTCCTTCACGGCAAAGCAACCTTAAATTTAAGTGGATGGAGATGGAGGTACACAGGTCCGTTCACTGTTCACGGGTGGCCAACTGATCATACCCGTGAAATGTTTTTTTATCACCTTTTTATTTAGGTTATGTTTGTTTTCTGGAAAGTGGTTTTTGGGAAATCACTTTCCAAACTTTCCTGTGTTTGTTTATCATTAAGAAAGTTAATCAACGAAAAACACTTTCCAGTCAAAGGAAAATTTGGCTTGGTTTTCAGGAAAGTGATTTCCTGAAAAATTTGGGCGGAAAACACTTTCCGGAAGTTGTGAAAAATTTAGAAAAGTCATATTATTTGCTGATTAAATCAAATTTGGTCCTCAAACTTTTGATTGCTATATATATTTTGTTTTGAATATTTGTTTTTCAATTTCATCCCTTAGAATTTAATTTTTATATTAATTTTGGTCCTTATTTTTATAATTGTTATTTGCTTTTCCCTTATTATTTTTTAATTGAAATTTTTTATCTATCAAATTTGGTCCTCATTCTTTTGATTGTTTCTTATTTTATTTGAAATAATTTATGAAATGTTAATTATTATTATTTTAATTTCTTCATCTTTCAAATTTTTTTATTTTTTAGATTTGATCTCTATTATTTTGATTATTATTTATTTTATTTGAAATAATTTATGAAATTATATTTTTTTCAATTTCATTATCATTCAACTTTTTAATTTGTAAGATTTGTTCCTTATTATTTTAATAAAATTGAAAAAAATAAAACATTAATAATTAAGTTATTTTCCGGCTCATTTTCCATGACATAACCAAACACTGGAAAATGTTTTCCAACTTATTTTCTATTACATTACCAAACATCAAAAAATAATTCACTTTTCTAAAATTCATTTTTTCAAAATTTATTTTTTAAAAATAAGCTCTTTTTCAACCAATAAACAGTTTCTTAGAGCAACCACCACGCTACCATTTCACTGGCCAAAACCTTTTCCACTAGTAGCTGTTCATGCTATGTAATCAAGTGTCCTTATACAGTCCAAAGGACACCCTTTATAGTCCACCCATTTTCATGTTCTTTAATGGCAGGTTATCATATCCTCAACACTGAAAGCCCAAGTTGGTGCCTATAATGGAGTTGTTGGCGACACCTTTAATCAATGCAGATCTTTTGTAGTCACCGTGTTGTCTTCATGTTTTGCCATTTTTCAAAAACATATAGGACCCCTCAAATTCTTTATTTCAGTAAATCTCTTATAAAAGGCTATGTTTTTTCTTGCTTTGTATCCTCACATCAATCTTCTCACTCAAAACTTCAGCTTTCTTTTTTACAAGCAATAGTTAAACATGGTTCAGGGAAGGGGCAGTGCAGATCTAGTGATGGTTAATGTGGCTGCACTCCTGTGCTTAATGGTTCTCACTGGGCACGTTCACGCAGCAACTTACACGGTCGGCGGCTCTGGTGGTTGGACCCTTAATATGGATAGTTGGCCGAAAGGCAAGCGCTTTAAAGCTGGTGACACCCTAGGTAAGTTCCGTCACATTCTTTTTCTACTAGTTAAAGTCATGCAGGAAATGGTCATAAAGAAAACTGGAAAATGCCACGTAGTAGTTGTTAATAATGTTAATAGACACGGACACATGAAAAAGAATATTGATGGACGAAAATATGTTGAGAACTGGTAAATTAAGGGAATCAAGAAACAAAGCCTGTGCATTTGCTATGTATCGTGTTCAAGAGGTGATCAAGCTAAATAACAAGGCTGTTTTATGTACATTCTCTGGTGAGATTTTTCAGTATTCACTTATGATCCAACAATCCACAATGTGGTGGCCGTGAACAGAGGAGGGTACAGCAGTTGCATCACTCCAGCGGGTGCAAAAGTTTATAAATCAGGAAAAGATCAGATAAAATTATCAAAGGGACAAAACTTCTTCATTTGCAATGTTGCAGGACACTGTGAATCTGGGATGAAGATTGCTATTAATGCTGCTTGAGCCTTCGGCTTAAGGTTATCTTTCTTGTAATATCCCTGTATTAGTAGATTGTGCTACATGTGTTCATGTGAGGCTAGCGTTTTCTAGAGTGATGATGGGACTGGAAATAAAACCTGGATGTTTGTTGTCCTGGAAAAATCTCGAGTGCTGTCAAACCTTGTTTAAGGTGGAGCCGCCATCGCCAGTGTTAAAGATTTAATCAGAAATGTGGGCTACTAGATATTATGGCCTTATGGGCCTGCCTTGTTCCTTCGTTTTTTTTAAAAAAAATTTTACTGATTTGAGATTGTAAACTACTGTGTTCAAGACAGTTCCGCTTCTAGAAACGGGTGGCTAGGACAGAGGAGAAATGGGTTCAAGGTTTCTTTTATTTATTTATTTATTTAATGGTAATTTTAACACTGCAATGCAATGGATGTTTAGTCATTAATTGGAATATAAAAGTAATTTTATAAATAATTATACAATTTTTGTTAAAATTTTTTATAGAGGATATACCACGTCCATTAAAATTTTAATTTTAATAAAACTATATTTGAATCTTTCATATCAAAAATAAAAACAAAGATAATGATATTTGAATCTTTCATTGCTTAGTCAATAAAAACAAAATATCATATCAAAAATTAATTCAACTCAAAAATTTAAATTATTATAAAAATTCATGAATGGTTTTTTATAATCTAAACATTGACTGAATTATAGCTATTATAAAACATTATAGGGAGCTATGGGTAAATAAAACATAAAAGGATCCTAAAATTTTATATTCCAACATTTAATTTTTCCGCAGACATCGAAATTTCTCATTTCTGAATTCAGAGAAACTATAGTATCCTCACCTTCTAGATGCATATATCCAGGGGTTGTGTAAATTCTGTATTTTACACGGCAAATATATTTTAATGAAACTATAGTTCATGTTCTATATTTTACACGGCAAATATATTTTACACGGCAAATATATTTTAATGAAATTATAGTTCATGTTCTATATTTTACACGGCAAATATATTTTAGTCTAAATTAAAGATGGCGGGAAACTACAACAATTGACTTATTCAAAAGAAAAATACCTTTAATGGACAACGTGTCATTTACCTGTTAAGAAAAAGTCATTTGCAAGGGATTGACCTTTCAAATGCAGGTGTGTTGGACCTTCTTTTGTTTTTTTTTCTATAATTGTGTAATAATTATCAAGTCACGTTTTTTTTTTGTTTTTTTTTTAAATTACTTTTTCAAGTTTTTATTGACAAAGAAATATTTATTATAAAAATCATGTTTTTTTTAGAATAAAAAAGAATTACATGAATAAGGTAAGGGGGTTTGATTGAAAATATATTTTTTCTGTTAAATTAAAATAATTTAATTTTTTATGAGTATTTATTTTAATTGACCTTATTTTTTATTAAAAAAACTTGTTAATAAAAAAACTTGATTTTTTTATCAAAATATAAAATAATACAAGAATAAGAAAAGGAAAATAAACCTCAAGTTAAAACCAAAGTTATTAAACCCGGTCTGTGAGTTGACCCGGCCAAAGAGCCGGGTCCCGGTTTTTATGGGTTAACCCGGGTCAACCCATAAAAACCGGATTATTTAAAGGTCAGGTTAGGTTAAAGATAAGAAATGGAAAATGGGAGGCAGTGAAATGGGATGAATGTGGCAGTCATGTTGTTGGTTGTTTTGTGCAGAGAAAGGGCTCATCTCATCACCATCTCCTCACAAAGTTTATTTACCCTCTCTGACTTCATCACAAGCAACCAAGTTGTCTCTCTTTTTTGAACCATCAGTT
>Ga0307517_10015514_pt1 | contig 10117 bp, 10 predicted proteins | sample 23_EM_MG_FD_194515 | JGI IMG/M metagenome (GOLD analysis project Ga0307517, IMG submission 194515) | Populus trichocarpa ectomycorrhiza microbial communities from riparian zone in the Pacific Northwest, United States - 23_EM | ecosystem: Host-associated > Plants > Roots > Unclassified | place...
ACCCTGTCGCGTACCACTTCCCACAAAATGCGAGAGAGAATGTGCGGTTCTTCGAGCTGCACATTCTCTCTCTGCCTGTTGCAAACCCTAAAGTCTCCGAAAAACGGCAGGGAGAACATGAGGTTCTCAGAACCCTACATTCTCTCTTCCTGTCGTGTAACCCATCGCCCCTTGATATTATATGCTTCTAAACTTTCCGTCTTCTCCCCGTCAAACGCGAGGCTCTTTGAGCCTCATCCTTGTCGTCAAGTAATAATAATAAGCATCAATGCCCTTTATTCGCGAGACTCGTAGAGCAGCACAGTCTCATGGATCCTCAGTCTATTATCTGCATTGCCGGTTTCTCTTGTTTTCGTGAGGTATGTACTTTATTCATATAACTTGCAAATGCTAATTTTCGACTAGATTGCGTGTATTGCTACGAGGGTGAGGTGTGGTGCACCTCGGTAAGTTGCCTTATCTTATCTACACAGTTCTTGACCCTAACCGACACCCTGACCCTAACCGACACCCTAATCCTAAATGGCTCATGGCCAAGAGAGAGAATGTGAGGTTCTTTGAACTTCACATTCTCTGCCCCTCGCATACCATGTCTCGTAAAGCAGGACATTCGAGGCTCACGAATGGGATGCCCAAGTTGTGCATCTCATATGTGCGGCTCGAAGAACCTCACGTATGGGATGTCCAAATTGTGCATCTCATATGTGCGGCTCGAAGAGCCTTACGTATGGGATGTGCATCTCATATGTGTGGCTCGAAGAGCCTTACATATGGGATGTGCATCTCATATGTGCGGCTCGAAGAGCCTTATGTATGGGATGTGCATCTCATATGTGCGGCTCGAAGAACCTCACGTATGGGATGTCCAAATTGTGCATCTTATATCTGCGGCTCGAAGAACCTCACGTATGGGATGTGCATCTCATATGTGAGGCTCAAAGAACCTCACGTATGGGATGTGCATCTCATATGTGAGGCTCAAAGAACCTCACGTATGGGATGTGCATCTCATATGTGAGGCTCAAAGAACCTCACATATGGGATGTGCATCTCATATGTGAGGCTCAAAGAACCTCACGTATGGGATGTGAATCTCATATGTGAGGCTCAAAGAACCTCGCGTATGGGATGTGCATCTCATATGTGAGGCTCGAAGAACCTCACGTATGGGGTGTCTGAGTTGTGCATCTCATAGGTGTGGCTCGAAGAACCTCACGTATGGGATGTCCAAATTGTGCATCTCATATCTGGGGTTCTAAGAACGTCACATATGGGATGTGCATCTCATATGTGAGGCTCGAAGAACCTCGCGTATGAGATGTCCAAGTTGTGCATCTCGCATTTGAGATGCACCATTTGGACATCCCATATGTGAGGTTCTTCGAGCCTCACATATGAGATGCACAACTCGGACAAGGGACAGTGTTAGGGACACAGATATTTTTCGATCACTCAACTTATGAAAACATCTTGAAACGGTGCGGCTCTACGAGCCTCACATCTGTGCACTCCAACTCAATACCCGAGAGCTCAACGGAAATATAATTAGATAGATAAATCAAGATATGAATTCCTAATGAGCGTGTAAGGCTCGAAGAACCTCAGGCTGTGTCAATGATTAAACATCGCATGCGCATACATTCTATGGCTATATATAATACATGTAATCCAAATGAAATTTACTCCTCCAACCCTCATCTCTCTACACTACATTTCAGTACGCGAGTGAAAATTAAATGAGGTGTACTTACTGGAGTATAGCTCTTATTGTACTTCGAAGACGGTGAGCGCTGGTGATGACAATAGTAAATCAGTAATGCATGGTACTGAGACAGAGCGGCTCGAAGAACCTCACATGTAAGCGCGTGAATAATTCAAAAATACCATGGAGGACAAGGTGGAGGTGGCTAGAGAGTGCGGCTCGACGAACCTCGCGAAAAAGAACATTCAAGCTGCAGGAATGGAGAGATGAAGTTCAACGAACCTCATACTTGATAAATTACCTGTCTTATAATACCGAGATGTTGAAACAGCGTGGTTCGAAGAACCTCGCAAGTGAGGGGGCAGGAACGTTGATATAGGGAGAAGGAATTAAACGTTATACGGGAGAAATATGGTCGTGTATGATCTCCGGGAAAACAGGTAGAGAACGCGAGGTCCTAAGAACCTCGCGTTCTCTTCCTGTTTTATGGGAGATGGTACGCAGCAGGGTGCGAACGTGAGGTTCTAAGAACCCCACGTTCTCTTTCCTGCTTTATGTGAGACGGTACGCCACCAGGAGAGAACGCGAGGTTCTTAGGACCTCGCGTTCTCTTCCTGTCGTGTACCATCACCAAGAAATAGGAAGAGAACACGAGGTTCTAAGAACCTCGCCTTCTCTTCCTGTCGTATACCATTTCCCAGAAAACTGGAAGAGAACGTGAGGTTCTTAGAACCTCACGTTCTCTTCTGGTGGCGTACCATCTCCCATAAAGGAGGAAAGAGAACGTGGGGTTCTTAGAACCTCACGTTCGCACCCTGCCGCGTACCATCTCCCATAAAACAGGAGACAGGATCTGAGGTTCGAAGAACGTCAGATTCTCTCCGCCTGTCTCATCCAAAAAATATAAGTATTCCGTAGTTTACTTTCCAACATGGGTATCATAGCTATTAAATACATTTATTTTTTCATTGCCTATGGAATACAATCAAGTGTACCTACGACATCTACGAAGCCTACAGACAAGACGGCACGTCTAGTTGAACAGACGTGCCAGAGGGTGTACCAGTAGGAGCCGTGGTAGCGACTCGACACCCCCTCCCGCTCATAGGAAAGCTACATGAAGAGGTTTAACCCTCTGCATGAGCGAAAAAGCCCCTTCCTCGCCTTTGCAGACGACGGAGGCAGCGCCGAAACACAAATCGGGATGTCTGGTTGAACAGACATCCTAACGGGCGAGCGTACCGCAGTTACCAGTAGCGGCACGTTCAAGCCCTCTCGCCTTCGAAAGAAGCACCCACCGGGAGTCAGACTCCTCGAGGAGGGCGAGCAGAGGGTGTACGAGCCGCTAATGCGACTCATGCGACCCTTCCCACTCACGAAAAATTTACATGCAGAGGTTTGACCTCTGCATGAGCCAAAAGGCCACCATCCCACGAGGGAGGCGGCGCCGAAAGGAGAATCGGGATGTGTGGTTGAACACACATTCCAGGGAACCTCTCTCCCTCGAAATAAGCACCGTGCGGGAGTTAGACTCCTCGCATGGCGCGAAAATCCTCCGACTCGCACTTGCAAGCGAGGGAGGGTGGTGAATATACGAAATAATCTGCACGTCTGGTTGAAAAGACGTGCAGATGGGCTAACGCATCGCTATTGCGACACGTAGAATCCCGCGTATCGACGAAAAAAAGCACCCAGCAGAAGTTAGACTCCTGCTGGGAGAACATCCTCTGTCTCGCATTTGCAAGCGAGGGAGGATGAATGACAGCGGCGGGCGGTATTCGCGAAAAACCTGTGGGAGGTCGTGGACAAATCGTTAGCGCAGAAAAAAGAAGAAAAAAGAGGAGAACGAGCTCGCGATGTCATCGCGAACCCGTTCTGTTACTCACCTGGCTGGGCCTCCCACTTCACGGGTCCCCCCTTCGTATGTACCCCCCATCCAGCAGAGAAAGGCCGGACCACACCCCTAAGAAGAAGGGATGGGCTCGCAGCCGCGGTTCCAGGTCGAAGAGAGCGAGAGAGGGAGGCGGAGGCGGTGGTGGTGGTGGAAGAGAAGAGAGTTTGAACCGGAAACCGATCCGGCGTCACACGTGGTGACATGCGACCCAAGTTCTTTATCTCACCACCACCACCTGCCCTCGTCCTCACCCTCGCTCGGTCACAATGTATGGAGTCTAACTCCTGCATTGTTTGCGCCTGGTAATGTACGGAGTCTAACTCCTGCATGACGCACCGCCTCGTACCTTGAGCACTACCGGGAGCCAGGAGCCACGCGTTAGCGCATACATTCTCCCTATCACTTCAACTTGCCGTCGACACTCTCTGCGTCAATCCTGGCGCCCTCTTTTAAATGTTACTGATTTATTCCTCCTTGCCTTGTACCTCCAGCCCCGTCGACACCCTGGAGCTGCTTCGCACTTCATCGTGCACCACATGTCCCTACTTTCCCTCCTCTTAAACTTATCTTCGGTATCGCTATCTCATATTTCCTTTACTTCTCTTTCTTTTCTAGTTCTGAAATGCATTATACTGTTGCGATCCCTGGTGTCTTAGCTGGCGATTTGTACGAGGAAAGGTGCGTCTGGGAAAAAAAAGAGGATGGCGCTGAAATTGATATGCTGGTATGCAAATTTTCATCAGACTTGAAGAGCTCAAATGCGACGTTTGTCAACGGCGAGCAGCTAAATATCCAAGGCCACGAATCCGAGCTGTTCGAGTTCTAAAGTGACGATACATGATATGGTCGGCGGTATGTATTCTCCTTTTCTGCATTATGAATATCTAATTAATTCTTACCTCTTCGCTTGCTAATATCCCTCCGGCGGGTTGAAGAGGAGAAGAGAAGCAGCTTGGGGTAGCTGAAACAGCGGGGCTCGAAGAACCTTGCGGGGGCAAACGCTTCATCTGTACATTATCAAGGGCTGTTACTCTCCGTCTTGGCTATGTTCAACGACGAGAGCGCCAAATCGATCCAAGTATTTTTACTACGCTTTTTCTCAGCCCGGTGTTCATCCATATTACTAGCACATTCTCCGTCTCTTAAATATCAATGTCGATGAGAAACGCAAAATCATTTAAGTGCAGTTTCTTTTGGCTCGTTTGATAGAAAACTCCTCACCTCGATGCTGTAGCTTCTGATGTCTGGTTGTCGCAGAGCCGTTTGTGTGTTTTATTTTACCACTGTTGTTTCAAGGCCGCCTCCTTGTGTTTATCTTATCTCACGGCCCTGGTACTCCATCTCAATACTTCCCATGTATGATATATATTTTTGTGAATATATTTCTGTCTCCTGGCTCGTAAAGTAACGTGTATCCATCTTCTCCTCATCAAACGCGAGGTTCTTTAATCCCTGTCCAGTACGTTTGAAGGGGTAATATGCGCAAATGCATACATGTCCTGTGTCCGCAGATTCAGAATTTTATTGTGATTCCAAATAAATTTAGACTGGGTAAATCCATCCAGAATTGGATTTTACAGAAGAGAATTAGCATATTTCTTGCTCAATGGAGGAAGAAAATGGTATTCACGGTGTTTTGACCTGGGGAATTTTTTTTTTGCAAATCGGACTTCAGATTCATTCTCGGCTCGCTCGGGGCTTTCCCCCAGTATATAATATGTTATGAAATGCTTCGAAATGAGCCACGCATAAATTGGCCTATAGGCAACATAAGAAATGACTATTTCTCCCATAAGTTGACAATGAAATTTTTGTTTGAAAATCGGACTTGATATTTGTTTTCCCCTAGCTCAGGGCTTTCTCCGAGTATATAATATGTTGTGAAGTAGTTCGAAGTAAGCAACGAGAAATTTGGCTTACTTAGTATAAGCAATTTTAGAGATGACTATTTCTCAAATAACTCGACAACGATTTTTTTTTTCAGAATCGAATTTCAGATTCATGCTCTCCTCACTCAGGGCTTTCTCTAGGTGTATAATATGTCGCGAGACGTTGAGAATTTGAGAATTTGAAAATTGGGAGGTACAAAAGTAGAAAAGATGTCATAATACTACGAGAAATGGGTCAATTACTTATCTGATTTCAGATTCAGAAATGCGAATTCGAAAGCTTTCTGGAAAGGTATAATACTTCATGTATCGTCGAAAAACGGGTATTTCAAAAATCCGACTTTGGCTCGGGATGGCTCGGATAGTGCCGAAATTGAGACGCGTGTTGATCTCTAACTCGAACCACCACCATCACGTCGCCCCACCTCTCGTTTGTCCATCCAGCGCCGTGGAACGTCAAAAAAAGGTTAGTAACTTTATGATTGTTGATTTTTCAGCATATCTGACCTATTTTTTCACTGATATAGGTGATATTTGGGGGATTTTCGGGAACCAAGCCGGATTTCGAGCCCCTCCCCTTATCTAGGGATGTGGGCTACGTTTTGAAGGAGCAGGGCGGATGTAGAAGGATACGAGAACGCTAGGGGAGACCCGTGATGAGGGAGACCCGTCAGGTGCGTGGGGGACGGTGTCGAAACGACGACACCTTCCCCGATTTCTAATTTGCTACACCCAAACTCATTTATTTATGAGTTCAGACGCTTTCGAAAGCCGGTGAAAGATGTAGTGTCACCGCCCACAACCCGTTTGCCTCACAACAACCACCCAAGCCGGCGAAACGTGTCGTTTCGCCGCCGAGATCCACCCTCCCTTACGACATGCGCACCCACCTACGCCATACGTTGGAAATTGCGACCGCATGATTGGTCGAACATACCACCGCCAACCCTGCTTGACATTGTTCAGCTTGCGGGTGCGGGAGGTGTCTCGAACGTTGGAGAGGGCCATGTCGGAACCAACAAAACTGCAGGACCCGCAATGCGAATCTTCCCCTCTACTGCGAATTGGGACCAGGCGCTATCGTAGAAGTACGATGGTGGGTGGGCCATACTGTGGAAGAGGCGGAGATGAATTTGGATGGCCACTAGAGTGCGGGAGGAGAACGAAACCCGAACCGGACCCACCTCCTATAGCGGATCCGATGGATTTCATCGGAAGCTGCGAAGGGAGGTGGCAACGGAACGAGGTATCGAAATCAAACAAGGGCAGAGCAGGATTTGATGGGCACGAGGACCGACCGACGACTGGACCGAGAGGACAAGAACACAGACAATGACGAATGCGGGAGGAGGCGGGGTGTGTTGCTCGAGGGGAGAAAATAGGGAGGGTAGGGACAAGGACAAGATGGAAAGGAGAGTCACGTCCGTTAGTAGGACGGATGGATTTGATTGGGAGCTATGAATGTAGGTAACAAAGGAATGTGGTAAAGACGTCGAGCTCGGAAACGGCGAGGGAGGAATAAAGTAAGTAAGTAACGTGTACGCAAGATGAATATAAGGCAGAGAAAAGAACACTCGGGCGCGGTTTACGAATCCGTTTAACCCTAAGAAATGCATTAAGAATTCGATTTTTAATACCTCATTTTGTATTTTTCTACTCCACAGGATATATCTGATACGTTTGAAGGGTTAACATGCGCAAAGGCATACGCGTCTTGTATGCGCAGATTCAGATTTTTATTGTGATTCCAAATAAATTTAGACTGGGTCAATCCGTCGAGAATTGGATCTTACAGAAGAGAATTCGCACATTTCCTGCTCAAAGGAGGAAGAAAATGGTATTCACGGTATTTTGAAGCAGGGAATTTTTTTTTTGTAAATATGACTTCAGATTCATTCTCGCCTCGCTCGGAGCTTTCTCCCAGTATATGATTTGTCGTGAAATGTTTCGAAATCAGCGACGCAAAATTTGACCTACATCAGAAAAGGCCATTTCTCAAATATGTTGAGAACAGAATTTTTATTTGGAAATCGGACTTCAGATTCGTTTACTCCTCGCTGGTGGCTTTCTCTCAGTATATAATATGTCGTGATAACCTTAGAAATCAAGAATTTGAAAATGGGCCTACAGGGAGGTAAGAAAATAGAAAACGTGTCATAACATTACGAAATGTACACCAATTCCTTAGGTTATTTCAGATTCGTAAATGCGTTTTCAAATGCTTTCTGTCAAGGTATAATACGATATTTACCGTCCATTATTGCGTATGGCGAAAATCCGGCATGGCTCGGATAGTGCCGGAATTGAGATCAACGACGTTGACGCATGTTGATCTCTATCTCGAACCACCACCACAACTTCCCCCACCTGTCGTTTGGCCATCGGGCACTCTGTAACCTCAAAAAAAAGATTGTAAGTGTTTTATTATTGATTTTTAACTATTCCTGACCGCTTTTTTCATGATTATAGGTTATTTTTTGCTCATTTACGCGAAGTATACGATTTCGCGAACTCCCCTCCTCACCGAGAGATGTGGGCTTTGTTTGGAAGGAACAGGGCGAGTGTGGAAGGGTCCGAATATGGTAGGGGAGACCCTTGATGAGGGAGCCCCACCAGGTGCGTCACGGAAGGTGTTGAAACGACGACACCTTCCGCAATTTCAATTTCGGGAACCCCCAACTCATTTATTGTGAGTCCAGGCTTCTTCATAAGCCGGGGAAAAATGTCGTTTCGCCGCCCACACCCTTCCTCCCATACGAAAACCACCCCAACATGCGCACCTACGGCGTACCGTCCCAGTTGGCACCGCAATTGCACGAAACGCATCGCCGCCATCCTGCACATTGGCAGTGGCCACGTCAGAGCCATCCAATCAACGAGACGCTGTCCTCCCCCTGCGGAAGACTCGAAAATTCAGTGACCTGAGCCTGTGAGTTTGTACGTAGGGGGATTTCGTGTGATACTTGGCATGTATAGGCCAAGATCATGGCCTGCAAGACTGTTTGGAGTCTGCGGGTGTGGGTCACGGGGATATGGGTTCATAAAACCAGACAGATATCGGCACGAGGGAATACGGGGGCGATGAGGTGTACGATGTACACGGAGCCCACTTCGAAAGAGCAACGTGGACCCACCTCGCGACGCAGCCTGTCGATAGGGAGCTGAGTGAGTTGGGACATGGTGTTACGAAAGAAGTATGAGGGCGGCGGGGGTGAATAGAGAGAAAAAGGAGAATGAAAGCTCAACCAGACCCACATCCGTGAGCGGCTTAGATGGATTTCATCGGAAGCTACAAACGGAGGTGGCAAAGGAAGAGGGTAGCGAAGACGAGTAAGGGTGGGGACGGTTGTTGATCGGCAGCAGGGTGCGACGCTCGACTTGAGCGATAGGAAGGGAACTTGGGCTGCGGGGAATGGAACAGGAGGTGGGGCATATGCTTGATAGGATAAATCGAGACACAAAGGAGGGTGGTTTTATGGTCAGATACCCACACGAAAGTTACAACGAGTATTTTTATCAATATTCGGAGGCTCTAACTCTCCTGCGTCGCATACTCAATAACAAGAGCCGAATGAGAAAATGTGCAATTTGCACATCTTAACGACAAGGTTCCTTAATAAGCACATCTGATAAGAAAAGAAAAGAGAAGCTGGTCACAAACGACAAAATATAAGAAGAATACATCAATATATATAGTATTAGATGAACTCAACAGGAAATGCCAACATGCACCTTGGTTGGCAGGACGGATGGATGTCATCAGGAGCTATGAATGGAAGTGACAAAAAAAGGGATTCGAAGTGAAGCTCGGAGGCAACGAGGAAGAAATAAAAAAAAGTAGACAATTAATGCTAACTACTAGCTTGCTTGTTTGTAATGAATTTTTAGAAGGCTCAGTACCAAAACTGGGAGCGACGGAAAAGGAGGACTGGATATCACATTAGATTAATAAGCATGTGGGAGCCAGATGATTACTAAGAAAATCAGAGTCACAATTGTTGGAGTACTGCGTAAATTGATAACTACATTGTAAATATCCATAAGATGCAATGCAAATATAACACAATAAAATAGGTAAAATAGAATGATAAGGAAAGTATCAAAGGCAAAAGAAATATAATGAAAGATCAATGCAAAGTGCATAATGAGACAGAAAACATATGGTTGAATACAAGAGTTGTTTTTGTAACATAAGAAACTTCAATAATGCAATGAAAAGATGTTGATAATATATGGTGATAGCATCCGAAAGGTGTTAATAATAACCAGTGAGCCAAAACTATGAAACATAAGTAAGATATAAATAAATACAATACTAACCCAAGGAGATGGAACAATATTGTTCAATGTAACCCGTACAAGATAATACAAATGAGTTTCACAAAGTTTGAAAATAAACCCATATGGTGGGATTTCCGTTGGTCGAATAAATATAGAATAACCCATAACCCAGGTTTGCATTTGTTAGCGTTAGTATATGTCGCCGCAGGCGACAAACCCAATACCCCCGATTGGGTTTAAATACCCCCGATTGGGTTTAAATACCTACAGGTTATTTTCGAGATTATTGACCCTCAAGTATAGAAAGCGCAAGCACTGACTTATGTTTTTTTCGCAGGGCCCTTCTCTGGC
>Ga0307517_10015516_pt1 | contig 10116 bp, 11 predicted proteins | sample 23_EM_MG_FD_194515 | JGI IMG/M metagenome (GOLD analysis project Ga0307517, IMG submission 194515) | Populus trichocarpa ectomycorrhiza microbial communities from riparian zone in the Pacific Northwest, United States - 23_EM | ecosystem: Host-associated > Plants > Roots > Unclassified | place...
ACCACGGCGGTGTTCGGTCCATTCATCCCAGGGACGTGTATATGCTCACACAATTACTCAATCATGTATCAAAAGAGCAATGTTCGAGAGGGGAATATACGAAAAAGCGGGGCCCTGGGCGGAGAAAGTTCATTGACGGGGGGCTGTTCGGGGCATTGAACGGGGCGGGGGCCTGGACGGGAGCAGGGGCAGGGGTTAAAAAAAAAAACGCCCCGCCCCGGGCCATTGACCGGGGCGGGGCGGGGAATTGAGGTGGGGGCCCGCCGGGTTCCGGGCCCCGGAGGCCCCGTAACGAACACTAGCGGTCAGGCACGCCCTCGATCGAACAACTTCTGGCCTTCATGGGACAACAACTTGCCCACACAAGAAATGCCCTCCGCCTCACCTCACAGGATCTCCCAGATTTCGACGCGGAAACGCTGTCCGGCACCCTCCTTCCTGAATCCACCATGATCTCCCTCCTGGCCCAGCTCGTCAGGGGGCTGGTCACCGTCTCGCATGAGCTGAGTGGGGTAACCCAGACGCTCCCAACCATCTCCCAGGAAAACGAAGCAATCAGGGAGGAGCTCCACGATGTCTCCTCACAGCTGGCCAACCTCCCCCCCCGCAGGATCATAGCCCCCCCCACGCTTTGGCTGACCTCCAGGCATCCATTCGTGACCTGGCACATGGTGTGTCAGCCACAGCCCCTGCCCCCCTCCAAGCGCCGGCCCCCACCCTTGCGGCCCCACCTCCATTCATCGCACATGTAACGGGGTCTTGGCACTGGACGTTAGTCCAAGGCACACAACGACAGGAAGGTCCTAAACGATAACACTCGTTTAGCGTGAGGGTTCGGAGATGATAATCTCAGGTCAAGGCTGATCGTGTAACGATAGATCAGGGTCAGGGTTCGTGGATTCTTGGCGTGGAACTTGGATATCAGAATAGTAGACGTTTATATTCTGAAGTACAAGAGTCGTGAAAGAAATACCAGGTAGCGTAAAGAATCAAGGAAATAGGAGGCGGAGCCCCCTTTATATAGAAAGAAATCCAAGCACAGCCTTTGCCGCCCGACTCATACCCCAGTATGAGTCGCATATCCGCGTAACCAAGGAAACAATACAATTTGTCGTAAACCTTACAAAGAAAATACCTCATAGCAACCGTGTAACAAAAGAAAGAACACCAAAGTTATCCCAACACATATCTCATCAGGGAACCGTGAGAGCACAAGGCACTTGCCCCTCAAGGAAGGGGAAAGAAAGGGCCCGTGCACCTCCCCCACCCAGACCCAACGCGGCTGAGGATCCTAAATACCTCATACCATTCGACGACACCAAGCTTGGCAAGGCTTTCGGTGACTCCGAGAAGTATGCTAGCCTGTACCCCCACAGCTACGAACCCGGGGAATACCGGCGAGACGCGTATGACGCGTCCTCCTTTACCCCAGGCCACCTTCACCCTGACCAAAACCCCTCCCCCTCCTATGCTCAGGCAGGCTCTGGCTCGGGCTCGGGCGGCAAGGAGAGAAAGAAAGTCGGCAAGCAGCCCTCCCTCCAACAAGGTACGAGTGCGGTCGCCCCTACTGATAAAAAGGGGCCTCCCTCACTTTCAGGTGCCCAACGTCGGTTTTTTGCTCCTCGTCAGTCCCCAGCCCCTCACCCAGACGCCCCGTCCATTGCAGCAACCTTCCCCGAGATAGCTGCCCGTGTCCTCCGCGAATCAAACTGCCTCCTCGCTCTCGGTTTCTCTGCAACCGTTAATCAGCGGGGGGCCATCTCCCTCACCGTCACCGAGAAGGCCACCCCGGCCGCGTCATATGCTCCGTACTTCGACTCCCTCACCAGGGCCCTCAACGAATCTTTTCCGGTAGGAGAAAACCCGTGGTGTACTCTTGTTCTTGCCCCCACAGCCGTTCAACTAGCCATTCACGGCCTTCCACTATGTTTCCTCCCCCAGGATGAAGAGGAACTCTTCCCATATATCAGGCAAGCAATCCTCAACGCCAAAGTGACTCTGGTTCTCTCGGCCAGGTACCTGAACCCTGACCGAGATTCTCGGAGTACCAAGCAGGCCACTTCAGTGGTTGTCACCGTCGACCCTCAGCACGTATCAGCCCTCACTTCGGGGCTCTTCATCTTCTCGCAGAAAAGCAAGGTCGAACTTGCCTTCTCAGCCAACCGAACCTCCAAGTGTAGAAACTGCTGGAGATACCGACACGCCCATCAACTATGCCCCGCCACCCACCCAACATGCCCCATTTGTGTGCTTCACCATACTCGCGCATCTCACAGATGTCAGAATCCCACCTGCCCCAGGAGCGGATACAATAAGCCGGTCCCATCCTGTTGTGCGACCTCGCCCCCCCATTGCTGCAACTGCGGTAACGACCACACTGCCATGTTCAAGGAGTGTCCGGCTCAACCTAGCCCAGTTAGCCCCATCAGACCTTCCTCCACAATCCCACCAGGTCAAGACTCCATGGATATGGCGGTCGATGGCGACCCGGCACCCGCTACTCCCCCAGCTAGGGCGGGTCCCACTGAGGTGGACCTCGTAACTACCAGGCAACCACCACCGGCAGGGCCCCCACGCTCCGGCACCACCCGAGGCTTTGGCCGTCCTCTCCCCCTGGAGGCCCAGAGCCCTTCCCCTGCCCCTTTCGACCGTCGGGCTCGTCCCAGTAATCAATAATCACCCACGCCCCCCTCGGAACTTGAAAGGGCCGGCCCCGATCCCCAAACTCCTTTCCATCGTTCAACATAATGGCCTTGGGAGCTGGGATGTTTTTCTTTCTTTATTTGAGTCGTTCCGAGAAGCGACAGTCTACCGCTCATTGGTCCTCCTCCAAGAGCCGCCCATTAACAAGGCTCACCTTCCTTCTTTTAATGGTTTCAAATCCTTTTTTCCCCCTATCGGGAAGCTCTGCGTGGCGGCCTACGTTCATGTGTCTTTCCTTGCTTCCTTCTCAGTGCTCCCAAGGTTCAAAGAGGTGGATGACATCCTCGCCCTTGATGTCTCCTCCCAAGAACCTCTTTTCGGAACAAACTTCTACTCCTTCCCGCTGATCAACGCCTACTCAACTAACACATGCGACCACCAGGTCCACTCTGTCTCCCCCGAAACCCTGTTTCCGACCTTGGACGTCCCCCTCCTGGTAGTAGGGGACCTCAATATATACAACCCACTCTCAGACCCTCTGCGGTCTTGCTCACCCCGGAAAATTGGATCCTCGACCTCCTACTTTGAGAAAGCAGCCGAGTCCGGCTTCGCTCTCCTTAACCCGCCAGGGGAATACACTAGGTTCCCCTTGGTCGGCAAGGCCCGCCCATCGGTTATCGATGTGGCTTTCGCAAACCCCCTCCTTCTCCCACTGTTCAAATCCTGGGAAATCTCTCTCACCTCGACAGGCTCCGACCATGTGCCAATAACAATCAACCTGGCCCGCCCCTCGCTGGTCCCGAGGCCTAGGTACCCTAGGTAGTCTGACACGGATTGGGAAACGCTGTCTCTTCTCATCAAGAATTTTCGGATACCTCGTGCCCCGGCTTGCCCTTCACCAGTGGACCTGGACAAGTGGCTGACTGGGTCGTTGGATAGACTCACCGAACTTCTCAAGAAGCACACCCCCGTCTCAAGACCTCCTCACTACTCCAAACCCTGGTGGACACCCCACCTGACAACCCTCCGTTGTGAGTTCCACAAAGCCTCGAGGATGGCTCGGAAGCATGGCACCTCAACCCTGTGGGACGTGGCTAACATTTCCAAAGTGGGGTACTTCAAGGCGATCAAGACCGCCAAAAACAAACACTGGTCGTCTTTCCTTCTTAGCGCCATCCCCCAGACCGTGTGGACGGCCAAGAAATTTGATTACGGCCGAGCCCCTCTCCGCTTTCCCTCCCTCCCTAGGGCCGAGACCCCACAACAGATGAACGAGGTCCGGTTGGACCACTTTTTCCGCCCGAAGGAGCCTTTCTCCCCCGGCCCCAGATTACGGCCTGATAAGAAGGCGCCACCACTAACGAAAGAAGAGATAGCGACAGCTCGCTCAAAATGCTCACCGACATCAACCCCAGGTCCCCATGGGATCCCCTATTCAACCTGGAAGCAGGTCAACAGGGAAAACCCTTCCATCCTCCTCCACATCCTCTCCCAGCTAGTCAGCCTGGGATACCCCCTCGCCGCCCTGAAAGGATCGAATGGGATACTACTCGACAAGCCGGGGAAACCCTCCTATGAGTCCCCCGCCTCGTTCAGGATAATCATCCAAATCCGCACGGTCTCAAAGATCCTTGGGAGGATAATCACTTCCCGCCTCCTCCTTGCAGCCCGGTCGACAGGCATGCTGAACCACAACCAATGCGGCTCCCTGCCTGGCCTCAGCACCTACGACGCGGCCCTAACCCTTTTCAACGATGTAAAAACCCTGCAAAGACCCCACCTCAAGGTCTCGTCCTTGTTTCTGGACATCAAAGCAGGGTTCGACAACGTCGGCAACTCCACTCTTGCCCGGATCCTAAGGGAGGGTGGGATCCCCCAATACCTGGTCTCCTGGGTCTCGTCCTTCCTGGGAGAGCGTAGTTGCACCCTAGTCTTTCAAGGGGGTCCAGGGACCCCAGCCCCTGTGAATGTCGGCTCTCCCCAAGGCTCGCCAATCTCTCCTCTCCTCTTCCTCCTCTACCTCTCGCCCCTCCACTTCAAAGTCCCTCGGGGTCTGATGATCTCGTACGTTGATGACTTCGCCCTCACCACCGCCTCCCCCTCATACAGAGGGAACATCCACCGCCTCCAGATGCTATTCGAGAAGCTAGAAGCCAAGGCCCTCCGCATAGGGGTCTCCTTCTCGCTTGCCAAAACAGAACTCATACACTGGAGGACCCTCAGCCAGAAGAACTCACCAAAGTGCCTCTCCCCCATTCAGATCAAGGAAGAGCTGTTCCGGCCCCGAGACTCGCTTAGATGGCTCGGGTCCTGGTTCACGCCTGCTCTCGACTCCTCCGCACACTTCTCGCGCAGACTGGCCCTTGCCCTGGGTGTCTTTGCCCTCATCAGACGACTTAGCCCCCCAGGGGCGGGCCTAGCCCCATACCTATGCCACAGGCTCGCAACATCCCTGATCGCCCCCATACTTGTCTATGGCGCGGACCTCTTCAAACCGAGCGCGGGGACCATGGCCTGCCTCAACACCTTTTGGCACAAGGTCCAGAGATGGACTATGCACTGCTTCTCAGCCACCCCTACCGGTATCCTGGCGGTGGAATCCTGCCTCCCCCCGGTCGCCCTCCTAATCTCCCAACGACAAAGATTGGCGGCTCTTAGGATTGTTTGCTCCCCACAGGAGATAAACCCAGCGACAGCGCCCCTCCACACATCCTTTCCCTCCCTTTCCGCCCACCGGGCACATGACTCGTCAAGGGCCCTGACAAGGGGGCTCTCGTCTGTATACCTCCCCCTCCACTGGAAGACCCTGTGACCCGTCCCCCCCCTGAGGAACCATCTGCCGATAGACGCAGTGGCTCACTCGACTATCCCCTTTACCCACGGGCTGTCGAGGATGCCCATGATCAATGCACACCTCGTCTCTCCGACCCCTACCATCCTTCCTCAGTCCTTGATGGATAACACCTACTCCGCCATGAAAAAGAGGGTCAGGGAGGGCCTCCTCCCGACACTAGGGGATTACAACCACTTCCCCTCCCTGAACCCCCGGCCATTTATGGGCTTGGGCAAGTTCATAGCAGGAAGGATCCACCAAATGACAGCCGGCAAAAGCTACCTGGCCGTGCACCCGACCTGGAAGTCCCCCAATTCCGACACCTCCTGCCCCCGCTGCGGACTTGAACCTGAAACGTTCGAACAAGCCATCCTCACATGCCCCTCTCACCCCTAGCAGTACCCCCCCCGGTGTTTCGTGTTTTTTCATTAGCTAAGGTTTAGGCCTGTTGGTATTTTCTTTCCTGTGACATCACGTGAAACTTTCCTTGCTTAACTCAAACCTTAGTTAGTTTGTATCTTTCCTTTTTACGTGGCCAGAGGCCTGGCGGATGAGAAACCTTCGCGATAGTGGATATTCAACCCGTGCCGTGACTTTCTTTTGTTATTTGTTTTGATTTATAGGTTTTGTTCTCTCCATAGCTAGCGCTGCATGAGGCGTTTTGTAACTAAAAACAATGAACACAAGATTACAAAAAAAAAAAAAAAAAATGACCAAGAAATAGAACACAAAGCATCTCTCCTCCACCTCTGGCGCTTGAAATCTCAACACCACAGGAAATTATCGTCACTTCCCCCCACCCACCTCTCTTCTCCCAGAATAGAGACTGCCTAGAAGTTAACGTTAAGCCATCTTCCTGGCTCTTCTGGGGCCTCTCGGCCTCCCAGCCTTGGGGTTCTCGTTCTCATCTTTGGTTGACATGCTCATACAATTCGGTTCTCTCCCTTACCCCACAGTTGCTTTGCACCTTGCTTAGCATTTTGCACGGGAGGAAAGCTTCTCAGTTCGTTCACGGGCGGCGTTACTGTGTCTGACCCTGGGTTAAAGTAGGCCTCGGCTTGCGGGGCTTGTGCCTCTGGTGGGGAAAGCCGCAGTTAGTAACATCACGGTCTCGTGCCAGTCTCGTCGGCATCTCAAAAGCCCTTGCTATGGCCCGTTTGTTGGTTGTGGCTAGCTGATCGCGATCCTTCCTCCATCCCCCTCTCGGTTCCGTCCGCTGGCACCGGAATACCCCCCTGTCCGGCACCTTACTGCTAACCTCCCCGCCGGCTGGCACCCTACTGCTACTCACTGGCTGGCATCCTACTGGCCTGTGTCGCTGCTCGCCTCTCTATCCTCTCCGATCGTCACGCCCCTCGTCAGTTACGCCCACTCGTGGTATTGCACTGCCTCCGTGGCTGCCTCCAACGCCTTGGTAGTACGATGTAATTGCCGGCGCCACCCTTGTCTACGTTAATGGTATCGGCCCACATTCCAGTGGTTTTCCTCAAACGCGCTATCACTATCCTCTCCCTCAGGGACCCGTTTCGAGGCCTTAGCGAAACTATCGTTTGTTCTGGGGAGCCAGCAGAACGTGTGGGGTCTCTCTACCTGTACGTTTCTATAAAGTGTTTCCTTACGTGTCTGGGGTATTAATATCTTAGGTGCTAGGTGGGGGGGGCTTTTCCTATGGTTTTCGGGGTGTTTGATTTTTCCCATGAAGAGGTGAAGCGGGCAGTTGTTGTGACTTATAGGTTTTTTTCTCTTCATAGCACGTGCTGCATAAGGCTTTTTGTACCTAAAACAAATAACGCATGATATCAAAAAAACAAAAGTGACCAAGAAATAGAACACAAACCAGCTCTCCTACACCTCTGGCGATTGAAATCTCAATACCAGGGGAAATCATCGTCACTTTCCCCCTCCTTCCTCTCCTCTGCCACGATGGCTACTGCCTAGGAGTTGACGTTAAGCCATCTTCCCTCCTCTACTGAGGCCTGTCGGCCTCTCCTCCTTAGGGTTCTGGTTCATGTCCTTCGATGACACCTGCTCATGAAGTTCGGTTCTCCCCCTTAGACTGCACTTGCTTTGCACTTCGCTTAGCATTTTGCAAAGTGGGAAAGCTTCTCACTTCGTTGACCGCTGGTGATATGGCATCCGGACTGTCAGTCGAAGTAAGGCCTCGGTTCTGCTGGGCTTGTACCTCTGATCGGAAAGCTTTGCTTAGTAACATCACAGTCCCCCTCAGTCTCACTATCATCCCAAAAGCCCTTGCTATGGCCCGTTCGTGGGTTTCGGCTAGGCCGCTTGCGATTCTTCCTCGTCAGCACTCCCGGTTATGTCAGCTTGCACCGTACTGCTACACCCCTCTCCCTGGCTGACACCCAACTGCCCTCTGTCGGCTGGCACCCTACTGCTACTCACCTGCTGGCACTGTACTGCTCATCGTCGTTGGCTGGCATCCCCTCTGCCTGGTGGCTCCACTCGCCTCTCTATCCTCCCTGATCTACTGACGCATTCTCGGTTACGTCCAGTTGTGGTATTGCACTGCCTCTGTGGCTCCCGCCAATGCCTTGGTCGACCCCTGTAATTACCGGCGGGGCTATTGTCTACGGTTACAGTGTCGGCCCACAAGTTCTGTGGTTTTCCTTTTAATGCGCGATCACTATGATCCCCCCTGGTGTTCCGAAAGGGCCTTAGCGAACCAGTCGTTGCTTTTGTTTTAGGGGAGTCTGGGGAAGAGTTTGGGTCTCTCTCCTGTACGTCTCTATGAATTATCTCCCTACGTGTCTGGCGTATATTATCTTAGGTGCTAGGCGGGTGAGACATTTCCTCTGAATTGGTGGTGTTTGATTTTTCCCATGAAGAGGTGAAGAGGGCGGTGGTTTTGTCTTATAGGCTTTGTTTTCTCCATAGCTCGCGCTGCATGAGGCTTTTTGTACCTAGCAACAATGAATGCATGATAACAAAAGAAAAAGAAAAAAAAGACCAAGAAATAGCATACGAACCATCTCTTCTACACCTCGGCGATTGAAATCTCAACACCATGGGATCTCATCGTCACCTTCCCCCTCCCACCTCTGTTCTCCCTTGATGGCTACAGCCTAGGGGTTGACGTTAAGGGATCTTCACTCCTCTCCTGAAGCCTGTTGGCCCCCCCTTGTTAGGGTTCTCGTTCTCCTTCATTATTGACCCCGGCTCATGAAGTTTCACCTTCCCCCCTTATGCTGAACTTCCTTTACCCCTTGCTGAGCATTTTGCAGGGTCACGTAGCTTCAGGCGTGGTTCACGGTTGGCGTTACAGTGTAGGACTCTCGGTCGGAGTAGGCCTCGGCTTGCTGGGCTTGCATCTCGGATTGGGAAACACTCGGTTAGTAACATCTTGGTTCAGCCTCGGTCTCGTCGTAGTCACAAGAGCCCTTGCCATGGCCTGTTTGTCCGCTGTGGCTAGCCTGTTCACGATCCTTCCCCCACTCCCCTCCTGGTTCGGTCCACCTGCACCGTACTGCTACACTCCTCTCCTTGGCTGGCACCCTATTGCTTCTCCTCGACTAGCACCCTACTGCTACTCACCAGCTCGGATTCTACTGCTCCTCGTTGTTGGTGGCATCCCCTCTGCCCGGTGGCATCCCTTCTGCCCGGGGCTCTCCTCGCCTCTCTATCCTCTCTGATCGTCACACCACTCCTCAGTCCCACCCAGTCCTGGTATTGCACTGCCTTGGTGGCTGCCACCAACACCCTAGAACAATGGCATTACCAGCGTGGCCTTTGTTTACAGTTCGATGTTGGCCAACCAGCCTGGTGCTTTTACCTTGGTACGCGGTCACTCTATCCCCATCCCTGGGCCCACAAAAAGGGCCTTACCCAAGCCGTCCTTTGTTTTGTTTTGGGGTGCCTGCCGAACGGTTTGAATCTCTGCCCTGTACTTCTCTATGAATTGTCTCCTTATCTGTCTGGGGTACTCAATGTTAGGTGCTAAGCGAGAGGGGTTTTTCCTATGCATTCAGGTTGTTTGATTTGTCCCATGAAGAGGTGAAGTGGGCAGTGGTTTTGGCTTATAGGTTTTGTTTTCCCCATAGCTCGCGCTGCATGAGGCTTTTTGTACCTAGAAACAATGAACGCATGATTACAAAAAAAAAAGAAAAAAAAAAAAAAAAAAACAAAGAAATAGGATCTTTACGGAACTATCTAAGGGGGTGTTTGGAGTACTACGAGTCTGATTTGAAATCAGTTGGCGTTTGGTGTGCCCATCTTGAAAACTAATTGGATACTTGATTCTGATTTGCAATTTTTGTACATAATTTGGAGTTATATTATATCATCATATCTTAAGCACTAGGTTAGGGTAAAATATAATATATTTAAAATTATTATGAGATACTGTTTCTTAACATAGTGTTCATAAAGTTGACTAAGTACAATTGAGCTTTTGGAACATATGAAGCTCAATTTATAGGCATTTTTTTCTGTGGAATGAATTCTATAAGCTTAATAGCTCACCTGTATATTGTTGGCCAGGGCCAGGAGCAATTCCTTGCAAGCTCCTTTCCCTCAATTTACCTACCCCGCTTTTTTCCTTCCTATTCGGGAAGGTCGATTCGGGGTTCAACACCACAACACAACACAAATCTCACGATCATCCCGGCCACTGAACTTGGAGC
>Ga0307517_10015517_pt1 | contig 10116 bp, 13 predicted proteins | sample 23_EM_MG_FD_194515 | JGI IMG/M metagenome (GOLD analysis project Ga0307517, IMG submission 194515) | Populus trichocarpa ectomycorrhiza microbial communities from riparian zone in the Pacific Northwest, United States - 23_EM | ecosystem: Host-associated > Plants > Roots > Unclassified | place...
ATAGGAAGTGGCTTATGGTATGCAACTAGATCCTCAATGTTAAATGTAGAGCTAATGCCAAAATCATGTGGTAAATCAAGAACATAAGCATTTGGACCAACCCGTTGTAGCACTTTGAAAGGCCCGGCACAACGTGCATGCAATTTTCAATTAGTTCCCGAAGGAAACCGCTCGGGTCTAATCCGTATCATAACATAGTCTCCCACATTAAACTCATTATGTCATCTATATAAATCAACTTGAAGTTTATATTGCACATTACTTGCTTGAATCTGTTTAGTGATCTCAATATGTTAATCCTGAATTCTACGTGCAAAAGACTCCGTTGACTCAGACACTTTAGCATGAAGAGACATGGGAAGAAGGTCTAAAGGTTTCCTAGGCTTGTAACCATGTACAACTTCAAAGGGACTTGTGCCTATTGACCTATTGATAGAGCTATTATAGGCAAACTGGGTCGTAGGAAGAATCATATCTCAATTCTTATTATGATCACTCTATAGACACCTTAAAAGGTTGCCTAAAATCATGTTAACCACCTCAGTTTGACCATCAGTTTGGTGGTGGTAAGAAGTAGAAAACTTCAATTTGGTTCCCACCATAGGCCAAAGGGTTTTCCAGAAATAACTTATAAATCTAACATCCCTATCCGAAACTATGGTTTGAGGAAGACCATACAACTTGACAATCTCGTCAAAATAGAGTTTCACAACTTTGAAAATATCTATGGTCTTAGTACAAGGAATAAAATGGGTCATCTTAGAGAAACGTTCGACAACCACAAAAATAGAATAATGTTTCTTTGCAGTATGTGGAAGCCCAAACACAAAATCCATACTTACATCTTGCCAAGGGCAAGTGGGAACGGGCAACGTTGTGTAAAGACCAGTATTTTGTTTTCTACGCTTAACTAGTTGGCAAGTTCAACATTGACCAACCAATTTAGCGACATCTCTTTTCAAACTAGACCAGAAAATCTGACGTTCCACCTCTTCGATGGTTTTATTCCTTCCAAAATGTCCTGAGAGACCTCCAACATGAATCTCCCATATCAAAAATTCACGCACGAATGTTTTCGGGATACAAAGCTTATTATCCCGAAATAAATATCCATCTTGGAGGTGATAACCATTTATAACACGGTGATTCTCATCCTTTAATGTCAAGTATTTCTCTTCAAATTCTAAGCAAGATTCATACTCTTCTTTGATTCTGTCAAATCCTGTAACTTCAACACTCATTACAGATAACAGCGTCACCCGACGACTCAAGGCATCTATAACTTTATTCTCTATTCCATATTTATGTTTCAAAACAAATGAATATGCTTGCAAATATTCAACCCAATGACCATGCTTGTGATTGAGCTTCTTTTGGGAGTTAAGATAGCAGAGGGCCTGATGGTCGGAGTAAAGAACAAACTCCTGTGGTAACAAGTAATGGCGCCAATAGTGCAAGGCCTGAACCATTGCATAAACTCTTTATCATAAGTTGAGTACTTTTGTTTTGCCTCATTAAGTTTCTCACTAAAGTAGGCTACAATGTGACGTTCTTGACTAAGTACTCCACCTATACCGACTCCCGAAGCATCACATTCTACTTCAAACACCTTAGTAAAGTTAGGTAGCCGCATTACTGGGGCCTCCATCATCCTCTTTTTAACCTCCTCAAATGCCTTATTAGCTCCTTCACTCCACTGAAACTCACCTTGTTTCAAACAATCTGTAATAGGCAACATGATGGTGCTAAACCCCTTAATGAAACGATGATAGAAAGTCGCAAGCCCATGAAAACTACGAACCTCATGAATAACCTTAGGCTCAGGCCAATCTACTATTGCTTGGACTTTCTAGGGGTCAGTAGAGACTCATTTTCATGACACTATAAACCCTAAAAAGACCACTTGACTTGTAAAGAAGGAACACTTTTTGACATTTGCAAACAAACTTGTCTTTCTTTGGGTGGTACAAACCTGAATAAGGTGATCAAAATGCTCTTCCTTAGTTTTGCTATAAATAAGAATATCATCAAAGTACACCACCAAGAACTTTCCCATAAATGGCCTAAGCATTTGTGTCATTACTCTCATAAAAGTGCTTGATGCATTGGAAAAGCCAAAAGGCATGACTAACCATTCATATCTAGCATGTCATCCAATCGAGGAATTAGAAAACAATACTTGATTGTAATCCTATTGATGGCTCAATTATCTACACACATTCTCCATGATCCATCTTTCTTAGGTGTTAACAGTCCAGGTACTGCACAAGGGCTCAAACTCTCTCGTATAAATCCTTTTCATAACAACTCACATACTTGCCTTTGCAATTCAACATGTTCACTCAGGTTCATCCTATAGTGAGGCAAGTTTGGTAATGTGGCACTAAGGACAAAATCTATGGCGTGTTGAACATCACGCATAAAGGGTAAAACATCAGGTAGTTCAGAAGGGAAAGCATCTAGAAATTCTTTCAACACTTCTCTTACCTTTTCAGGTGGCTTTTCTAAAGTCTTCTAAAATCTCCTTAGCCACTACAGCAAACACAACAGACTCCTCACAAATCTCCTTATCAAGCTCTCTAGGACTTATTATGTTAAGCCCTCCTTCTTTCACTTTATTCTTTTTCTGACTAATATCATTAAACCTTAGAGGTAATCCAATAAGTTGGATTTTTTTTATCTTGAAAAGTGAATGAATAAGAATTTGATCGCCCAAAGATTGTAACATCCAAATCATACAACCAAGGCCTACCCAAAATGACATGCCCTATATCCATGGGAATGACATCACACCAAATTTCATAATGATAGTCCAAGATCTTTATGGGAAAAAGACATCTCTCTTTGATCGCTATAGATGTATCATTAACCCAGGATACACTATAGGGTTTAGGGTGTGGAACAGACTTTAAGCCTAAGCGGGATACACTACCCGAGGAAATTGCATTGATACAACTACCATTGTTTATGATGATCTTACACCCTTTATCTCCACATTTAATATAAGTGTAAAAAATAACAGTCCTTCTCCAATCCTCAGTTCCTTTAGGTTGTGTTAAAGCGCATCTAACTACACTTAACCTGGTTGTCTTGATTTGAGTGGATATAGACCTAACACATCCTCGCAAGTTGGACTCATCCTTCTCTTCATTTACATCCTTAAAATCATCGGGATTGGGTTCATATACCTTATCATCACAATTATCTTATTTACCCATATCCTCTTGCCCTTTGATGAACAGAGTCTTATTATGGTAACTAGAGGAAATATGACCAAAACCCTGACACTTAAAACAATGAATTCTTAAGGTTATCTTAGGTGCTTCATGAAAAATACCATTACCCTTATCTTCTTTAGGTATATGGGAAATCAAAGGATTGGGTTTACGAGGTGGGGCACCCAATATGAAGTTATTACTACCAGGTTAGGATCTAGAAGGGGTACTACGAATGTCCTGATGTCTCGTCCACTAGCGTTTTGTGACCAAGTTATAATTTTATACTAAGGTATAAGCTTTATCAAGGGTGGACACACCTCTAAGCACAACCTTTCTTCTAAGGTCACCATTTAAGCCTTTTTAAAATCTACTCAGGGTCATCACCTCATCCTCCCTAACTGCACACCTCATCCTATACTCATCAAATTGTGCCACATATTCATTAGCAGACTTGCCTCCTTGCCTCAAATTATTCCACTAGTCCAAAAGATTTCCTCTATAAGAAAGAGGCAAATACTTTTCTTCTAACTTAGTCTTCATTTCAACCCAATTAGTAATAGGAGCATATCCAAAGACTCTTCTACACTTTCAAAATAGAGTTGAGTGGTCCCACTAAGTTTCATCTTTGCAAATCTTACCCTCCTATTCTCAGATAAATTATACCAGTCAAATAATTGATCTATGTCACAGATCCATCTATCAAAGATCCATGGGTCAAGTTGACCCTCAAAAGTTGGGGCTTCTACTTTGATATGCCTCATGACTCATTTGTCAGGGTCATCGTAGTCGTTATGACCTTGATTGCGGTTGTATTGACGGTTCCTAGGATGAACTGGTCTTTGACGATAATCATTGGAACGCTCACTATCGTTAGGGTCATCGAAGTCATTGTGACCCTGGTGTTGGTTATGTTGGCGGTTCCTACGAGGAACTAGTCTTTGAGGATTCCTATGGTTATCATTACAATGGTCACTCTCACTAGACTGTCTTACTTGTAAAGTTTCTATGGACTCCGCCCTCCCAGAAAGGTTGTTCATTTGATTGGACATGTTGTTCATTTCCGTTCGCATAAGTTATAATTGCTCTTGAATATCTCTAAGAGCATTACTAGAGTTTGAGTCCATGGTAGCTATGACTTCTAGATTGTGTACTAGACGATCACTACGTAAATGCATGCAAAAACTAATCCTAAGACTAAGATCACAAACAACACTTGCAAGTAAAAACGCAAAATAAAATTATAGCTAATATTTAAAAAAAGATTATTTTATTTATTTATTTATTTTTATCTTTGAGACTAAGTAATGACAGATCAAACCAGGAAAATTCGCAAGCAAGCAACGTAAGTCCTCTAAATGCACATAAGTAATCCAAACACAATGTTTCAATTTTCCCACGAATTTAACCAAGCTCCACAATTAATTAAGAGGATCGGATACTCAATGCCAATAAACAAGCCCAAAAACAAGGTAATTCAATTTGCGAGGTGGACTATGTAATTTATTTATAGGCAAGCACAAAGAATAATATTAATTCTTAATCTTGGTTAACAAGTGTAAAAGCATACCAAGAATGATGATATTTAATGGGTAAAAGAATTTCTGACCAGGTGATGTGGCGGCGAAAGATTACGTGGCAGATGACATGGCAGGACCTGCTAATGTGGCGATGATGCAGATGCTGCTTCAGAGTGCTGATATGGCAAGTGTCGTGGTGCTGATGTGGCAGGTGACATGGTGAAGTTAATTTTTCTGCCTTGAGAGCTTTTGTTTCCTTCTTCCCTACCTCCTGTAATTTGTTGTCGCTACTAACGGCGATGGCGCAAGAAACGTGGTTTTGTGATCCTGTTTGGGACCGGCGGTGCAATGAAAGGGGTTGTCGTGTCACTGCTGGATGGGGGCGTGTTGATGCGTGGATCTATTGTCACTGTTGAAGGCAATGGCACTATGGACGGTGGCAGATGAAGATCTATTGCGCTGCCTTTGCTGTGGTGAATCACCAGTCGATGCTGGCTGTGATGGGTTTGTGGGTGACTGTGGCTGGTGGTTTTGTGATGCTGGTTTGGTTGCTGAAGCCGAAAATCTACTGATGTCTCTTGTGGTGTCGACCTGGTGCTGGTCTGTGTCGGAGGTAGTAAATTGACGTGGATCTATGGACTGATGTGGCGGTCTTCTCGGTGGTGGGTCTGCTACTGTGATTGGTTGAGGCGCCGCTGTTGATTGCTGTCGTTGATGATGAACAATGAACAATGTTTTTTTTTTTTAAGATCAAACCAGATCTAGGGTTTAGCATAAACATGTGGATCGTTTAATTGTAAGAACAATTAAAACCCTGACTCTGATACCAAATTTGATGCGGGACAATAAATAATAAGAATTAAAGCAAGAAAAGAAAGAAGCTTTTAGAGAAAGAAGAAAGCTAAAAAAGAGAAGAAAGGGGATTGAAGGTATGCAAAATCTGCAATATTTTCATTAATTATCAAAACTGTCTCACAAAATGACAGAGAAATATATAAATAGTAAAACTCTAAAACATCTCACTATTGGGCTCAGCCCATCAAATCAAAGTGGTTAACATAAATAATTTCAAATAAATAAAATAACAATGAGACAGGTCCAAATGGGCTTAGTCGCCTAACTAGAATGTGATAGGCTGGGCCATTTTACGTCATCTCCATTTATAAACCCGTGTAATTTAGGGTTAGGGTCTGGTGTCCCCACCATGTAGTCTTTTGGCTTATGGAGGGAAGGACCAGAAATGCAATCGTTACAGAATTTTTGGCTTGCATATTCTCGTGATCCTTTGCGCGATCTGCCCTGCAAAATGTTTGTTCACGACCAGAAGATGAAGGGTAAAAAGAAGCATGCCCCTGCTTGGTGTGTTAGAATAATTTGTTTTGGAGAGATACTGAAGCATCAAAATCTCAGCAGAGGCGATTCGGGATTTTCAGACCATTGTCTTGTTCGCGAAATCTTCGTAGCAGAATCCGATGTTCCAAGTGATTCCTGGAGTTTGGGAAGCTCCTGGTCAGACAGTTTTCTTGCCTACAGTTTCTATTTCAGTGTGCTTCAATGATAAGATTTCTTGTAATGGCAGATCAAGCTCCTCTTTCTGATTAATTTTTCCAGTTTCTTCAAGAAAGGATCTTCAGAGGAAAAAGAAATTGATGGCTGGCGCTGCTGGAACTGTTAAAAAGGCAAGGTTTCTGTAATAGTGGACAATCATGTGTTTGTGTAATCAGAATATGTGTGCAAGAGGGCTTCTCAGACAAACTTGCAGATGCTTCTTCAAAGGCTCTTAAGAGTATGCAAATTGGAGATGGTGTTAGTGAAGGTGTGGAGCAGCTGATTCATCTCTGTTCGGCCTGGTTTTTGCATTATCTCCTTCATTCTCGCACTTCCCTTATGACATGAGTCAGCTCAATGTCGTCTTTTCGGAGGATGATGGCTCATTTCCTTGGAGGTCTCCCTGTTTTTGGGTTATATGTTTTATTCCCCTTGGTCTCTGTTGGTTATATCGTAATAGAACCCTTAGTTATTGACATTGCCTTCTATAGGCTTCATTTTGCTTATCAAAAAAAAAAAAAAAAACCATAAGTACTATTTTTCTTCGCTGCATCCCATTAAACTCTGGAATGCAGAAATTTAGGCCATTAAGCAAAAAAAAAAAATAACTAAATTAAGAAACAAAACATCAAATAATCGCCAAGGCTAATTGTTAACACATCCCACCTATGACCAAAGGCAAGGAAGTGGATTGAACTTTATTATGTTCACATGAACTGATTGACATTACTGAACCATTACAGTACAGAAACATAGACCTTTTTCAAACATTATTACAACTCCATTTTTACACAAATCTAAGCTGCTGCTGGTAATTGATTAATACAAAGCATGTGTGCCCCTTTGGATTTACACATGCCGACATCCTTTTTACCTTCACGTCCACACTAATAACACAAAGCTGTGCGGCTCCTTCGGTTTTCCACACGCTTGTTATTACCATATTCCAAACTGAGAAACCACAGGCACCAAATAAGATTGCTACACACACACAAAGTCTCTAGACATAGTTACCTGCACACCCATCATCCTTGACAAGCTAGCTCCATGCCTTCAGCTTTCTTCAAGCATGTCACACACTCGTACAGTGTTTTTCCAAGGGTCTTGATCATGATTGTGAGACAACTCGACGAGAAGTCAAACGGCAATTAAGAGGAGCTTGAGCTCCGGTAGAAACAATAATTTGAGTGGTTGAAGAATGCGTATTAGATGATGTTGAAGAGTTAGAGAAGCCGTGGTCGGATCCAAGAATTCGTAAATCGGACTTCTGAAACCGACCTGAATCGCCAGGAAGTCGCATGTAGGAGGCTGAAGGTGACTCACTGAACCATGACCCTAAAGGTCCGGCTTCTTTCCCGTTATTGAATTGCATTATAGCCCTGTACACAAAAGGGATAAGACCCTCCATTTTTTTGAAAGAAAAGGAGACTTTTAGGCTTCAGTCAGGTTTGATGGAGGGAGGGAGACGGGGACTGGTTTAAAAGAGGAGGAGGGTGTTGGTTGACGTGGAGTAATAATGAATTGGATTCCAGCTCTTCACGCCAAGCCGAAAGAAACAAATCTTGAGGGAGACATGCACTAGAAACCCACACGAAGACCCTGATAAGAAAGCTCTATCCCAACTTACGGTCTACATCTTCATTACAGCTTACCAGAATCTCTCTATAATAGTTTATTTTTCCCTTTAATTTAATTTTTTATGTATTCCTTTTGACAGATTTATTAGCTTTTTTCAATATGGTTGGGCAGTCAGTGAAAATTATTTGGTATTTTATTTAATTTCTAAGATGGCAAGGAACATTCATTGTGATCTTCCTAACTGATTCATTATCTACTTGCTGTTTTATTTTATTTTTATTGCCTGTCTGCTTACACGTGGTTTTACAGAGAGCTGCTGAATGAGTTTGGTGGTGTTTTTCAGCCGGCGCCCCATGTATTTCACAAGGTCAAAAGATTGTTTATTTTAAAAATTAAAAAAATATTATTATAATATATTTTTAAATAAAAATTATTTTAAAAATCAACAACAAACATAATTTTAAAAAAAATATAAAAAATCTTGGGAAATGGAATGTCCTTATGCAGCATCGTTTCTGTACCTAATTCTCTTTTCCTATCGGTATAACGTCATGGCAAGCACTAGCAAGGAAACAGCAAGTCCGGATCTTACTCCATTGATTTGTTCCTTCTCCTTAAACATTCCATAACCTTTTTCTATTAATTTGTCCTAAAAATCTTAACGTCTAATTTATTGCTGGATGATGGCAGCCATATTCCTTCCCATCCTAATTAATTACTAAATGGTTAGTTACCATTAATTCCTCTCTCAACCAGTTATATTGTGTCTGTTTTTTTTTGTTTTTTTAATATGGTGTGCAAGCCAGTTTGCGCGCACCTTAATTAATTTCATGGATCCTGAAGTTAATAACCATGTAAGTTTCCAGTAATCTTGAGGTTTGTGGGACTCGAACTGATGATCTCTAAAACGCAAATCTAGAACCTGACCAGTTAACCGTATTTTCTTATTAACTGCATGCTTAATATATTTCCTTTGCAAAAGTCAAAATCTAGTGTCTGGCTACATTACATTACATTAAATGGCTAAAATCCATTTATTCACTTGATGGAATAGCAAGGAGCGATGCTACAGCATATTCAATGTATATTTTTCTCGATTTTAACTTCAAAAAAACATTCACGCATCCATTTGGTATTGTAAGTTGTTATTTTTTTTGCTTTCTATACATTAATTTAGGCAAAACACAGGGAATAGAAGAAGAAAAGAAATTGGCCACGGACATTACAAGTTAATAGATAAGGCTTGCTTAATTGATGTCTGAAATTCTTGCTTGCCTTATCCGAATGCCTACTCCATTGTCTCCATCGTAGGTGAAGTCATTCGTTGCATAAAATCAAACTTGCTTTCCTTTTCTTAATCCATTAATTTTTGTAACTTCAAAGCAGAGATCGATCGCAGCCTGTCCTAAGCCAAAGCAAAACCTGCACGCTCAATGTGGCGATGATAGGTGATGAGAGCATTGTGTCACGGTCTAGCTTTGTATCATTTTTCCTTTTGAAATTAGGTAAAACCTAGCTAATAGAAAAAAGGGACAGCTTTCCTTGTATATTTTAATCAGTAGTGGTAGCATAAGGACTCAGGTGCTAATCACCCACCCTTCCAATCAATTTTTTTTTTTTTGTCTTTCTTTTAACCATGAGAGGTAACTCAATACTGGTCAGGCCTTGTGTTTGCTCTTCAATGGTCATGAGTTCGAGTCCTCAAGGTCTCTGGAGGCTTACATTGTCGTTAACTTCAAGACCCGTGAAATTAATCAAGGTGCACGTAAGCTAGCCCGGACATCCACGTTAATAAAAAAATTATTCTTTTTTTTTGTACAAATTAAGGATAAAAAAATAAGAGGCTACGAGAAATTTTAAAGTAATCTAAGAATAACTACTAATATTTAGTCTATATAAAAAAGATAAACACAAAAATAAGAGAGAAATAAAAAAAAGAATAAAAAAAAAATAAACCTAAATAAAATATTTTTATCATTTTTTATTGGTTCAAATGTAATTTTCTTTCTTAAAGTATCGGTAGACCACCCTTGTTCCTTTCAATCAATTTCAATTTGAAACTTATAAAATCTCTAGTCCGCTTTAAATTTTTATTTACAGTTTAGTCGAGTAAGAAGTTTGCATTTCAATTTGTTGACAATATTATTGGTCATTAAAGGGTCATTATTAAGTCGTTTTTCTAAATTATTAATTAATTCTGATTATCTTCCAGTAATTTAGAGTCTAGATGGTCGTAAGTAGGGGTGAGCAAAAAA
>Ga0307517_10015518_pt1 | contig 10115 bp, 7 predicted proteins | sample 23_EM_MG_FD_194515 | JGI IMG/M metagenome (GOLD analysis project Ga0307517, IMG submission 194515) | Populus trichocarpa ectomycorrhiza microbial communities from riparian zone in the Pacific Northwest, United States - 23_EM | ecosystem: Host-associated > Plants > Roots > Unclassified | place...
CACTCGACCGCTATACCTCCAGGATCTCTTCGTCGATTCTCATAGCCTTCGTTCCAATGGTGGAGAGAAAGGAGAGCGCAATTCACCAGGTTCCATCGTATCAAACACAAAAGGGCGAGAAGCGGTGTTTCCCTCTTCGGAACAGGATCCAACGGCCGAGTTGGACAGAGACATGTGGAGCGGTAGGAAGCAGTCTAAGCCATTAGCTATCAGGACAACGCCATCCGTGTTGCAACAGACAGACTCCCAAGATACTATTCTTCCGACAGGCGCGGTGGATGTCGAGGATCCACCCACTTTCCAGGAAATCTTCCCCACACCCCTCTCGAACAATGGACCGTTTACGTATTCGTCCCTGCCCCCTACCCCTATTGCTTCTTCACCACCCCTCGGCGCGACCGCGTATTCCGTGGCGTCAGCCAAGCCACCGACGTCATACCAGCAGCCATTCTCGATATGGGACTACCTCCAAGAAGAGCTGCTCGCCACAGACTTTGACTCTCATCAAGAAATGAAATGGGAACGAGTTAGTAATTTCCTCAATATTCCTTACGCGGTCGAAAAGGTGACGTAGAGTACACCCTCTTCCCATTGGTCGAAGCTGATATATCATCTAGATCATCGGTTTTGGGTTCATCCTGTGCCTTGACTCTTTTCTATACACCTTTACCATCCTCCCAATACGATCAACGTTGGCACTGTGGCGTGCGCTGGGCAATCTCTTCTCTTGGAAACGAGCGCCTTCTCTTCCCGCAGCGCAGAAGGCCGACATTCTGCGGATTTTGCTTTTAGTGGCATCAACAGTAATCCTTGCCCCCCTCACCGACGCCAGTCGGATCTACCATTCCATTCGTGGTCAAGATACGATCAAACTCTATGTGATCTTCAATGCCCTGGAGGTTAGTTGTGGCTCCGGTTGTCCTCAAGGTTACGGTGATGCTGATCGATATAAGATCGCGGATAGGTTGTGTGCATCCATAGGACAGGATATCCTGGACTGTCTTTTCTCGAGGTCGACTATTCTGTACCTCTCACATCGGAAGCCGGTCTCTCCACAGACAGCACGGCCATTCTTTTTCTTCACGCTCTCCGTGATCTATGTGGGTAAGTGGGCCCCCGTCATTTTGCTAATTCATGTTGAACGAATTCTTAGTCGTGCACACCCTCGTGATGGTCTATCAGACTATTTCTCTTAACGTCGCCGTCAACTCGTACGATCACGCGCTCCTGACACTCCTCATGTCGAACCAGTTCGTTGAAATCAAAGGAAGCGTGTTCAAGAAGTTTGAAAAGGACAACCTTTTTCAAATAACCTGTGCGGGTATGTTAAATGAATAGGCAAGCGATGGAGCACCAAGAAATTAATTTGGCCCATAGACATTGTGGAGAGATTTACCCTCTTCCTGATGCTCTTCGTTGTCGCATTTCGCAACCTCATCGAACTCAGCGGCTCAGAATTCGACTTTTCTGGAGGGTTCTCGTTGCCAATGAGTTTTGGATGGTTCAGAGGGAACAACGTCCTTTGGACCATATCTTATGTGAGTCCGTAGGATGTTCGGGGTATTCTTCCACCCCCGCCGCTACTCAATTCCTTCGTTTTCTAGCCACTTATTACGGTCCTCCTCTCTGAAACGCTTGTGGATTGGCTCAAGCACGCATTCATCACCAAGTTCAATCACATCCGACCGTCGGTGTACGAGCGTTATATCGACGTATTGTGCAGAGACCTCGCCAGCGCGAGCGCTACGGGTCGGAGAGGCGCACGAAAAGTATGTTTGCCATCGGAGAGCCTCAACCATCAGCAGCTCATGTGTCGCAGCATTCGTATGTCGACCAATCACCGCTTGTTGCGCGAAGATTGGGTTTCGCTGCGTTGCCTCTCGCAGTCCTGGCGATACTCATCGGGAGACAGTCCTATTACTTGTTCATATCAATGCACTTTGAATCAGAGAGATACTTGGTCCCTGTTTCTGCTGAGCAGGTCGTCATGAGGCTGAAATGGGGCATCCTTGGGGTCCTGATGTGGGTCTGGTGAGCATTCATTCCTTCGCTTGATCATACGGTACTCAATCGACTTCGTCCCTGAAATCCCATAATCCTCTCACACCCCGACATTCAGTTTCGTTGTGATCAAGATCATAATGGGAGTCCGATTGCTTGGTTATGCGACGAAACGAAGGGCAGGTATGGAACAGAGAAAAGCAGACGACAAAATCAACGACTTCGGCCGAGATCCGATTGGAGAAGGTGACGAAGAACGCGTTTACAACCGGGAACTCAAGACGTATCTAGACAACAAAACGGACGATGCCGCAGCCGTCGCCGAAATCGGAGAGAATAAGGAAAAGAATCGAGGTGGGGGCGAGAAGAGCGGTGGAGGTGGAGGTGGCAAGAAGCGACCAGACCTGGAGGACATCACCCGATTCACTATGGTCAAACGGATTTGGTGACCGGGACCGCCCACTCTCCCTGCAGCCCGAGTCGTAGGTTACATTGATCAACGCCGGGGAGCCGTTTGAATATTGATTCTAGACCTGTGTTGTAAAAGCTCACTATGATTTTTTCGTGAACACCGGAATGTGCTAGCCACTAACGTGGGTGTACACAGTAAATGCACAACCGTTTCGAAGCTGGAGCCCGGAAGCCAAAACAACGACGGGAATGATCAGGCCGGGTTTGAGCGCTTGAGCCACGGTGATCGGGGAGACGACGAACGGGTCTGGGCTTGCTCCTTCTTGCACCTAACTCTCTTGACGTCGGACTTTGGGTCGACCATTCTCCCTTCCGTCGTCTGTGCGTTACTTTTAACATATCTGGCATTTCAGACACTACAGAACGTGGCATGACCTTCCCGCCAATGAACATGCGCTTGGGCGGATCTTGGAGAACGGGAAGGTTTGGGGACTCGGGAAATAGACCTTTGAGGTCGTCGTGGTTCGTGGGACGTCAGGATTTCTGAAACCCCCCTTGTGTTCTCCGCCCTTCGAGAGCCAACAGTAAAACGGACCAATATTTTGGGTCCTGTTCGGCTGGCGACCCCAACCGCTTTCTCCCTGGAAAAAAAAACAGGATTAGGTGTGTATTGTGATAACTAGGTGGGTGTTAAGCTCAGACGTGGCGTATGACGCTTCACCACCTTGGGAATGTGAGTTCCGAGATCGGTATGTTGCGCTTTTCGCGGAATTCCCCCTTCTGCGCGCTCAACAGACCCGATGAGTGAGCGTTGCATGTTTTGGGGAATCTCAACGTGCATCGCCTCTTTGCGTTCTAATGCCGCCGCAGCCGAACATCGTCGCAACCCCCTAAGGCCCCCACAAAGGGCATCCGGATATACTCATCGTTGTTGAAGCTTGAAGTCGTACCACCAGTTCGTCCTCTTTCTCCCTAACACCGCCGGATCCGCTAGCCGATACTTCTTAGACCTTATGCACACCAACGGTCCTTCTCACCACTCTGCTGACCGACAGAAAGCCCTGGCGGATCATACCGCCATTCTGACGGACGATGAAACGCTTTGACATCTCCCAACGATCGCTTCACCGTTTCGATTTCGGTTTAAACCTCCGCGCTTCTCGGTCCTGATGTGCCTGCTTGTCAGCGTTTTCTGCTGACTACCGGAGAATGATGATGACCTGAATGCCACCGTACCGATCTTCTTGATTATTGGCTATTCCTACCAAGGTATGACCCAAACGTCAATCTTTGGATTTACTCTTACGCAGGTCTTCCGATGGACTTGCAGTTGCTCCCTGAGCGGCACGACTAGCTCGTTTCCCATGGATACAGAGCGAGTGTGGGTCGGGGAGAGTGCTCACTCGAGCCGCCCACAACAAGCTCCTTATTGCACGGCTTCTCACGGCCCACGCCTCGATTGTCCCTGGTGAAAAGGGACCTTCCGTGCGGTTACAATTGTAAATTGAAAGGTCCCCTCTGTCTCAGAGTTGTGGCACGGAAAATTCGGGCTGACAGATGGCCGACGAGTTGAATAACGATGGTTACGTTCATCCTCTTTTGAGTTCGAAACACTTCTGTGGTATTTCATCTCTGACGAGTGAATACGACAGGGTTATTGTTAGTGTCTTCGGGTACCCGTGGATTGGGGTTCTTGAGGATGCCAATCATGGACGAACCGCCCGCCCGGGCGGGTGTTCCTCTCGACCGACGTTTGACCACGGCGGGTCTCCAGTGCGACCGTCAGTTGGCTGCTCGGGTATGCTGACCCGCGTTCCCATTACAATTTGAGCGAGATGTTGTTTGTGAACGGTTATCGCAATGGTTCTGTCAGTCAGTTGATCTGCGGCACTGTGGTGTCGCGAATAGAGGCGTAAATAATGAACAAACCCGTGTCGAAATCAACGCAGTTGACGCTCTGGATGCAGGGACAGCGGACGATGCCGAGATTTTATGATCGGGAGTGCGGAAGGATTGTTCCGTTCGGTGCTGAGGAAACCTGCCAAGAAAGCTCATCCCCTGGTTGGGAGGGCCTGAGCGAACCGCTCCCTCAATATATCGCCCATCTTCCGTGCATAACCCGGAGGGTCACCGCCGCCGATGTTGTGGAAATTACGGCAACGGAAACAGCCATGTGTGTAGTCTCCCCTTGGACTTTGCACGTTGGGCACCCAGCAACTGAAGGGGTCGCCGTATTTGCACGGGGTCTCATGTCCTCGAAGACAGACTTTAGACAGATATGCGATCCACGTTCTATGATTGATCCCCAGGTGCGTGATGGTGATGGTGGTGGTCGTATACATCGGACCGAACTATATTGCCCCCACCCGGGTCTGGGTTCGGAGAGGGCCGCGTTGAAGCGCCCCGTGGATGTAGGAACTGTCGACCCCCTCACCGATTATGTTTGTTGCAGTCATAATCATCGAGTCTTATGTGGTGGGAGTTTGCGTGATGTCCTACACTCGCTGTTGGATGAGGTAGGGAAGCTTACCCCCATCCCTCATCCACCTTGCCGGCACCGAGCTTGTGCAGATTCCCGACGCTCCCATCTTTCTGACCCATGGTGAACCCGATTCCCCCACAGCCCTTTATTCAGCCAGTTCCAGAATCACCATCAAAACCACAACTCTGATCAAAAACCGTCAATCCTATCAAGTCTGTTTCTTCCCACACATAGGGGCTCCTCCCGCGATTGAATATTTAGAAGGGTCGATTTTCTAAGGACCCCAGGTGTAATAGCGTGAACGAAGCACCACGCCCTCCCCTTCATTCGTATCAGAAACGCAGAAAGTTTTCACGGGTAAACCCATCCCTGTCGAGAGCACAGCACCGCGTGAGAAACCAAGAAGTTTCGATTTTTTGACTTTTTTCCATCCATCCACTCACTTCCTGGCATGTTCGCCACGTCCAGTTGCCACAGGGCCGTTTGTACCTACTTCGCTGTCAACTTTGCAATTCGCACCCGATCTACCGTCTTCTCCCCGTTTTATAAACGGTTTCACGATGTTACTCCTCTCAGAGCAGCAAACCCCGCCTTTATGGTCCATCGATGTGTCGGATGGATGACGGGTGTACGAGGGGAAGGCGCCTTAGACGCAGATTGAACAAGCGATCACCGATGCGAATACGCTCGTTGGCCGGGTTTCAGGGACGTCTGGGCCATTGTCTACCCCCGGACCAATGAAGACAGACTTAGACCAGGATAACGGTACTCGGTTAACCAGTAAATCAGATGCCGTTTGAGCCACCATCAAACAGGTATATTGAACATGGCCTTTCGTGAGCGCAATCGCGCGGAAGGTGAGAGATCCGGCGTTGGAATGACGAGCGAACCACGTTGTAATTTTCAAATCGCACAGTGCCGTAACGTGAAGCAAAAGACAAGCAAACCCTTCCCATGTTCTTGTGGAATTTCTACGAGACGCAAGGATGGAATGTGGGGCCTGGCATCGCCTGCCAGTGTTATCGAAGAGTGTGGGTCAGGGTCGCTGCAGTCCAAGAAGGGTAAACGACCTCCGGGATTGATGGTAGAGTATCAACTGCTCTGATTAGGAATTTGAGATCGAAGTAGACAAACAAGTGTGTTTAGATTCCCTGAGCGCGTCTGCAAGATCAAAGGTAGGGTGTCGCGCTGGTTAGTTTTGACACATACATTGGACTCTGGCATCGCGAGCATCCGTTCTGTACTCTCTAACGCTCTCGAGGCTGTTGTGAGCAATTTGCAATGCGTGATGCATCGTCTGACACAAACGAGGCGTTGGGGGGCTTGGTTTTCGTACCGCTGTGCTGAATGGGTACACAGGATGGCTAGCACCCGTGAAAAGGACCCAGCAAGTGGCTAATCACCACGGGCTATGGATACGTGGCTTTCCACCCTCCTGAGGTGGGAGTAGGCTTTTCAGGGAAGGGGGTTCACAAAGCTCGAGGCAAAGTTTCAAACATGTTGAAAAACCGAGCTATGACGGCTTTGCATCGTCACTATTCAGAACAGGGAGAGCAGTTGTAATCTGGGATGTCCGAATTATTTCAGACAAGGCGTCGCAATGCAGATTGGTAGGCGAAATTTCCAGACGTCATCATCGCTCATGAATAGGGCCGGTCTTCCATAACCTGCGGCACAACGCGATCGATGGAGGGCTTGGCCAATAGGACGGACAACCATAGGATCGCCGAAGGGGATGGCGAATGTATGGCGAGAACATCAGCAGATAGCCATCCCCGCTGGGTGACCGAAGGGATGAGGACAATGATCGGAGAACTGGGTCGGAACGTTGACGTTCCTGTAGCTGCGCGGATATCGTGGGGTCGATTGATTGTTGGATGGACTGCGAGCTGGGAGAGAGAGGAGTCGACGAAACAATGTTAGACATTTGAGTCGCCCTGCCTACAGGCCAGAACCCAGCAACGACGACCGAGGTGATCTGACAGACAGCGATGTCGATCAGCGGTGCTAGGAAATGAACAGATGTGTGCTCTCCTCGTCCAAACTCGGGAAGGAGTACAAGGTGACTTGCCAGGGCTTTTAGGAAAACGGCGCTGAAGTGTGACGAATTCCGAAGCCTCCGGTGGGGTCGCAATGGCACTAGGGGTATGTCAGTAAGTGTTGTATATCTTGGTAACGTGGTTATCAGTGCAACTAAACGAGCAGGAGGCCATCATCATCAGGTAATCCTGGTTCGGAAGCATCAGACCTCAAGCAGATGACATAGCGAATTGTACACCGGGGATTGCCGGCTTTCCCCTGCTAAGTTACAGACTGGGCGGGCTGTCTCTTTCGTAAGTTACACTATGTATGGGCTGGCGTTCTCACTGCGGCCGCGTTATCATCGCATCCCCAAACTGAATCTTCTCACACGAACGAAATGTTTGATGATACCGGTGCTTTGGCTTTTTATCGGCAGCAGTGCCGCTGGGGGGGATCGTTATAAATATCCGGGGGTTTACCTCCTGGCTACCCTCCATTCTCTCTGCAACTGCAGCCATGTCTGACACTCCTACTACTGTTGCCGACTCAACGCGCCCCCTCTCGGGCTCCACCACTGCCATCACCGATGGTGCTGACCACAGGAAGCGTCGACGCAACCGTACCACCCAGTCCTGCATGAACTGCCACACTTCCAAGCGCATGGTGATTACACCTCCCCACTCGGTCTCCTTCTCGTACATCGTCGCTCAATTTCTGGACTCAATAGTGTGACAGGAAGCGTCCCTGCGGACGTTGTACTCAACTTGGTCTGGTCAGCCCTATCTCCCCAGAGCGGCCCTTGTTCACGGGATTGATCTCAGTATTTATAGACCGTTCTTTGTGTCTACAAAGTTGGCGAGGCGAACCCAAAAACTGAAAACGAAACTTCTCGCCTCCAAAATCGCATCGCCGAGCTCGAAACGATCATTAAAGAGGTAAGTTTCATTCGCTGGCGTTCATCGCGTACGCTCTGTAAAAAAACCCCAACCTAGCTCAAGAACCAGCCTCCGCAACAGAGGTGGATCCCAAACGAGCATCAAACCACCGCCCCAGATCCCTCCGACACATCCCCTCGCCCCCTGCTCACGAGAGACGCGTCACCTCTCACCCCACACTCCTCTTCCGCGCCATCTCCACAACCAACCTCTTCACCCTCATTAGACACGTACATTGGTGTACCGTCTCATATTGCTCTCGGCCCCACCGAGCACGACATGAGTGCCTTGTTCAACCCTCCCTTTCAACAAGAACTCTCGAAGCCCGATGTATTAGCTGATAAAGGACCTGGTGAATTCGATTGGGCATTCTCCGATCGTGCTGGATTGGCACATTGTGGCTGCGCAAACGAAACGAACTCCTACATCGTCCTCTTGGAGCTCTCGCTCCGGCTTCGAAAAGCCTCAGAGGTCGTCGGACATCACTTTAAGCACTTCTCTGGTTCGACCTGTGACCTGAACCAGAGAATTACCGAACTCGACAAGTCCATCTTGTATGTGGAATTTGCTTAGGAATCGTACCAATTTGGTGACTGATGGCTGTGTAGACACATACTTGCAGCTTGCAATTCACCTCCTGGGCTCTATCCCTCCCCAGTTTCCCCTCAACATCATCACACCCTCCCACATGCCACTCATTCCCACTCGACCCCGGTGATGCACCCACCCATCTTTGGCACGTCAATGCCCATCACGCCGACCGGTCATAACTATTCTCAGCCTCCCATGAGACCAACACTTACTTCTTCGGGATCCCTCTCTACGCAATCGCCAATACCCGCCGGACCTAGTATGCCTTACCCGTCCCCACCATGCGATAAATCGATGTCGCAGTTGGATCGACAATTACAGGTAGAGTGGCACCAGCCCGTGCAAGGACAGGCTCATTCACTGCAGGCCTCGTGATCATTCTGCGACCACCTGTTTTCGTATCCCCCCGTATGCCGACATGTTACATCTTAGCGCCTTTCCTCGCTGACCCTACACCCTTTAAATGCGATACTTATGACCGTATGATGCACGGTAACTAAATTATTATAACTTTATAGATAATGGCCACGCTGCCGTAGGGTTGGATCCCTTTTTTAAGGTGGTCGTTCATCTTTGGAGGTCTTTCAAACACCCCTTCTGCCCCCGGTTTCCCTTATACCGTGTAACACCAACCTGTACACTTTGTTACAACATTTTTTCATTCAGGAGATAACACCATTGTTTTTGTATGGTACATTGGCCCTGGTGTGAAGTCTAACGTGTCACCCGGTCCACACAGCGTCGGTGAACGAGGATGCTCTATGGCCGGGGATCGACGGGATATTGTGTATCTTATGGCGATTTAATCTGCATTTCTAGGGAACTGGTTTGACCCCGAGACTGCTCCCATCTCCTTCACCTCCCCCGATTGGGATGGGGGCTAGTATCACAAATCTGGGAGAGGGAAGTCAGGTCCGGTTCTCGACGAACCAGCAAACCACCGCCGGCGAGCGCGATGTGTTGTCAAACTTTAGATATGATCAAGTCGGATGTCATCCGTATGAGCGTCGTGCAACGGTCTCTGGCATCAGGAATTTATCGGATGATGGGTGGCGCCAAATGGCGCGATGAGGAGATCTGTCAAGGGAGATTGACACTTCCGTCCCCCATCGTCGAAAACCGGGTGTGGCCTTGCCAGTACCTGCCAGCACACGCGAGTACGGCCGGAAGGGTTGCGTGCTTGAGAACACCATCGGGTGCTTTCTTGCCCTTGAGCCACAGCCACAATAACTCTTCTTCGGTTCACCTCTCGAGGCTCCGGACAATGGGGTGCTCGACGCCGCAGATATGATGAGGGGTCGTCAGTCAATCAATTAGTATGGAGTTGTCAATTCACTATGGGTCTCGCCTTCTTACAGGAACGGTTAGACGATCGCCCATTCACTTTCCTGAGCGACCTGCCCCACGTCGAGCTGGAGGCGAATTGGACTTTTATATCCTAGCCTGGCGTCGATCGAACGAGGAATTTCACCAATCATTCCTTGATCGCATTTTGTGGAGGCGATTCTTCTTTTCGGGTCCTGGGGTGGGGGTCTCGGTAACTCCCGGTTTTATCGGTGCTTTGGGTGTTTCGAATGTGGGGGGACGTTTTTGAGATGGGGTTCTGAACACCCTCGAAGCTTTTCGTGAAGCTGGGTTGGATTCTCGTCACCGAGCACGCGCGGTGCATGGCC
>Ga0307517_10015519_pt1 | contig 10115 bp, 13 predicted proteins | sample 23_EM_MG_FD_194515 | JGI IMG/M metagenome (GOLD analysis project Ga0307517, IMG submission 194515) | Populus trichocarpa ectomycorrhiza microbial communities from riparian zone in the Pacific Northwest, United States - 23_EM | ecosystem: Host-associated > Plants > Roots > Unclassified | place...
CACTTGGACAACCTGCACGTCGGGAAAAGGAGTGGCCGAAACTCTGCTGGTCGTCCGTTTTTCCAGCTCAACCTCTCCCGTGAGATGTCAGCCCACAACCATGCTTCGACGAACGACTCCAGTTTTTCAATAGAATTCACACCCCCTGAAGCCGAGAAATCGTTTGGTACGGACGTCCGAACATGAATCCAGACTGACCACGCTAACTTCTTATCAGAGACTTTAGAAGCGCCTCGCACCGTAATTCCCCTCTTCGAATGCCCCTCGTTCCGTTCCAACACCCTTATTCTCAATCCTCACAGGACTCACCATACTCCCGCAACTCCTACTCTGAAGTTTACGACCCTACCTTCGACCCAAACTTTGACGAAGATACTGTTTATGATGGTTTGTCCCCGACCCAATTCATCTATCCTCCATTGACCGAGCTCCCCGCATAGAATCCCCATACCCAGAGGTCCGATCCGCCGTTGCGAATTTTGACGACCCGGAAATGCCTGGTCAGTCCATCGAACTGCCTTCACCCCACTGGAGCCACTCATGGAACGACAAAGTGAATACCCTTCGAGCGTGGGTCATTGGATTGCTTTGGGCGATCGTGTTACCTGGAGTCAACCAATTTTTCTTTTTTCGATACCCAACGGTTACCGTGGGAGGGGTATGTCTCATGACCCACCGGGCAAGGGCTCACTGACGAACTCGGAGTTACAAGCTCGTCGCGCAACTGGTGTCATATCCAATGGGCAGGGTTTGGGCTCGGTTCATGCCTAGAATTAGGATTTTCGGTGTCTCGTTGAACCCAGGGCCATTTACCATTAAGGAACATGTGGGTGCCGATTCATTTCATCTGGGCATACTCTCAGCGTCTACCCAGGTATTGGTCACAATCATGGCTGGTGTCGGATCAGAATCTGCATATGCGGTTAGCGGAATCATATGCAAGCGGAATCAGTTTAGGCTGATGATCGATCTGCCCAGACGGACGTTATTGCCGTACAACGAGTGTTATATAAACAAACCTGGAGCTTCGCATGTAAGGGAGGAGTGCGTTCTGGCTGTCCAGCCTAGTGCTAATCGTTCCCAGATCAATGGTTACTGGTCATGTCGACCCAACTGATTGGGCTATCGACTGGTGGAATCGCGCGACGACTGCTGGTCGCTCCACCGTCCATGAGTGAGAAAGATCCTTTTATCGGTCAAGACGAGATACTAATGGAACTCCCAGTATGGCCAAATACCCTAGTCATCTGCGCATTATTCAATACCCTACACTCACAAAGGTACCTTGGTGCTGACGATACCGGACCAACGCGAGAGAGGTTTTTCACGTACGCTTTTATTGGCGCGGCGTTTTGGTGTGAGTATTCTCGTTGGTCGCGAACCCCTGACTGAAAGCCTGGTAGACCTCGTCCCTGGGTACCTGTTCCAGGCATTGAGGTATGGACCTCGATTAGTCCCTTAATTTTGTGTTTAATGTGACCACTTCAGTATGTTCAATTGGGTTTGTTGGATTGCGCCAAACAACACAGTGAGACGCTCCCCCTTGGCACTTTTTACAATACTGACGTAGTCCTAGATCATCAACCAAATATTTGGGTCAGAATCCTTTTCGCTCGGAGAGATGATCGTCTCACTCTCCATTCTTAGTTTCCGTGGAGGCCTTGGCTTCTCGTTCTTCACCTTTGACTGGAATGAGATTGCTTACATTGGCAGCCCGTAAGTTTGCTCGCCTCGCTTTCTCCACAAACGCTGATCACCCCCTTTAGGCTTGTGACACCTTGTGCGTAGTTTTTTCACCCCAACTGTGTCACTCTAACTCAGAATGAAGGGTGGTCGGAGGCAAATGTCGCTGCAGGATTTGTACTGTTCTTTTGTGAGCATGTTTCACCGTGGAGCCCTGTACAAGTTCTGGACAATTCTTTTCGCAGGGGTTGTGACTCCTATCATCTACGTATGTGCCTCGTAACCCCACGAAGGTGCCACGGCTGACTTTGAGCCGTTAGTACACGGATACATGGTACAGCAAGCGACTCCCTCGTACGTGCCACGGGGCTGTTATTCCCTATATCCGACTAACTCCTTTCACCTAGTGATGTCGTGGATACCGTACGACAACACCGGCCTGGAGTATCAAGTAGAGCGCGTTTTGAATGAGGACGGAACTTTCAACCTCGAGCAGTATAAAGTCTACAGTCCGCTATTCCTCTCGTGCGTATCTCTCATTCGATGTGCATCCCGACTTCAGTGACCCCTGCTCTAGTACCTCGTTTGCGATCGCATACGGACTTTCCTTTGCTTCCATTTCAGCCACCATCGTGCACTCGATCCTGTACTTCTGGAAACCTATCCGAGTCCACCTTCGGCGTTCTCTGCGGGAACAACCAGATATTCACGCCAAATTGATGTCCAACTATCGTCAGGTCCCTGAATGGTGGTATGCCACCCTTTTCGCGATCAACTTTATCTTCGCCTGTGTTAGTGTTCAACTGTGGCCCACCCATCTCCCAATATGGGCATTGGTGATTGGTTTGTTGATCGGTAAGTGATGTTAGCATCTATCCATATCTGCGACTGACACTGCGCCTAGCCATTGTATATATCGTCCCAATAGGTAAGAGTGGGGATGCCGCAATCAACTTTTTTTGACATTGTCGTAGGGATGATCCTGGCCATCACAAACCGACAAGTTGGTCTCAAGTACGTCGCTTCATATTGACCTTCATCGATGGTCAACCGACGATCTCTTTAGTGTCGTGAGCGAGTTGATTATTGGCTACATGTTACCGGGGAGACCAGTTGCAATGATGATGTACGTTCCTACTTTCCGTCCCCTTGTCGCCGCTCACCAATGCCACCCGCAAACCAGCTTCAAGGTATCGCCGACCATGGTTTCCTGTAAGTCAATTGACACTGAAATAAGACTACGTAGACCTTCACCCACATTTCCGTCAGCCAAGGTAATTCTTCTGGTCTTTTTTTTTTTTTTCAGAAAACCCCCTCTAACCCGCTCGCGATTAGCGATGGTGTTCACGGCGGACTTCAAGCTGGGACACTATATGAAGATTCCGCCACGGGTCGTGTTCTTCAGTCAAATATTGGCAATCGTTGTTGCTGGAACCGTACAGCTCGGCGTCCAAGCATTGTGATGCGTTCTGTATCTCTTTCGCCCGTTCCTGAGCTGACTTCTTACCAAAGGATGTTCGAGATTATTCCGTTAGTTTCTTCCCCTGTTCACCACAAGCGACCATACTGACGCCTTGCTCTAGGGACATGTGCTCGCACGATCAGAAAGATAAGTTTGTTTGTGGTTCTACGCAAGTATTCGCTACCGCGTCCGTGGTGGTGGGCACAATTTCCACTCTTATAGTTGAATGACCTCTGAGATCATCCGCAGTGGGGTGTCATTGGTCCTGCCCTTCAATTTTCTAGCGGCCAAATCTATTAGTATGTTCCGGGTCCTGTCATAGCGTTCGCCTTACTGATCATCATTTTAGCGGTATGTTCTATCCGACTTCCCTCAACCTCACGAGTGGTCCCCGCTCACCGATCTCAAGGCTTGCTTTGGTTCTTTTTGATTGGAGCGTTCTGTCCTCTCGTCGTATGGGTGCTCACCAAGCGATATCCCAAGTCTTGGATTGCCTACATTAAGTACGTTCATCCGACATTTACCCTCGCAGATGCAATCTGACGATGTAACGCCTTCCTCTCCCTCAGCTTCCCGTAAGCGTTACGCATGCCCAGAAAACCTCCGGGTCTCGAATCCACTGGAGAATTCCAAGCTGACCAAAGTCTCTTACCGTCTAGGGTCCTGTTTGGTGGTGTCGGTCTCATCCCACCCGCAACAGCTCTGAATTACGTTCCGTGGACTATGGTTGGGTTTGTCTTCCAGTACCTGATCAGGCGGCGACTTTTCTCCTTCTGGGCTAAATACAACTGTGCGTTTGCGCTTTGCATCATTCCCTGAGTTGCGAACGCTGATCTCTTGGGATGTAAAGATGTGTTATCCGCCGCCTTGGACGCAGGCACTGCGATCAGTGTTGTGTTGATCTACTTCTGGTGAGTGGCGACTGGTTCGTCGTGCACGATGTTGCTTAATATGTTCGCAGCTTACAATATCCCCTGAACGGTTCGATTGGAGCAAATACGATCCAGCATTGGTGGGGCAACACAGTTTACCAAAACACTATGGATTGGAAGCAGCGACCGTTGATGGAACTTGCAAACGGGGCCAAGTTTGGGTACGTGACTGGCTAACCAAGTCCCGAGCATCAACAAACTGACATTATGGCCGCCTTTCCCACTCTAGACCTGACTCAGGCGGTTGGTAAATATTTGAGGGCTTTGAGTCGTTTTATCTTATTCATGGACACCGACATCTTGTTCGTTTCTTCTGTTTACTCCTCGTGGTCGCTGTTGTTGTATTGCTAGGTTTGCTTGTAGCCGCTTTTACCGTCCGCCATCGCTTCGCATACCTTCATGACTATTAATCCTCGGTTTAGAAATCTAGTAGATTTTATTGTAAAATCAAATAGCTATGAAAACAATTCCCTAGCGGTCCATCGACCGCGTCAACGTCTCGGAAACCCAACAATCCCCAGCTCGGCCCCAGTTAGATAGGGGGGGAAAAGCCCGCCCCGCTGGATATGTAGGGGATGGTCGCAGTCCCCGATCGGGGTTATCTCGATTCATGATTGGAGAGTCAAAACGCACCGCTTCTGGCTAGACTTCGAGCCCGAAACCGCCAAAGTCGAGGAACGCCTCTTCCAAAGAGAGTTTGCGGACGACCAATGCCTCGACGATGAACCTCGGTCCATCGTCAACAGGGGTTGGTTGTACCACCTCTGCCCGAGTATCGTCACCGGTGGGAAGGGTCGACGAGGGGTCAATAGAGACGTGGAGACTGTCAAGAGCCGGGATGAGCGCTTCAGCAGCGCTCTGTACAGTTTCTTGCGTTATGTTGGAGGCTGCGCATCGTGCGTCGTTCCGTCTGTCCTTTGCCTGCTGACGCCAAGCGTGCTTCGTTTGCTGTTTCGTCGGGATGGTCGTGACCATAAGTGAGGGGGCACCATCGGGGGTTGGGATAATGTACGAGGAAATGCCATGCTTCTGCTTGTGCTTCTTCTTCCCGTGATGCCCTCTATGCTTGATGGTCTCCGCATGAGCGGTCGAGAAGCTGGCGCGAGCGCGCATCGGCCGGGGCTTGTAAACCGAAGCGATCTCGAGGTCGATTGTTGATGGTGAACGCGTGAACCCTGGTTCCGGGTCTACCGAAAAGATTGTGTCGGATGCGGATTCTTGTTCGGACTCGGACTCGGTGCTGGTGCTTGTAGTGGAGGCGGTGGAATCTCCAGGCGGCGCGGGAGAGCTGCTATCAGCCCTCCTGACTTCGCCGGTGTCGAAGTCGATGTATTTGGCGGCGAGTTTCTCGTTGAGTCCTGCCAGCTCTTTGGGGACTTCAATCTCCTTTACAACCACAACACTCGCGCCGATCTCTCCTGCCATCATTTCCAACGTCTCAAGGGATTGTTCAAGGTATCCACGGGAGAGACCGATCAAGAGGCCATCGTCGGTTACTCCGAGTTCGTAACAGGCTTGGCCGCCGCCCTCAAGGAGGCGCCACTTGAGCTGAGTGACAAGTCGGGCGAAACGGGCCGGGGTGGGATTTATGAGCTTGAGTTTATACTCGATGTTACCCTAGGGTTTTGAACCAAAGGGAGGTGAATATGTGAATATTGAGCTCGCACGGGTCAATGAGGATCAAGTTTATTACCTGTTCGGCTTCCGGAACCAGTTTCGGAATGCCTCTGGGGAACGTTGGGGCGGACCCAGGGGTGCACGAAGCCAGAGATGACGATAGTTCGAGGCTCGAAACGGACCGAGAAGAAGGGGAAGCGAGGAATGGGTCCCAGGGGCTGGCTACCCTAGGGCTCTCCGAGTCATCTTCACCAAACATCGATTGCTGGTGTGGATATTATATAGTGTGTTGTGCGGCCGAAAGGCGGTGGGTGGATAAGAAACAGGTTATAGAGATGGTGTAGGGGGAGGAAAGTTACAGGGATATTCGAGGAATCATTGAGTTTCTGGAAACGACGTCTGGGTGTGGGGAGGATGTACTGAAAGTGATCGAGCGGAGGCGGAGGCGGGGGGCCACTTATTGCCACCTCATACGCGGTTGCCTCCTGGAAGGGCGGTGACTTGAAGTGACTCCTGCCTGTGGTCGTGTCTTTGACCACCACCGGTTAGGGAGGCGCGGTTGCGCATCGCCCTTCTCTTCAACTCGTGGGTGGTTTGCCTATCACAGCCCAGCGATTGTCTATATGCGCAAGACGTGGCTTTACTAGAACACTCAACGTATGGGTTCTTTGACTGTTGTTTTCGAAAGAAAGGATGCACAAGATGGAACGCGTGCCCCACCTACCTCAGTGACACAATTGTCTTCCTGATTTGAACGTAGCGTCGGCGAGCGGATGACCAGCTCAGAGCAACAGCATCGTTATTCTGGCGGGCAGATGCGTAACAGGGACCGATGAATAAAAGGATAGGAGAGAGTGCAGCTCATGGGAGAGGTCGGAACACCAACAGGTGAAGTCGACCCGCACGACGTTCGTGAGCGTTGTCCGCCGTAATGTTCCAGCTGGGTCAATGATGTCACGGAGGTGCTGGAGCTCGTGCGGCTCCATTTTTTATGTGTTTGAATTACGTCAACCTCCATGAGACCGTGATTCCTTGCAAAGCCATTACGCCTTCACACTCATTCAGCGGGAGATTTACCCCTCATGACGTGGTTCGAGACTATTTCATGAAATTTGAGCCCGCCAGTGTGGCTGGGGAAATACCGCGACACGTCGGTTTCGGTGCCTTCAGCCCGTCCGAAACGTTGAAACCGTGGGAAATATCGTACAATATCCACGTGAGCACAAGGGACAATTGCGGCCACAAGGCTGAAGCCCACACGCGCAACCCGACACTTCCCTCACCCTTACAAATACCTCGCAGGCCCAATGGCTCCCAAACCAGCTTCGGGGGTCCGTCTCCTACTCATTTACTGGTCGACAAGCTGACCCTCAGATGCCTCGTAGATGGCGCTGAAGCGCATCCACAAGGAAATAGCAGATATCAAGAAGGAGGATTTGGGAGGGATGACAATCGAGCCCACAGACAACCTCTTCCTCTGGAACGCCTCAATACCTGGCCAGGAAGGCAGTCCATATGAAGGGGGGCTTTTCCGTCTCGAGATACATCTCCCACACGATTACCCGTGCGTCGCAACAGTCTCAACCGTACCTGAGTTCCCAACATTCCGCTATGCCTGCTAGATTTTCGGCCCCAAAAATCATCTTCTTGACCCGGTACGCACCAAGGCGAAATCACCCGACTCGTTTACCTAACCCCCCTTTTCTACATAGGATATACCACATGAACATATCTGATCGTGGCGCTGTCTGTATTGACATTCTCAAGAATCAGTGGTCGCCAGCCCTTTCGATATTTAAAGTTATCTTGTCCCTTTCGTCATTGCTTATGGACCCCAATCCCCGTAAGTGAACAACATTCATATCACTGGCTTGTTTCCTGAGCGAGACTTCCCACCCGCGGTCGACATTTAGAGGATCCCCTCGGTAAGGCGTTCAGCCCATGTCCACAATTATTCCGGTGGTTTTTTGACACGCAATTTATCATTGTGCCGACAGTTCCATCAATTGCTACAGAATATATAAGGAACAGGAAACAACACGATAACAACGCAAGACATTGGACAGAGTTATACGCACGGCCCGGTGCCACACCACCATCGACGTCGCCACCACCATCCAGCATGGGCTCAATCCCAATAGGATCATCATCATCACGACTTTTCGCCATCCCTGTCCTCGATGCTCAACGTCTATTCGAATCCATTCAGTCACGATCAAGGTCCCGAACCTCGTCCGCACCCCCCTCGCAACCCTCCACACCGAGCGTTACGGAAACGACCAATGACCCCATCCTCATCGAATCTGATAGCGAAGAGAACCCCAGTGGTGGTGGTTCATCACGGCCAGCGGCTGCCAACCTTAAACGGAAACGCGAGGAGCCACATGATGATTCAGGTAGGCAGGAGAAACGGGGGAGGGGGGAGTCGGAATCGAATGTGGCCGGGCCGAGCTCGACTACGAGCGATGTGATTGTTATAGAGGACGATGATTAGGCAAATTTGGAGCACCCACTTGCATAGAACATACTTGTTTGTTTCACACTCTCGCATGGTATCATACATTCACAATCGTTATTCGGTCCCCACATTTTGGTCTCCGCACAGGATGCTCTATATGGGCCCGTCACCCATGACACTGTAATGGAACAAGTGTCAACTTGGACAGCTTTTCGCGAAACCGTTCATGTTACCAGGAAATCCTCACGCCCAAACTTCTCAGTCAGAACAAGGGTTCGTCGAGGTATTGTGGCGTTAATATTGGGTAGCTACATCCTGTATGACGTGGAGGATATGGACAAAGAATTTTTTTCAACACTATAGGTAAATCCCAAGGTGCGTGTGACGAGGACAAGAGGTACACTAAAATAGATTGCAAAGGACCAACGACAGAAAAACAGAAAACGACTGCTTCATTGGTGTTTCCAGCTGGTGATACCGGTAACGAAGTCCATCTCGGCAGCGGGGATCCACTTGGTCTTGAACCAGACCTTGTATCCGAAGAACAAGCAGAAGAAGACGGGGATCGGCATGTAGTTTGTGATAAACGAAGCGGTGTCCCAGTTACCCTTGAGGAAGACAGCCCAATTGGCGAAGAGAATGATGACGACGGTCCACCCCAGACCCCACCAACTGGCGTAGGGCATAAGCTTGCTGTGCCATGGGAGGTTTTCGGGGCTGATACCTTGCGCCTTCAATCCCTGTCGGAATCGGATACCGGTGATGCAGATACCGAGCCAATTGAACATCCCAGCAACGGCGCTCATGTTGGAGAACCAGGTGAAAACGGTGTTCGAGGACTTGGATACGGCCATGTAAGATAGGCCGGAGAGAGCGGCGCAAAGGATCAACGCGTAGATGGGGGTTCCCCTGGAGTTGGTGTAGGTGAAGACCTTGGGGGCCTGACCGGTCTTGGCGAGACCGTACAAGGCCCGGGAGGAGGTGTACAGATCGGAAGAGCCGGCAGACCAAGCAGAGGCTTGAATTGTAAAGGGTTAGGAATTGACCATCTAGGGGGGGAAAGGGACTACAGGTAACGTACTCAAGAAGCAGGCGTTGGTGATGTGGGGAAGGACCTTGATTCCGGCCCTCTGGATTGCAACGACCCAGGCGGAAGAGGCGGCGTTACCAGTGTCGGTGACAAGATTCGGGTCGTCGGATGGGCAGATCAAACCGAGGATGAAGACACCGATGATGTAGAACAAGAGGATACGGATCCAGACACCACGAATGGCGATCGGGATGTTCTTGGTCGGGTTGTGAGTTTCTGCGGCGGTCATTCCGAGAATCTCAGTTCCCAAGAAGGCGTAGGCGGCGCCGATCAAGACGGACCAGACACCGGCGAAACGACCCAAAGCTCCCGGGATATCCTCGTATTGAACGAGAGCTCCGGGGTTATGCTGCGAAAGGCGAACTTGGTCATTCTCCCAGCTTGGTATGATAGAGACTGTGTGAAACATACCCAGTAGCGGAATCCGAGGCGGTCATGAGTAGGAGCACCACCCAAATCGATGACGAGACCGAGGATGATGAGACCAATGATGGTGATGACCTTGATGGAGGCGAACCAGAACTCGCATTCACCAAAGGCGCGGGTACCCAAAAAGTTGATGAGGATGACAATGACACCAGTTATGGTTATCCATACGGCATTGTTGATCTTGTCGTCCCAGTCTGCAAGCGTTCATAAGCGTTATCAGTATTGACCGCGCGTGATCGGCTTGGCAGAGCCAAGACGCACAGTTGATGAGGACGGCGGCGGCGGACAGCTCAGCGGGAAGAGTGATAACCCACGAATACCAATAGTTCCAGCTAAGAATAGAACGGCGTTAGTCCAAACCGGGTTAACCCGCAATGGAGAAATGTGGTCTCCTTACCCCATAGCGAAAGCCATAGCTGGGTCAACGAATCGTCCGGCGAGAGT
>Ga0307517_10015520_pt1 | contig 10115 bp, 8 predicted proteins | sample 23_EM_MG_FD_194515 | JGI IMG/M metagenome (GOLD analysis project Ga0307517, IMG submission 194515) | Populus trichocarpa ectomycorrhiza microbial communities from riparian zone in the Pacific Northwest, United States - 23_EM | ecosystem: Host-associated > Plants > Roots > Unclassified | place...
GTTTGGAGAGTATACGTGAGAAGGTACATTGTTTCTTACATAGATACTGCACTCGGCCCCGGCCCAGGATCTCACTTGATCCAAGGCTCGAGTCGTGTGTTTTTCGGTCTATCCATAGTTAACGGTGCCCTGTAGAGTCATTGAAGCTTAACAAGGTTAACTTTCAAAACCTTTTGAAAGAAAACCTTCCTAATCAGTCTCCAGCCGGATCGGCTGCTATATGCATATATAGCAAGAATGCAATCTCATATGCCTTGTGCTATTACTTTGTATCTGTTCTTAATTATGTAATACTTGCACTGATTGATTGGTTGTTGATTTTGAGTAGGTTTTCCTGGTGATGTTGCTGTGTCTGTGACATACATGCTAGTTGAAACAAACAAGCTAGCGGTGAAAATGCGGGCTATGCCTCTAAACAAGCGTACCCCAGTGAACTTGGCTCTGCATGCTTACTGGAATCTTGGTGGACACAGCAGTGGTGACATCTTGTCTCATACAATCCAGCTTTTAGCATCCGAAATCACTCCAGTTGATGAAGAACTCATTCCGACCGGAGAGATTGTCGCCGTTAAAGATACACCTTATGATTTCCACAAACCCCGTGAGATTGGTAGCAAGTTCACTCAACTGCCTGATGGATATGACATCAACTATGTTCTAGATAACGTTAATCCTGGACACCTCAAGAAGGTTGCTGTGGTGCAAGAAGGTGTTTCTGGGAGGAAGTTGGAGCTGTGGACTAATCAGCCTGGAGTGCAGTTTTATACAAGTAACATGTTGGATAATGTTAAGGGAAAAGGTGGATTTGTTTATGCTCAGTATGCTGGTATTTGCTTAGAGACTCAAGGATTTCCTGATGCAGTCAATCACCCTCGTTTCCCTTCCCAGATTGTTAATCCTGGGGATATTTATGAGAACATCATGATCTTTAGGTTTACAGCACATTAGAGATTTTTAGGTAATTCTGCTAGGCTCACTAGTTTTGGTCATGTTCTTGCTAGTCCATCTTTCTTTCGAACATTCAGTCCCTGTTGAGTTATGCGTTTTCCATTCTCAAAATTTGAGTAATTGAGCATTACAGTTCAATAACTTGGTACGTATTTACATCTTGATGATTATCTAGATTAGAACTAATTGGAGCACTAAAAGAGAAAATTAAGCTTCAATCTGCTTTCCTTGTGGAAATCTGACCCTGAAAACATGCTCTTCACCTGTACATTCATCTACCTTAACAACCCAATGACTCCTCTTTCCATGACCACAGCCATCAGCAATCTTGGCACTGGCAGAAATTCTGGTCACTAGCAATCCTCCTCCAATAGGCAACAACTGTGTTTTCGACCCACCAGACCGCCATGATCCCTTGCTAAAAGCATTATACCCCACAACAACAGCTCCATTTCTTTTCTTTCTAGCTTGTACTGATCCAAGAATAGCTTCATGGTTCTCAAGGTTGCAATCAATAAGCACAAAATCTGCCTCACTGTAGTGGGTTAATAGTAGACTTTGAGCTTCTCCAATAACAAACTCAACATGACAGGCATCATAGCCCAGGATCTTCTTAGACAACTGTAATTCTTGATGTCCAGGAAGGATGCAAACCACACGGCCACCAGTTTGATGAGCTGCAGCTACCAAGGCTAATGAAGTGGTGGCAGCAGCATTGGCACATGCTACAACCATTAGCTGTGCATTGTTACCAGCCGCTAATGCCGAAATGAATTCAGCTACATCTGGCTCGTTTGCCCTTTGGCCCTGCATCAGATCAATTCAGAATCCCAGTTAGAAAATATTGCTATAAATACTTCTACAGATAACGAACTGAAACTACAATGACAAGTGCAAAAAATGTTCTTGGACTTACCATTCTCAAAGTTTTGAGGTAGGCATTAGTAGCATTCTCAGCAGACCAGTAACCCATGTTATCTTTCTTTCTTCTTCTTCTTCTTCTTCTTCTTTTGATTCAAGCTTTGGATATGACTAGAGGATTAGGGTTTCTAAAGCTGAACTCTGTTGAGTTGATGATGTCTTGGTCAAGAGAGATGGACCTATATATATAGTACAATCAAGGCAGGATGGTAAAGGGACTGTCAATCCAAGTGGCTAGGTTAAAAATACCATGACAACGAAAAGGCGCATCAACTAAGATAAGGTTCAATAATTTTTCGAGACACAAATTATGGGCATCTTTTCACTGGTCCCAGACTTGTAGCAATCAAAATCACCACATTGCCACGACCCATGATTGCAACTTATAAGCTTGCCTGTAATGTGATTATCAAACTTCCTACTGATAAAAAAAAGAAGATTATGAGGGAGCTTCTTGGCACCCGCTTTAGATGTTATTTTAGGGCTATAATTCTGAGATAGTTGAAACATTTTTAATGAGATCTGGCACGAGATTCCCTAGCTCATCAATTAATTACAAGGATTAATTCATTGATTAGCTGTTCTGTCCTCTAATGTAGTGAACAATAATTAGAAATTTGCAGCAATGAATTAGGTATTGTTGAGATTTTTTAGAGACAAATCCAACAAGACACCCATGTTAGTACCTGGAAGCAAGCCAGCGACAAGCTTGTAGATGAATTATCAGAATGGAACAAAAACAACGTATACAGTTTGTTGATAGTCCTCTTGTGTACGGATTGTCTAGGGACTAGAGTTTATAAGTTATTGGGAATCTAATCAGATAAATATTATATGGCTCTTGGAGGTGTTGGATGGCTCAAGCAAAGTGTTTTTAATTTGTGGAGTCTTGAAAATATTCGAACTTATCACCGTGATTCAAAGATAAAGCTCTTGAATTTAGTTTTATTAAAGGGTCAACCTAGTATTCTGCTGACCCGGAACTTAATTCTGATTAAATTTTATGTAAAATTAAGTGGTAATTAACTTGATTAAATTTAATTTATTCATGATTTGATTAATTTTATAAAAATAAAAAATTCAGTTTGTTTTTTGAAATAGTTAAAACAATATTGTTTTAATTTATTAAAAAATATATTATTTTAAATTCACCTATACTTATCCAAATTGACCTACATAAATTAACCTGGTGATAAAATAAACCGGGTTTTTTAACTATGCTTGAATTTCTTCTCCAAATATTGACAATTAATGGCATCTTAACACTAATAATAACAAAATTCTTAAGCTCTGTGGTCTCAGGTTCGAGCCCTGTGATTGCTCATATGATGGCCACTGGAGGCTTACATGGTCGTTAACTTCAGGGCCCGTGGGATTAGTCAAGGTGCGCGCAAGCTGGCCCGGACACCTACGTTAAACTCAAAAAAAAAATTCTTAAGCTCTAAAAGTAAAAGATTCTCCTAAATCTCTTAATTCTGCATGAATTAACCTATTTTTTACCGGGTGAGAAGAGTGGTTGCTCCATTAAAAATAAAACAATAAAAAATCTTAACCCAACAAACAGGACTGAGTGTCGACAGCAAGACTGACAAAACCATTTAGAAGAAAAGGACACATATGGCCCCCTAACTTTTACCCAATTCTCGATTGAGCCTCCCAACAAAGGATTTTGTTTCCAATTGAGTCCTCATTTAACATACGTTACCTAATTAACTCCTTCCATCCCATTATATATAATCCTAAGTTTAGATTGGATTTCAATGATTGGGCAGCATCAACTAGATGGGGGACTCAATTGGGAAGTTTATTTGTTGGAGAACTCAAATGAGATCGAAAGAATAGTTAGGAAGCATATTTATCCTTTCCCCATCAAGAAATAGTTGAACAAAATATCTTATGTTCTTACTGATTTGACAAGGATCGGACCCATCACTCTTAGGCGAAACATATTTTGAATCTTGAGGACCTATACAGTCTAATCATGGCAACCTTTGTCTCGTAAAAGTAGCAGCAGTCACCTTCACAGACACATTCCGAACCCTAATTATCTTGATTTTCCACAACGAAGAGGTCTTCAATGGCTGGCTATGAACATGGACACTGCAGCAAAACTGGGCAGCTACATCGCAAGAGGTCCAGTTTTTGTCCCCGAATAGCTAAACAAACATCCAGATCCAAATCAAGCTGCTCCCTTCCAAGACACACAGAAAACAAATCAATCCCCATTTATATTTTTTTTGTCTTCTGGTCCCTCATGCACTGTAAGAGGTCCTCTCTGTCTGATTCTCCAAGGCAGATGCTGCAGCTTATTCTTTGAAATATTTTCTAAGCTATTAATTAATTAATTTGTTGGCTTGGGTGCAATTAGATAATTAAAATTAACAAGTGGAGAGAAAAATAATAATTAGAGAACGTGGGGGTCAGAATTTGTTCAGAAATGGGGAAGAGTGTAATATAAACAAGTTGTGGGTTCAAAGATTCCGCTTAATTGGTAATGCATCCTTGGAGGGGACATGTATGCATGGATCAATGTTAGTCAATTTGTATTTTATGTATGTTTCGTTGTATAATTTATTTTTATTTTCTCCGAGAAAAAATCATATTGATTTCTATATATAAAAAAAATAAATAGAAGAGATATCCATAGTGTATCTGTGATTTTTGCGTATCTGTGTGCTCGTGCGTGTACATGTATGGATATGTGTTGGCTTATGGTGTTGCTCTCAATTATAGTTTTAAATCCGGTAGGTCAATTAAAGATCTGGTTAACTCAAAACTAGAATTGGATTGAATTTTTAAAAATTAAGAAAAGTTAATAATTCAGTAATTTGATAGGTTGACCCGGTTGCAACTCGGTCAAAAATCTTATTACAACTTATTAATTATTTATTTTTTTAATTAAAACAATATCGTTTTGATTTATAAAAAAATATTGGGGTTGATCTGTGTGACCCGATGATCCAGGCAAAACTCGTGACCTGAGTTTTTGACCGAGTCGACTACCAGCCGAGTTTAAAAACTCGGATTTTAAGATTATTGAATAAAAAGAAATGATTATTGAATTTTAAGAGATTTTAAGTTTTGAAGTTGCTGATTTCTTAAGATTTATTTGAGCATGGATGATGGATACATTTGGATCACGTTGGCTAGAAGCTTCTGCACATGTTCGTGCTCTTTTGTACCCATTTCGTACTTCATTCGGCGCATGCATTGGGGCAAGTATGCTCTTGCAGAGCAAATTTAGGTTTTAGATCCTAAATCAGGTTATTATCGGATTTTTTTTTTACTTAGATCAAGCAAATCACAATAATTTCCATTGTTATTAACCTGGTTCGATTCATTATTAGATTAAACTAAATATAAAAAAATAACAGTTTCATCTAATTGATCTATTAACTATTGAGTTAATTAATAATTCTATTAACTCGACTAAAATCCGATTCATTTTTTAAAAAAGAATAAAACAGAGTTTTTTGAATTTTTAAAAATAATTTTTTAATTAATGAATGAACTCACCAGATCTATGACTAGGTGTTACACTCAATCAGATGAAGTTTAATAACTATAACAATCTCCTCTTTGAAGAGCAAATTTAGGTTTAGATCTTCAGTGATTGTATCTCTAATTGTGAATAAGAATTTCACTTTTTGATAAATCTTTCACGAAGAAAAAGCTGAAATGAAATGGAACAAAATAATTTTAGAAAGGCAATCATGATTGGACTAAATCCTAAATCCATTGAAGACATCTCTGGAAAAAATTGCCCTCGTTTTTTTTTTAAATGTTTCTTTCACCTTTTTTTTCCATTATGACTTAGGGTGTATTTCTTCTTGAATTCTTTATTATTATTATTATTATTATTTTGTTTTCATCCTATCTATGGTAAATGGGGTGTTTTTTAAGATGATTTTCTTCTAAGAAAAACATAAAGTTAATATTTTAAAAAAATAAAATAAAATTGATGTTTTTAATAATTTTGATACCCTCATGTCAAAATCATCTAAAATACAATTGTTTAGTGGAAGATGGGAAAACTCAAGAGAAGAGGGACTTGTGATCATATAGACACTAAACCTAGCTTGCAATCAACAAATTTGCAATATCCTTCTGGGAAAAGAAAAAACAAGAAAGAAAGTACAGAAAATTGCAATTTGATAATGCTGAAAGGATTGTTAAACACAAAGTACCATCCCCACGTATATTTTCTCTCATCTTATTTACTTAAATAATATTTTACCAGAGTTGCCGTCAAGTTCAAGAAAACGTGCTTCGGATGATGCCCAGGAAATGGGTTCACTGCTGATCAATTTGAGCACTGGATGCCTCCATCATCCCATTGCGAATTTGGTCACTAATATCCCTTACATGACCAGGGCCATGAGGAATAAAAATAGTGGTGTTCTTTGATGAGTTGCCGAGGTCTTTGATGGTGTCAAAGTACTGCGTGATCATGATGAGATCCATCACTTCCTTAGCTGACGTTCCCTCCACCTTGTGTGAGAACTCTAGTATGTTCTCTCTCAAACCATCTGTGATTGCCTGCCTCTGTCTGGCCACACCAACCCCACCAAGGTACTTGGCTTCAGCCTCAGCCTCAGCTTTTTTGACTAGGAACACCTTTTCAGCTTCGCCTTTGTATACACTAGCAAGCTGAAGTCGTTGAGCTGCAATACAGAATCGATATGCGATAGTTATTTGTTTGCAGATGAAGTTGAGGCCATAATTAACTGCCATCAACAGCAAGCAAGCAAGCAAGCAAGCAATTGACCCCTGTATTGGATTCATGGAACTGATGGCTTGCCCAAAATCAAACATCACCAAAAATTTAGATTTTAACGACATTACCGAGAAAAAACTTTACATGTGTTGATGACAAATTTCATTAAACAATAATCAGGATGTTGTTAGAATGGTAACCACTAGCAGGAATACACACCATCTGGTTACATGGACACGAGTCAGAACAAAAAATAATTCACAGTGGTTAATGGTTATGGAACTTTCAGTTATAGTTGGTCTATTACATCTTGCAAACTCAGCGCTAAAAGTAGAAGTCGAGTAGGCAACTTATCTTGGTTATCCATGTCCTTCCAAAAATCAGCTATATCTTTCACATGATATCCAAGAAATTATATTGAAAACAACTTTATGCAATAAAGCAAGGGGAGAATGTATAGAAGATGAGTACCTGCATTGATCTCGTTCATTGCCTTGCGAACAGTATCATCAGGTATGATGTCAACCATCAGAATGTGCTCTATGCTGTAGCCATAGGTTCCCATCACCTGATCCATTATGTACATAAGATAAGAACAATAGCAGTGACATGACTTTGGCAATACTAAGAAAAAAAACTGATCTTAAAAAAAAGAAGAATAATGTATCAGGAAGAGTGCGTTCGAATAATCCAAAGAATCACTGCCACAAACTTTCTAAAGTATTGGATTCAACATAAGTGATAGGTATCCACTTACCTTCTCCAATTCCTCCAAGACAGCTTTGGCAACTTCACTCTTCTGCTCAAAAAGATCATCCAATGTCATTCTTGGAACGAGAGCTCGAACCACTTAAGAAACAAGAAATATGCCACAATGAAAAAAACTAAAAAACCAAAAAAAGAACAGTAACACAGAGACATTATTGGATAATAAAAATCTATATCCCAGGTTACGAAAATGAATTACCATCAAACACATAAGCCTGAATCTGCTCCCTGGGATTTGCGAGCTCATAGAATGCATCATCAGCATTTTCCTTGACTACTCGATACTGAATCGAGCAAACCAAATGCACAAAGACATTGTCCTGCATTAACATAAAGCCATGTAAGCCTTTTCTCTAACAGAGAATACAAAATCTCAACTCAAAACAAGCCATTAGAGAACTACATTAAATCATACAACAGAAAAAACAAAGGCAAAATTTTATTTCATCACCTAATAATCTCATTCATAACCAAAACAATACAAACCCTGAAAACTCAATTTCTAATCTCTTTTGTGACTCAATTCCTGATCTCTTTAACTTCTACAAGCTTTTCTCACCAACCAAACACCATCGCAGGCAAAACATGTCACATATTCAACAATTTGATCACGCTAAACAGATCAGAGCAATTTAATCAAGGGATGAAGCACTCAAACTCCATTAATAATATTATAATACTAATATATTAAACCCTATAAACCCCTCAAAACGCACATGCAAAAATCCAAGAAACACAAATCCAGGCAGAACCCACAAATTCTCCATCCCTGAATCACTAAAAAAAAAAAATCCAATAAAACCCCATAATCATACACAAAATGCAACAAAACACAAAACCCACATCCAAAAAACGCAAAACAAAACAAAACCCACAAATCTTACATTCCTTAATCACCAAGAAACCAAACCAAACAAAACAAAACATAAGAAAAAACCTTGGTTTTGGTTTCGCATCGAACATCAAGAGAGTGGATTCTGGTAGACAGAACACCGGCTAAACATTGACCAACAAAACAGTTAAAGAAGTGGAAACCTGGTTGAGCTAATCGCTCAAAACGACCCCACCTTTCAATAACACCAACGCTTGCTTGGTCTACACAGCCACATAAAAAACAGAACGAACTTCCCATTTTTTTTCCTCAACTTTTGATCGATTAGATATTTTTTTGCGTCTTTGTTTTAGGAGATCCTAACCTTCTTTTACTTTGGTTTTGATGGATTTTCTTTTGGCTTTATTGTAATTATGATTATTGTATAATTTTGTTTTTAATTTAAGATTTTTTTACTAAGTCATCAAATGTGCAGATATCAGTTTAAAATATTTTAAAATCCACATCTTATAGATAATCTCTGGCTAGAACAGTATTCAACGACTAACATTTAAAATAGGAAAAAATTATGTATATATCCATTTCAATAAAATCAACGATAAAAGAATCCTAATTAATGGAAGAAAATATAAATGTTTTTTTTTACAGTAAATAAACAAAATATCCAACTCAATCACAAAGCTTGAAAGTCAACATGCTTGAGTTTCATACTTTATCCTATCTAATGGAAGGAAGAATAAACCAACCATGGATAATTAATAAATAAATCCTCACACAAAAGCATGAGTTTATGACATACTAGATTAGCAAGAGGCATGATAGGCTTCTTTTAACACAACCCAAATAATTTATGATTTCACAGTAAATTATATTTGATTTTATATTTTAAAAGTGTATTTAGTTCAAAAAAATATTAAATTAATATTTTTTTTAGTTTTTTTTTTATATTTTAATATACTAATATTTAAAAAAAATTAAAAAATTTTTTAAATAAAAAATCTTGAAATCAAGATTTCTAATATGTTAGACTAACAAGCAAATGAAAGGCACGATAGGCTTTTTTTGTCAAGACCCTAATATTTTAGGGGTAAATTATGTCATTAATCCAAAGGTTAGAGAATTGATTTGAATTGATCTAAAGGTATTTTAAAAAAAAATTATTTAAATTAATTAAAATAAGTTTTGACAGATCAACTTTTACTAGTTTAATTTAAAATATTGCTTGAGGCGGACCGGTTTTAAAACGTTCAGGCCGCTAAGTCATTTGATAGGCTTCTTCTTCACGTTCACGTTCCAATTCTTAAAGCCCGTCCAAGCTTGGGTGGCTGGGCTAAGTTTTTCCTTTTCATTTTTTTTTCTCTGGTTCGTGGAAGAGAAGCTTGTCGTCTTCTTCTTCTTCTTCTATAGAGTGCAGTTTCGTTTCTTTACCTGTTATCAAGGTCATAACAGTCTTGTTTTAGCCTTTCTCGCAATGAACTTCCATTGCACTGGAGAGAGGCTTGCCAGGTCAATACCGGATGACAAAAACTTGGATTGGGCTCTCGTCGTTTTAGTTTTAGCTATAGTCTCGGTGTTTGTGCTTCGCCGAGAGAAAATGCTCACTTATTAAAATTGGGTAAAAAAATAACATTAAAAACTAGTCACCTAATTAGACATGTGTCAAGAGAGTACATCTCGTCAAACTCATGATTTAGATTATATACTTTAAATAATCTAGAAAAAAAATAAAAAAAGTATAATATTTTTTAAAAAAAATATGTAAACTTTTTAAACATACAATTTGAGTCATTAGATCTAAATCATCCAATCTAAAAAAAAAACATGAAATCCAGTTTTTAATAAATTAAATATTAAATGATAAAATTAAAAAAAAAATTCAATCACACAAATTTTTTTAAAATAACAAATTAAAGAAAAAAGATCAAAATC
>Ga0307517_10015523_pt1 | contig 10114 bp, 13 predicted proteins | sample 23_EM_MG_FD_194515 | JGI IMG/M metagenome (GOLD analysis project Ga0307517, IMG submission 194515) | Populus trichocarpa ectomycorrhiza microbial communities from riparian zone in the Pacific Northwest, United States - 23_EM | ecosystem: Host-associated > Plants > Roots > Unclassified | place...
CGCTGGAGCGCCTGGGCTGTGAATTGTGTTGTCGCAATCTAGAGTAATTTCTTTCAGATAAACCAATTACTTGAACAGGAAGGATAGGCTTACAGCACTCCTAGAAAGCAGAGAGAATAAAGTAGCGACTAAAATAAGCAGAAAGAGGGAGATGAATCACCCCACTCTTGCATATTCGACCCCTGCATATTGATAGCCCCCAGGGGTACAGAAAGCGAGGCAAGATTCAATGGTCATGCTATTGACGCTGGTGTAGGATGCGGTACGCAGCGTGCGAGACGAGGTTGAATCGCTAATGAGTTAGGTAAGAATGAATATTGGAAAACCTGTTGCATAGAACAACGAACGTATAGCATCCAAGTGAAGACCATCCAGCCGGGAGATCTCGTCGTGCATTCGAATTCACCGACGGAGATGCCCAAGCCAAGTTGATCTGTCATATTTCCAAGAGTCAAAGAGTGTAGAAATATAATGGAATTCAGGAAGCGTACCTCAATAGAAAATAAAGCGGAAAGTAACACTCCTTTGGAGAAGGACCCCGCGTCAAAGCTGAACATTTCGTCTTCAGGGAAAAAAATGCGCTGCTAAGCTGGAAGTAAAATGGCTAGAATTTATACGCCCGAGACTGCAGGAACAATCCGTATATACCACCCCCGCATCCTCATCCCCGATGGCGGGTTAAAAAGTTGAAAGTTTTGACACCGGAACACACGAGGGTCGGAAGTTCCGCATCAAGCACACTTTATGGAGGTGAATCAGACAGACGCCCGATGTCAAAGAGGAAATAGTGAGGCCAAACAAGAGAAACAAAGGCTCCAGAACATGACATGGGATATTAGGGCACGAAGATTGTAAGCGGGGTAGTGTGCCAGCGCTGACAAGGCGGGATTTAGATCAAAACATTCGTCTAGGGCCGCGCGAGTGTGTCGCCGTATGGCTCGGTAATCGCCTGTAGAATTCCAGTAATGTAGCACTGATTTTGAACAAAATTTCATGTTGAACGTTCATGGCAAGAAAAACTCCAACTTCCCACGCTCCTGATATTGTAATTACCAAATCTCCGACAGAAACTCCTCCTGAAAAATGTCTTCAACCAACGTTCACGATGGAGGATCGCCCATCAACATCTCTCCATCAGTAACGCCATCTTCGCCTTCCGAATGTCAGCCAACGATTGGATTAATCGGGATGGGCGCCATGGGTCGGATGTACGCCCACCAGTTGAGCACCGCTGGATGGAAGAAGTAACATTCAAGCAAATGAAACGAACAGGCGACTTTTTCTGACCCTGGTTGGCCAGGATTCATGTCTGCGATTTACCCGAAAAGTACGAAAAGCTAAAGAGCGACTTTGCAGGTCCGAGTTCTATTTTTTTTTTTGCCTGATTCATTTTTTTAACCTAGTCTTAGGAATGCCAAATATTACCCCCATGCTTGACGGCCATGCTGTATCTCGATCCTCCGACTTCATTGTGTATTCTGTCGAAGCCGAGTTCCTTGAGAAGGTGGTGGAAAAATACGGTCCATGTACGTACCCGATTTCAGCCGGCTGTCGTAGGCTATACCTCGTTAACTGAAATAAAGTATTGCAGCCACAAAAATGAACGCCATCGTTGCAGGACAAACATCTGTCAAGGCACCGGAGAAGGCAGCATTCGAGAAATATCTACCTGATGACGTCCATATCATCTCATGTCACTCACTACACGGTCCCACTGTGAATCCCGTTGGTCAACCTCTGGTAAGGAACCCGTTCACGTCACATACCCATCCTTGTGCCAAACGTCTCTGTAGGTTATCATCAAACACCGCGGTTCGGACGACGCTCTTGAACTCGTAGAAAATATACTGCGCCCTCTTGGATCTCGCCACGTCTATCTCTCGTATGAGGAGCACGATTTGGTGACGGCAAACACACAGGCTGTTACTCATGCCGCTTTTCTGAGGTGCATTCATACGGATTTCGTTTTCTGTTCCATGGCTAACCTTTGGACAGCATGGGAACTGCGTGGGCCTCTGCCAAATCTTACCCATGGGAACAAGGCCTCTACGTCGGTGGCATCGAAACGGCAAAGGTCAACCTTACACTTCGGATATACTCCAACGTTTGGCACGTCTACGCTGGACTGGCTATACTCAATCCCGCCGCTCGAATTCAGATCGAACGCTTCGCGGCAAGCGCAACAGAGTTGTTCAAGATGATGTTAGAAGGTGGAAGTGGAGGAGCCGAAGAGCAGCGGAAATTCAGGGACCGCGTGGAATGGGCTCGAGGCGTAGTGTTCGGAGATGAGAGAAGACGTCGTCCGATTCTTCTCTCAGAAGATATATTGGACAAGTTTAGCCTTGGAAAGTCCGCCAGCACTCCTTTGAATGAGACGGAGCGCGGCAGGGGGACAGCATCACCAAACCATGGATTACATCGTCCTCCTTCGAAATACCGTCCCAACTCGCACCTCTCCCTCCTCGCCATGGTGGACTGTTGGGCTCACCTTTCAATCAACCCTTATACGCACCTCTCTCTCGCCGCTACGCCACCCTTCCGTCTGTTCCTTGGCGTAGCGGAACATCTCTTCCTTTCACCATCACTTCTCTCTTCTTCCGTCCATTCCGCCCTCTTCGACACATGGCACCGCAGTGATGATCTTGAGTTCGTCTGTGCGGCTCGCGGATGGAGTCAGTGTGTCAGCTTTGGCAGTTTTGAGGTGTACAGGAAACGGTTTGACGAAACCAGAGCTTTCTTCGATGGTCGGTTCGAAGAAGCCGGAAAACTTGGTGCGGAGATGATCAAAGCGGTGATGGAGAGTGAAGTGAGGCGTGAAGAAGAAGAGAGGCTTCAAATGTAAATGGAATGAAATTTAACTACTCAATGGTAAGCGACGAAACCTATAAATCGATCGTGATTTCTGTGACTACTTGTGTAGATATATGCAAAAATATATGTATGAAAGAGCTTTTTCAATTCAAAGGTGGAATGAATGCGTACAGGTTGCGAGATCTGAAGGGTGATATTCTGGAATTGCGAGAGCGTGTAGTCTGGGCAGGCTATCTATTGGCAATCGGCGAGAACACGACATCTGGCCTTCTGCAGTGGCACATACTGATAATATTGTGTTATGGCCATCGAAATTCTACGTTTCAGCATAAACCCGTCTTATAGGTCCACCCTGGAAGGTCTGAAGGTGAGTTTCCCGTGATAGGAACGGCTTGTAAATGGAGATTGGTGATATCTCTTCCAACGTTAGGATTACATGGGGTTCCGTTGGCGCTCTGATACACTCCAATCCAATTCCAAGCATCGCACAGCTCGCCGGTATTGGCTTTACAAGGCATGTTGCAATCGGAATCGGGGGCTGAGGCACTGTATGGCAGGTAATTATCGCACGAAGTGTTGCTTTTTTTTTTTTTTTGGGATAAACACGACTCACAGCATTCTTGCCGATCTCTAAACCGGCAAGGCCAATTCCATTCGCTTCACATGTTGCTGTGCAACTCTCCGCTGTGACGCCAGCAGGACTGCTGACCTGGTGGGACAGATCGCCAAAACAAGAGGTTGTGGAGTTGGCGCTGAACGAAGTTTTACCTTGAGAAGGAAAGCGCTCACACGTGGCATCCTTTGTACGACCACTGCAAGACGTTGCGGACAATAGTGGGCGTGCGAGAGGCGGTTGTGTCGTCGCGCTTTGGGCCGTGGATTTAGGAGTGCTAAACAAACGTATGTTCCAGCCAAATCTCAGGCGCCTAAATAATTGATATACTGGTTGAATAAATTGATCCTATCAGCATCAGCGCCGCCGAAAATCTCGGCCATATTACAGCCATCCGTGGCTAGAGCACCGGGCGCCTCAATGATGTTGTCACAATCTAATGGTTGAGACAAATTGGGGATTCGTCTTCTAGGTATCAGCATGAGGATAGGCTACGTACAGTATTCTTGCCGAATCGCCAACCCGCTGGTGAGTTTTGATCTAAAATGTAATGCATCGACGGTACGCTCACCCTCGCGAACTCAACACTAACGAACAGTATGAACTGGTTCCAGGCTATCTTTGTAGTGCAGCGAATCTGTCTATTTATATTAATTCGCTATTTGACCTTCCAGCCATGGGTAATATAGATAACATGCACCCGAAGTGGGTGCCTTGTTGGTGAAATATCGCAATCAACCGCAAGGTGATACCACCGTGCCTGCAGTTTTCAACGTGTCTTCTCCGCATGGATTTGGTGTTCCGTGAACCGCAACCATGGTCAATGTAGCAGAGGCTGGAGGACATTGTCGAGGATGACGGTGACCATGATGAGGATGAGGATCCTGTCAAGGATGGGGACGAGTTTCTCATTAGTGTGAATTCTGAAAACGAGGACTAAATTCCAAAATTTCTTTCATAGCACTAAGCGAGCCGAGAAATGTATTTTTCTGTCATTTTATTGAACAGGAATTATAGGAGGCATTTTTGAAGAATATTCGGTCCTTACACAATATCTAAAGCAATCATTTAGCTATCATTGATGCATATCCAGAGGTATTTAAGTATATATATTCAGGAATAAGCTGCCAAGGCACGATCGATAGCAGCGTCGGAACGCTCTTTCAAAGACTTGATTCTATCGACGTGGTCATCCTGGAACCAATGTATAAGCTCTCGAAATATATGAGGGTGAATTACAAATTGTCTTACCGATGCGGCTGCAAAACATCCATCTGCAAGCTTGGATCCACTAGCCTTGAGGTTCATCAAATGGTATTGCGCGACGAGGTTTATGAGGTCGCCAGCCATAGGAATGCCTCGGAACGTGTCACGCTTGGCAATAAGCACGTCGGCGCAGTCGAAAATAAGGGGTTCAACACTCCCAACGGCGACCATAATCTTGTCAGCATCGGCCTTGGATAATGGCTTTGGTATACCCTGAATACCATATTTTAAAACATCAGGTAGTCCAGTCAAGAGAGGACAGAATGACACTAACATTGACATCAGCGGTTACTTTGTTGAGGGCAGCGACGACACTGTGTCCAACAGAGTGAAGTGGCTGCGTGTACAAAAGTATCAGAAGAAGAAGAGTCATCGGTATAACGTGAACCAGACGAACAAAGGCACTAAGGAGAGACCCTCCTGTGTCCGGGAGAGCGGCAATGGTCTTGTGATGGGCGGTGAGCTGATTGAAAACGTCTTGAATATCGACCAGGACATCAGCCACAGATGATGCGAAGGCAACAGCGACAAGAGAAGCTAGTAGAGTAAAAGAGAGAATGATCTTCATCTTGTACAAAGAGAGACGAACCAACGAAAGAGAGATACTTTATAGCTCGCGGGCAGGACAAAATAAGTACAGTTGACGTTGTTGAGGCGCTAGCGGGGTATGGTAAATTACAAGAAGCAGACATTACGAAATGGCAAGACATCCAAATTGCTAACCAAATGCGAGCAGGAAAAAACAAAAACATAGGGTTACATAATCGCAATTTAGCTGGTTGCGTTAGATCAATCAACGATTTATTTCGGCTCAGGGGGGTAAAAAAGGCTATATGAAGACGAAATGATAACTAGAAGGAGGAATCTATGAGATGAAGAATAAGCGAGAGTGAGAATAACGCGAGAAATTGACAAGACGTGGCACTCGTGTACGCGAAGGCACATCCGAATGATATCACTCAAGTGCTTTCAAAAATTTCAGAGGTGGAATGGGCCAAAAACTTGGAACGTGCCGCTGCCGCATACCTGATAGACTCCCTTCATCCGAATTAATGTCGGAGTGTCCCATAGCATGGCGGCACTCTGGTATTTGAAGGGAGAAGGCTCGATGACGTGAAGGTGTTTGGCGACGCCATTCGGCGCTTAGTCTGTAGATATACGGCTCGGTGTTTATCAGTGCAGACATATCATTCATGCAACCTAACAATCAACTTGCTTCTCAGTCCAGGCAGTCTGTCGTTCGGTATATAACTGCCTCCAGCAAGTTTCTAGCCGAAATTTTTGATATCCGTTATCCCCGACGTGGACTGGCTGGTGGTTAATTTTTTGCAGTAAGTCGAACGAATTGATGCATCCACGCTAACGGATTTCCGATTCCACTATCATCAACATCTCCTTGGCCAGCCAGTGCAGAAAAACAGATTTTTTTTAAATTTCTGGGTTCGAAAAAAGCACTGAAATTATATATACCTTATTCCCTACAACATACAAAAGATTCTGGGCGTATTTGCGTTGAATTAACAAGGATACGACCAGATTATACTCGACAACCTCAAAATGGAGTATTTCCAATTATACTCTTTATTATAATCTGAAACGTAATGAGCCGAAATGTTCAGGGTCAGTAAGCCAGTCGCGTCAGGGTTCTCTAAACAAATATTCATGCTCAAGGTATTAGAGGATGAAATTTTTTCAAACTTACATTGGGGTAGTACATATCCAAGAGAGTGCATTTACAATTTTTTGAGAGACTTGATGAAAGCGTGCGCGAGGAATAACAAAACTTTGGTGTACCAATTCCAAAAATAGGTCAGATACTAACAACCCTGAAAGAAGCGAGCTTGGGAAGTCAGGATTTGTAAGATTCTAGTCGCAATCTAGTCGGATGTGGTCCGAAATAATTAAAACGTGCCTAATGTCATTGACAAAACTCGCGTTCTCTCCGAGAAGTTTATTTGCATGAATATGGTAGCGAGATCATCTGTGTTCGCGCATTCTGATGTTTCGAATCTCCGTTCTCGAACAAACCCCAACGCGGCACGCCCTGCCGGTCCTGTTTACACTACTGAACGGTTTTCGTTTTCATTTTCAACAACTTTTCACCTTTGTCGCCCATCATCTGGCCATTGCCAATCTGTCTCCACCACTTCTGGACCATCGATCATGCATCCAGGGACGAGGACCTCCTTCTCAAACGGTAAAGGAAAGAGATTGCCGCCGCCTTCAATTTCCTTTAAACCTGAGAAGACCGCACCCAATGCACTTTCTGATGATTCTACGTTCTTTGGCATCACCCCAACGACGTTTGATATCCGGGAGAACTTACGCTTGATTGGGGTGCTAATTCTCTTGAGCCCATTGTGTTTGAACTTCTTAACATTCCAGGCTTGCGTGGGTATCTTTGTCGGCTCATATGCTATCCCTGCAATTATTCGCCTGAAATACCCTCGATTTATGGACGCCAATATTGTCGATGATCTCAAGATTGAACCCGGTGGTTCTATGGGCCTTATTGCATCGTTTACTGTAATCCTTCTACAGGTAAGGTTCTACGTGCACCGACTTTGGAGCTTCATATTCATATAATTTCCCTCCTGAAACAGGCGCAAAATCCCAGCATGGGTGTCGTTGTACGTCCCTCGGCTAAATTTGGGTGAATACTCTTTCTAATGCAGTGTTCGTTCCCAGGCCAAACTTCACTCTGAATTCTACAACCGCCCATTGGTTCGCCTACTCCGGACATTCATTCTAGTCGAGGTGGCGCACAACGGCACTGACGAGGAAAAGGAGAAAGCGGCGAGCTGGCTGCGTTGGATACACCGCTATATCCACGGGGTAATAGCCGAGGAGACACGCAAGGAGCTCGGGATCCCTGCTGATATCGAAGCATATGGGTATACAGACGAGCTGAAGGCGTACGTCGTGTGCATGCTCACTTGGGCTTCCATTGCATTTCAGACGCGTTTTGGACGACAGTATGTACCATATATTCTTGGACGTTAGTACTCACCCACGATATATTTCATAGCCTCTCGAAACGAGCAAAGGACGCCATCGTACTCGACTACACCTGCCTGGGATTGCGCATTGGCATACCCGAGCAACTTTTGAGTAAAGACTACGAATCCTTCCTGGTGTTATTAGACAAACACCTAGACGTCCTGGACTTGGGACATTCACCTGACTTGACTCGCTCAATAGTTCAAAGCATAGAAATACCGATTCTAACTGGGAAAATGAAGTGGATCACCAGAATTGTGGCGAGAGCCGCACTCATGATCGGCTTCGACTTGCTGCCCCAGAGAGTTCGCGACCGCGATCAGTATCAGCTCAGGGTACTGAGTACGCCGTGCCAGCGCGCAATTCAGAAGATAATGATTGCTGTGCTTTGGTTCTTTTACCCAGCGTTGATGTGGCTGCCGTTACGTGGAATGATCTGCCTTATGCTCATTCTAGAGCCTGGTTTGAGACCCATTTTCACGGTGTGCTACTCATTTTCCTTTGTTGGTTGATAATACAATACTAAGTACTCGAATTTTTTGTCTATAGTCCTCCCTGGAAACCATCCATTCCGTGGATATTCTCTCCGATGAGCCAGTCTACGTCGAGATCAATCCGGGAGTCGAAAAGTCGAATTCAATAGACATCGACGTTGAACTGCCGTCATACGTACTCTGGCTCAACTCCGGGAAAGAGGGAAGAACTTTCCTACAGCATCTCCTCGTTCGCGTTTTACGGGCGCAGCTGTTGAGCTCCGCCGAAGCTCACTGGTCTGTAGCCTGCATGGCACCCTGGATCCATCTTGCCGCAGAGTTAATTGCGCTGACGGGCGACACCATACGGCGAAGTATTTTAGACACTGCTTCTCGCTGGAAAACACAAATCAAGGAGAGCATAACATTCGGTGGTGATGAAATAAAAGTACCGCGTCACAGTAAGTTTGCTGCCTCAGTTGTTCCATTATATCATTTATATCATCCTTCCAGTAGGTTTCGTCATGGATGGAAATCGGCGGTATGCCCAGAGCGTTGGTCAGCCAGTCATAGTCGGCCATAAACACGGGGCACAGACCGCACGCAATGTCCTTGAATGGTGGCTGCGTTTCATGCCCAACACAATCGCACATACTCACCCAGGTCCCGGGCCTCAATATCTCACCATATGGGCATTCTCCTCTGAGAACTTCAAGCGGCCGAAAGAGGAGGTCGATGGCCTCTTCCGCCTGATGACCGTTATATTTAAGAACCTTGCGTTCTCCTCAATGATACACCTATTTCAAATCCGCGTTTGCATCATCGGGAGCCGGGAAGGACTCATGCCAGCGCTGCTGGATGCAGTTGGCCTTTTGGAGGAGACTACAAGGAGATACTCGCGGTTATTTCTCCAGATTGCGGTGGGCTATGGCGGACGCGATGAGATTGTGCGTTCAGTGCGAAATTTGATTGCTCGAGGGGTGGAAGTTACTGAGGACAACATCGGCCAGGGGACATTTTGCTCTCAGATCGGTGTCCCTCCCGTTGAGCTCATCGTCAGAACGTCGGAGCGCAGGTGAGTAGTGGGCTAACCCATGTTTTCGCGTTTCTAACATGGCAGCTACCTTTTTAGAACAAGCGGTTTCTTCTTGTGGGATACACAGACTGCTGAGCTGCACTTTTTGAAGAAGCTTTGGCCGCGGTTGACTGAAAGAGACTGGTTGGATGCAATTGCTAGCTTTAGTCAGCGGGAGATGCGCAATGGCAGGTAGTTCGCGGGCCCGTTAAGTTGTAAGCCAGGAAGAACGTACTGTTATCTTATTCTGGAATTAATATCTTATCATACTCTTATGTAACACCTGAGAGTCTGAGTCGCACTCAAGATCCAGGGAGTTTTCTTCGCATCTTTTCTTCGTTTAGTTCTCGACTCCTATACACTGGTCCTGTTAACTCGTGTGACCGCCTTCGTGAGCCTCAGTCCTAGTCAAAACCGGCTGTGAGCTGAGCTAGGATTGTCCGGCCACATCTAGTATAACCATGGCAACTTTTCAGAAGCGGATTAGGCCAGGACAGGTCGGAAGAATGAGATAGAGGGCAAAGGATGAAGTACCCAGAACGGAAGAAATATAGAAATGACGAAAACGCACCATACGACACCAGAACCCGCTCCATGGCCTGTTACAACGACTCTTGGCACATCTAAAGCCATTCTACCCAGGATTTTCATCCCGCTAAACACACTCTCCCACGCCAAGTCGGCGGTATGGCGGCAAAACATCCACCTAGTCTCTGACATCCGACCAGTGTCTTGAACCTGACCCAAATGGTCTATACTCAATCCCGCCGCGCGAATTCAGATCGAACGCTACGCTGCAAGCGCAACAGAGTTGTTCAAGATGATGTTATAAGGTGGAAGTAGAGGAGCCAAAGAGCAGCGGAAATTGGAATGGGT
>Ga0307517_10015524_pt1 | contig 10113 bp, 9 predicted proteins | sample 23_EM_MG_FD_194515 | JGI IMG/M metagenome (GOLD analysis project Ga0307517, IMG submission 194515) | Populus trichocarpa ectomycorrhiza microbial communities from riparian zone in the Pacific Northwest, United States - 23_EM | ecosystem: Host-associated > Plants > Roots > Unclassified | place...
ATTTGTTAATAAAGTATTTTTTTTTCCTAATATTAGTAGGCATCCTTCGGGCCCTGCCTTTTTTATTCTTATTCAATCACTTTTCCAATATATTTATTATTGTTTTGGTTATATACAAATCTATTTATAAAAAATAAAATTATTAGATGTAACACAGCGTCTAACTTGTTTTACAAAATTAAATATCTTAACATTAATGAATCTTTTAATTTTTTAATTTATTCCTTGATTAGAGTTAAAAACTCTTTTTATTTATTTATCAACACATATAATCATCAATTTACTTAATTAGATGCACACATCAGCTTCTAGATATAAGATTTTTTTTCTTCATAGAAAAAATCATGTTCAAAATGTCTTTAACTTTTTTTTTTTCATTGAAAAATACTTTTGTCTAGGTCCATGACATGGGAACTTTCTTAAATATTTTTGGCATAATAATATTTATTGTATTATTTCATTAATAATTAAGATTTTTAGGTTTTGAAGAGTTTAAAAGAAGTCAATGATGCAATTTGATAAATTAAGCATAAATTTTAATCTAATCTTTATATTGATCTGAAATTTTGATAAAAGATTTGGAAGGTCATATTTTCTATTGGGTTAAAACTTCATAATGATAAGAGATCTGAAAGACCTTCAAATAATACTTGTTAACTACTATGCAAGATTTTCTTTATTTACCTTATTGCATTTGGATGCTTTTTTCTATTTAACTTAGAACTTTTAATTTAAATAGTATTTTATTATTTAGGAATCCTAATGCTAGACTAGATGAATTCTATTAGATAAGTTTTAATTAGAGATCATTTCATATAAAGAATTTCAGGTCAAATTAATATAAATAAGGATGTCTAATTTATTTTAAGAATATTCATATTATAACTATTATTTAGATTTTATAAAATACTAAAATTTTTTCCTCTAAATTTCTTTACAATTTAGGTTTGTAATTTTAGGGCTTGAGAATTTTAACTTCTATTCACATCGTACACTCCGATGATGGACGAAGACGGTAGCACCCCATCATGAAGTAAAGGCCCTCTAAGATATTGTGCGAGCTCAGGAGCAAACTAGATCGTTTGGTGCTATCTCATGAACAAATTACCTATCCTCCTCTCATTGAAACAAATAGTGTTTCTAGTTTTGTTGGTGCTTGAAACATTTTTTTTTTTTCGGAGCAATCTCATGAACAAATAATAGATTGATTGGAGCAAGATATAACAGGTTTAAATCGGTTAATGGTCATACAAATAAGAATCACAAAGAAGATAGGAATATACTTAGAGACTTAACTCTAAGCCAACCTTACCTTAGACCTATTCATGAGATTTCACTAGATAATCACTTCTTTAGGTGGAGGAATATGGTGAAAGAAGAATTTAAAAGTCATCTAATCATGTTAAAGATAAAGTGGCAAAAAAAATTGTTGACAAACAATTTTAGCTTTTTATTTTAAGTTGAAGAAGACAAAGTAAAACGATGAACTTTAAGTCATGGATAAAGATTTTGCAAACAAGAACATAGTGGAGGACATAGTGATTTCTGCCAATTTTTCTAAAAATATTATAAAAGATATGTTTTTAAGTTTTTTTATATTTAAAGTTTGAAGTATTAGAAATTATAGATGAGAAAGGGAACTATAAATGAACTTTATAGGAATAAAAAATATAATATTAAATATGAATTTTTCTTTTAGCATGCAAACATTATAAATTAAATTTTAAAATGGAAGAGTTTAATTAAATTTTAAAATGGAAGAGTTTAATTCTTACTCGAGGGCGAGTTTTTTAAAAAGTATAGGGGTGAGCAGATTTCTTTAATATTCTTGGCATAGTAATGTCTATTGTATTATTTTATTAATGGTTAAGATTATTAGGTTTTGAGGGGTTTAAGAAGAGTTTAAGAAAAAGTTTGATAAATCAAGTATAATTATTAATCTAACTATTAAATTGAGTTGAAATTTTGACAGATTCTAAAGGACTTGTTTTATATTAATTTAAAATTTCATGACGATAAAAATCATGAAAGTCTTCAAATCAGAAATGGAAGTTACTATGTGAAATCGTCTTTATTTATCTTATTGTATTTGAAATTTTTTTCATATTTAGATTATAACTTTTAATTTAATTAGTATTTTATTATTTAAAAATACTAATGTTGGATTGATTATATTAGTTAGGTAAATTTTAATTAGGAATCTTTTTAACTATTTCCCATGCTTTTATTGGCATATAAATATTTCCAGCCAATGACTGTGATCGTTAGTTTGTTATAATATCATAAATGTATAAAATAAGTTGGTCAAAAACCTATTTGCTTGTGTCACCAGAGGCTTCCAGCGAAACAAGGTCATCTTACAATTTGCAGGTTTATCTGCATTGTCTCTGTAAGGATGGAGAAGGCCATATCAGGACATTTGAGCTTGCAATTACTAGGTTATGTGGAATGTTATTCTCTAGATTGCATTGAAGACTTGTAGCTAAAACATTGAAGACAAAAGATATCAGCTAGACTATCGAACATTTATTCTTTGCTATAGTATCAGCTAGTCAGTTGACCCGCAATCCGTCATGGGTCACGGGTTGGAATGACACAGTGAATAACATGGATAGAACTAGGGTTTTCATGCTTTAAGGTTACAATCTTGACAATGGAGAGGAATTAAAGATAATCTCTAAATATTTAAATCTTTATAAAATAAACTAGTGCTACTGTTAAAGAGAGAGTTGCAAAAAATTAAAACAGGTTGATGTCCGTTTCCGAAACTATCAAACATACAAGCTTAAGAATCTTATAGAAAGGGGAGACAAAGGCAATGTAGGTGCCATTAGCAGCAAGTCAAAAACTACAGTTCACGGAAACCAGCAACAGCAGTTAACAGAAGCCAACCCGCAAGGTCAGCAACACAACCGTAAAAACTGCTACGGAGGCAGCCACATGACTGGCTTAGTAATTTCTCAGATAATCTAAACATTAAACAGAGAATTATAGTGCCAAGGTCTAGGACTCTAGGACATTTAGTAGTCTCAAGCATGAACATGGTGCTCTCAGTTTACAATTCAAGTCAATTCCTGAAACAGGTTTCCCAAGTAAAACAGCATGCATTTCACAAGTCTTGCATTCTATCAACAGCACATGATAAAGCACTCAAGTGAAATTTCAATCCACTCTTGCAATCAATGTCGATAAGCAACTAGAAATTCCAGATCGAGATATGTGCAAGATCAATATCATTATTTCAACCCTACTTTCCACCTTGACTCCATTTGTTTGATTGACATTTGCAATTGAAAGAAAATGGAACATCACAAAGAGACCAAAGTAGCTATCTTCTCCGACTATCATTGCCAATCAAGTTGAATTTGGAAAGAGAAATACAACAAAGTATCCTACTTGATGGTCCTGCTTCTGACTGCTCTTGATAGCTCGACTTGGCATTACATTGCTCTAGTTCAGCTCCACAAAAAGGCTGGCTTGAGGGTGCAAACCTGCTTCTTTTAAAGATAGAGAGACCTTATCTGTACCATAGACAACTCGGGGAAAGTTTGAGACAAGACTGTAATTCTCAACATCTAAGCAACCCAAAGAATCAACATAATCATACAGGGACTGGATAGTGGCTGTACTGTGGAATCTCCTCTCTTTGCGTTCTCCCGTTGGAAATCGAACCAAAACCTGATTAACAAAGTTACATTTGAAGTCATAGATTAGTTCCAAAAGATTCACATGACAACTCTTCATAAAGACACTATGAGGGTTAGGAAGTCCAGTAGATCAAAAGCTAAACGACATACAAAAAAAAAAACAGAAGAAAAAAACACACTTATGAAACCAAGTCAAGGCTACATAGAGTACCAATGCTTGTAGTACAGAAAATTGAGTAATCATCCTGAAGTCCTAAACAATAAAAGATTACAGATAACAGCATCATTAAAAAAGCAATAAATAAAATAAGACACGTTACTTGTGTAACATTAGGTCCCTTTTCAGGTTCAGCACCAAGCGACAAGGCTTTCTCCTGCCGCATTCTTGCCAGAGCCGCCTCTTTTTCTGCAGCCTCACGTGTTGCTCTCTCCTGAGCCTCTTCTTCCTCCTTGCGCTTTCTCTCTGCCTCAGCAGCCTCCCTTTCCAGACGTTCTTGTTCTTCTCTCAGTTGTCGTTCCCTAGCCTGAAGCATAAAAGAAAAAAGAATACAAAGGCAAATAGAAAATCATCACCACCATGCAAAAAGAAAAGGACCATCACATCTGACCAACAGTACCAACATGATATAAACTAAATGCTCAAGTAAAAAAAGAAAAAAGAAACAAAGGCATACTTGATCGGCTTCAAGTGCTGCTCTGTATGCAGCATCTTGCTCCTCCCTCAAACGCATGTTTGTTGTTCTCTCCTCCGCTTCAAGTCTTGCTGCAACAAGAACCGGGGCACTTTCTTCAAGAACTCTCTGTAGTGTCATGAGCATTTCTTCAGGAGATTTTGGACCCTCAACCTAGATCAAGAGAAAGATGCACATAATTGTCAGCAAAAAGCTACTAAGCAACAACACAATTAAACAAGTTGAGTCTATTTAAGACCCAGAAACCTCCAAACTAAATTCCAGCGAACTCATGAATTGGGTAACACCTAAATATTCAATTAAATGCTTCAGCAGTTGACACAGATGACAAACAAGTCATTAAAGGCTCATCGCCCAAACCAGAGTGTTTTTGAAGGAAAATTGAGCTATATTTGAAAATGAAAAAGATATGGAAACTTTGGTGCATATGTAAAAGGGTGGGATAAACCCATGCGATTGCAAAAAATGTTGAAAAAGCTCGATATGTGAGGTGGAGAGTGCGTTAATTGCATTCCATGGAAAAAAGAATTTTCATGAAAAAATGCACACAAACCTACCATCACAAGGAAAATACAAAATGAAATCTACAAGTAGGATAGAAAACAAGAGAGTAAGACACCGTAAATCCAACAACATCAAGTACCCAAGAAACTATACAGAAAAAAATAAATCAACCCTATAGAATAATACCGAGGTTTCAATGCAGTAACTATATTTAAAGAAACAATCACAATGTACCAAAGCTTAATATCTCTGATGGCCCAATGCCAAATTCAATCACCTTTAACACTTTCCCGTGCAGAGTTGAAACAAGGTACTATCCCTTCCCCCAACAAACACAACCATCTACTTCATAATTTGCCTAGCCAAATCTATCCCTGCAAATCCTAATTTCCCTCATTCAATAATCAATTCAACAACAACAACCATAATCAAAATAGGAGTACATATAGCTCATCAAAATCATTCAACATCTCAAATTAAATCACCACACACCGAAAAGAATTACCTGTTGAAGCAACGCAATCCTCTGATTTGTAGCAGGCATAACAACAGCACAAAACGGAAACCTTGAAGCCTTCAAACTATTACTCATCTTAAACCCCTCACTCCCTCTAAGACTCCCACCCCACGCAACAAAATTCTCATTAACAAACGCGCTAAAAACCTCCGAACACAACGTCCCCTCACAAAACGCCGGCGTATCAGGATGATCCGGGGAATGCAAATACACAAACAACAACTTAAAACTATTCCTCGACCTCGTCAACGCATCCATAAATCCTTCACCAACAAAATTCGGCCTACTAGAAGAACCAGAACCACCATAATCCCTCTCAAATTGAGCAATAAACTCCAAGGCTTCTCTCGACGCGGCGGAAACAGTTACCAATTGGGCCGAAGAATCCCCACCCCGGCCCGAATTCGAGCTAAACCCAATAAAACCTAATGAATAAGAGAAGATACTACCAGCAGCCCAAAATCCAAACCCAACAGCACCAGAAATTAACCGTAAACTACCAGAAACGATTGAGATTGGTAAAGTAATTATTTTCCAGCCCAAACCAGGAGGAGGAGGAGCCACGGGAGCGATGGCGGTGGAATCGGAACGATGAATGGATGAAATGGGTGGTTCGACGACGGTGGATGTGGTGGCGGTGGCGGTGGCGGTGGATGAGGAGTAAGAAAGGGGGTCATTATTGTGATTAGAGGTGAAAGAGGAGATGGCGAGTTCGAGGTCCCAATTATGGGCTTGGAGGATCTGGGTGCATAAATCGGGATCTTCAAGGCCTGTAATTGCTTGAAAATACGCTAATTTATCTGCTACATCAACCATTATTGAATTACAGTAGCTTTCTTTCACTCTGATTTTTTATTTCAGAGTTTTCTGGAGGAAGTTTCGATCTTTTTTGGGGAGAAATGGGAATGGAAGGAAAGAGGAACACTTGTTTTTAACTCGGAGGTTTATGGTGATGACCGACAGGGAATATAGGCGTGCGTGCGTTCGTTAAGTATTCATATAGTTTTCCGTATTATGAATTTGGAATAATTTTATAAAATTATAAAATTTAATATTGAAAATTAAAAATAAAATTAATAAATAAATAAAATATATAAAAACAGTATTCTAATAAATAATATCATAAAAAAAATACATTAAGAAGCCCTTCTCCTTTAATTTTCTTTTTAATTTTTGTTTTTACGGTATATTATGGACATGGTTGCCTTTTAAATTACAATAATGCCACAACCCCCCCCCCCCCGGGGAAAAAATTAGATCCACTTTTTAGGGCTGTTTAAAAATGCGATAAAAATTACATTTTAAAATTTTTTTAATTTAAAAATATATTAAAAAATATTTTAATATTTTTTAAAATTCATTTTTTATATACAATTTTTAGAGAGATAATATTTTGAATGCACCGACAAACACGCCCTTATTTACTGGACAGTTAATGATTGGGCAACCGTATTGAATTCTTTCATGACCAGGCGACGAAAGGTGAGAGCTGAGAAAGCGATGACGTTTTATTCATGAGCCAACAGTTTGGGAAATCTTACATGTAACTCACATGTTTGTAGGTCCCACAGAGTGAACGAGGTCCCAACTCACTCACAGGGATTCATTGTGGCTGAAGACGGATATCATTGCGAAATCCATAATGAAGAGAGAGCATAAAGTAGCAGCGAAATTATGCCAATGAGCTCCAAAGCCCGAGCTGCAACTGAGAGGCGAGGGGATGTACTCTCGAGGACTTGGTTGCCAGCCAGCCAGAAAAGCAATTGATGTTTACTGCCAGGTCTGCTCGGAGATCAATTCCAGAAAGACAACTACGTATCCAACTATCAGCGAAATCATTTCACTTCCTTCGATCAAAAACCTCTTCCATAGTTTGAAATATACAAGGGTTTTTACATGTCCAGATCATACAATAATCACCAACTCATTACAATTCCTCTATCAAAACCTTTCCCTTGGATTCTGTTTTTAGTTCTGCTATCTGGGGATTTTTACCTGCTCTACAATCCAAAGCTGAACTTTTTTCTGCCCTTACGATGGCAGCTAGCGAGGACCAGGCTTCCCCTGGCTGCTCATGCACCCAACACATTATGAAATAGACCTTCTTCTCCGCAAGCTTCAGCTTACTCTTGATTTCTGTCTTCGACTTTCTCTTTTTCTCAGCTTTCAGCTCCTCCTCTCCAGCCTGAACCATCCTCTGTAGATCACAGAGCAAGCAGATTAAAGCAGGGCCACCAAGTGACAGAATGTGTAATACATCTTCAACAAGACCCAATCCAAATTGCAATCCACCCATGTTTCTATACTCTGGAGAGCAAGTTCTCTCCAAGCAATATGACAGAGCTTCCAGGACGGTTTCGGGCTGGCTGGCTTGACCTAAGACAGAGGAGACATTCAATACCACTGTTGCTGACCCAATGGCATCTGACTGCCAATCTCCATTGTAGAGGCGTAGTGTGAAGCAGTAGCTATATATAATGTCAACCAAGTGAACGGCTAAGAAGGGTGATGGCTCTCTAGAAATAAGCTTCCTTACAGGAGGTAATGGAGCATCAGGGCCAGGAGGAATCTCACTGGGTTGGTCCCCTGCACCATCATCTTGACGCGATGACAATGCTTCCTCTTTGGCAAGTGGGTGGATAAGTCTGGTTCCTTCCTTGCTAAGAGAGATGGTTCTAGCAGAAGACTTCAACCACCATGGATCCCATGCTTCGATCAACTTGCTGAGTTCTCCAGATGCCACAGCTCTTTGGAAACGTTTCTTCTCTTCTGCTGATAAATCATCATAATTGATTGGACCACCTGCAATGAGAAACAATACATGAATTCCATTAGCTTCTAAAGTAAAAGCATCAGAACACACCATTAAATAACACTCTAACTACAAGCTAATGAGTGAGAAAATTCAGTTTAAATGGAAATGAAAATATCTGAAGTACTGAATGGCAGGCAAAGAAGAACCAATGAGAAGACATAAAAAAATTTACAAGAAAAAAATAGAAAATACATAAAAACACACCAGACAACACCTTCTGAACAGTCTCCTCAGAAAGAACAGAATCTGTCAACAAATAAAATATGAGCAAAATCAGGTCAAAGCCCTTCCATAACTAATTATAACATTTCAAAACATCGCACTAGTTATGCACAAACCTGTCCTCAAGAGTTTACAATCTTATTTCACTGAAAAACAATTGCATGAGAGAAAAAAAAAACTAATATATTCGCCCTTTTAACAGTAGAATGCCACAAGGATCTCAGTAGCAAGAACCCAAAATAAACAGATTTCCTTACAATCCAATTCACTTACTTAGAGTATGCATTGCAAAATTAGACAAAAATATGAATAAAGGTAGAGTTATAACCATACCATCCTTCCAGGACTTGAACAAATTATATATAAATGCCACTTTACGCACCCCCTTCCTTCACGACCAAAAATTAACCTCATTCACCAATCAATTTCTAAATTCCAAAACTAAAGCTAGCATTAGAACAAACTGAAATTGTCACATTTTTCAAAGTTCTCCACCAACACAATTCTCAATAATAATAACAATAAAAAAAAAATTCCAGATATCATCATAATTAATTGAAAATTACCATCCTCAGGATCGTCGTCGTCGTCATCCATGCTATCATCCATTCCTTCTTGCTCCTCAGAATGAAACCGTTTCAGAATATCAAGCATTTTCCGCTTCGTTTGCTCATCCGATTGCATCAGCTTCATCTCTTCCATCACATTTTCTCTCATAAACGACTCTGTGCACCTCTCACTATGCGACTGCACAGACCGCGACAAAACCAAAATTAAAAAAAAAAAAAAAAAAACCCAATCATTACTCACATTGTTATTTTACCTTATAGCAGTGAAGAGAACAATAGCGAGAATTGCATCGAGGACACGTGTACTGTGAAAACTGTTTCTGGCACCTACACGATCAGAAATTAAGTTAGAATAATAAACAACTTAATCACAGTGACTGGAGGAGAGATTTAAGAGATTAAGAACGTACACGTGGCAGATGAAGCGAGAAGGAGGATCGAGAGGGGAAGGATTTGAGGGTTTCTCTGAGGTAAGGATTGTGTCTTCCATTTTTAAGTATAATTACTAGCACAAAATCAAAATAAAACCGAGAGCGGGGGGGAGGGGGAGGGGGAGGGGGAGGTTGTCCATTTTAATAGAAACCCCTAGAAAACTCTGGGATTTTTTATTTTTTATTTTTTATTTTTTTCTAAGAGAGAGAGAGTTTTGGATCTCTGGGGTTTCACGGTTAATTTGAAATTGTTCAGAAATGGATCTGAGCCCATTTGTAAGTGGGCTAGTGTGAGGCTGAAGTTGGCCCTCCTTTGTTTTTGTGGTAAAGAAAAGACCCATAGATTTTCCCAACGAAAAGAGTAGGGCTGAGATGGACAGTGTCTGTTATTTGATTGGACCTGCAAACACAAGGTAAGATATCCATCAAATTGAAATTAAAAAAAAAAAATACACTAAACCTCATTAGTGTTTTACTATAAGGCTAGACTCATTGCATAGGACATTGCAATGATGTCTTTCCCCTTTATATCAAAAATCAAATGACCTGTTTTTAAAAGTAAAATGATATTTTATATAGGATTCATTTTCATTATAAAATTTATAGGTATAAAATTGATTGGTGTTATAATGATTTTTTTTGTTACACAGTTAAATAATATAAATACCTTTAAAAGCAAAAGGTTAAGAGGGGTTTTTTTTCTTTTTTAAAACAAT
>Ga0307517_10015525_pt1 | contig 10113 bp, 6 predicted proteins | sample 23_EM_MG_FD_194515 | JGI IMG/M metagenome (GOLD analysis project Ga0307517, IMG submission 194515) | Populus trichocarpa ectomycorrhiza microbial communities from riparian zone in the Pacific Northwest, United States - 23_EM | ecosystem: Host-associated > Plants > Roots > Unclassified | place...
TCTATCCTCTGTTTTACGTTCTCTTCTCTTCTCTTCTTCTTCTTCTTTCGGCCTTCCCCCTCTCTTTTCTCTTCTTTCTCTTCTCTTCTCTTCTCTGCCCTCTCTCTTCTGTTCTTGCTTTTTTTTCTCTACCCCCCTGTTTTTATAGGCAAAAACAGGGGAGGGACGTGGCTGGGCGGCCACTGTGCTGCCGCCCCAAAAACTGCCTGAGGAACACATCTCCTCCCTCTTCTCCAACACGTGGAAAGCTTCGGGCAACTGGTGTCGGCAAAGTCGGCGTCTTTTTTAAGAGAGAGATGGTGGTGACAGAGGAAGAAAAATCTTCTTCTTCCCCTGCTTCGCGCGTCCAGGGGAAGAAAAGGACCCACAATGCCTTCAAATTGGCACCGTTTTGGGTTTTTCCTTTTTTTTTAATGAACAGTGTATGAAACGGTGCCGTTTTGGGCAAAACGTGTCGTTTCATTTAAATGAAAACGGCGCCAAACTTATGTTAAAATACAAATCAGTCCTCAATTTATGATTTGTTCAATCAAGTCCTAAATTGCAATTTTGATTTTAAAAATCAATTAAATTGCATCCCTGCCAAATTCAATCGCCGACCTTGAAGTTGACCGTCTTTTCTAAATTGGTCCTTGGTCTCAAATTAGTGCAATTTGACCCTCAATTGAGCAATAAACTTCTAATTTCTTTAATTTGGCCCCTGATTCGGTTTAATTGCAGCCCCTCTATTTACGCGCCTTTTCCAGTTTGGTCCTTGGTTTCGAATTTCTTCAATTAAGTCCCTAATTGGCCATCAAACTTCAATATTTATGCAATTAAGCCCCTGATTTAACCAAATTAACTCTCAAAAATTATAATTTGACCCCATAACTTTAATTTCTTCCATTTAAAGCCGAAATTGACTCCAAAATCAATTTTTCTTGCAATCAAACCCTTCATAAATTCAATTAAACCTTTAATAAAATTTAATTGAGTCCATTAACATCTGATTTTGGACTTTTCTTCCTCAAATTGAATTTTCTTTATCAACAGGGCTCTCATTAGTCAACAAAATACTGTCAAATTTCAACCTTTGTATTTTTTAACCTCCTCAACAAATTTTTGACCATTTTATGGGTGTTTTGGCATCCTCTTCTCACTGCTATATTTTTTGTAATATTTTTTTATTTTCTTGTATTTTATTTTATTTTATTTTATTTTATTTAAGAGAGAAAAAATGTGAATTGGTGAATAACCCAAAAATGGGTTATGACAGTTGCCCCCCTCTTTACAATGCTTACGGAGCAAAGATTTTGTGTAGTAAGTATTGTAAAGATAAACAAAACTGGTCTTCCGAAATTGGTCTTCTTGACATTTGGTTGACCTGAAACTTCAACCGGACCCAAAGTCCTGTGTGTGGTTAGGATAGACTGAGATTCCTTTCGCCAACCCCTCTAACCAGAACCAAAAATCCTGTGTGTGGTTAGGATAGACTGAGATTCCTTTCGCCAATCCCCTCTAACCAGAACCAAAAATCCTGTGTGTGGTTAGGATAGACTGAGATTCCTTTCGCCAATCCCCTCTAACCAGAACCAAAATCCTGTGTGTAGTTAGGATACACTGAGATTTGTTTCGGCAACCAAAATCCTGTGTGTTGTTAGGATAGACTGAGATTCCTTTCACCAATCCCCTCTAACCAGAACCAAAATCCTGTACGGTTAGGATAGATTGAGATTCCTTTAACCAGAACAAAAATCATGTGTGTCTCCAGACTCTTTGTTTTTTTTAAAGAAAGATGGTTTATTTTCATGGGCAACCTGCCCACACATACTTAAAGTGGTCTATTTTCAGGGGCGACCAGCTCACACACTCACACTTACCCTAGTCTATTTTCATGGGCGACCTGTCTAAGTAGAAAAAAGAAAGAGTGGTCTCATTGTAATGGGTGACCTACCCAGGTGAAGGAATGGTCTCATTGTAATTGTCGCACGTGTGCGGCGTCGCGGCGAAAACATCCACCCTCGAATTCTGGTATCTAAATGTGATGTGGAAAATGGCATAGGAGTCGCCACCTAGTATTTTGGTCACTAGGAACCCTAACTGGTCTCAGAGATCGGGTATGGGGACTGGTTGCGTAAAGGGAAGGTATTAGCACCCCAAATACGCCCTACCTAAGGTAAGCTGCATTGTTTTATTGTCTGATAAAATCTAAGGTCATGTCGTGCTTTCTATTTGTTGGTTCGTCTATTGTTTAAGAAAAGTTCTCTTCGGTAAAGAAATCCTTATCTTATCGGGTAAAACCTAACCAGTCTAATGCCAACAAAGAAAATTTAATATCCGGAACACGTCTTACGTATAAGATCATAACCCCAGATATTAAAAGAAAACAAAATAAATTTTTTAGAATTTTTTGAAATATTGGCCTAGTTCTCATGACTTTAATAAACTGGTTATTAAAGCCAAAATGCATGCTAATACATTTTTTTGAAATTTTCTTTGTTGTATGAAAATACAATATGATTTTTTTATTGTTGAGAGACTTGGCCGTATGCATGAAAACAAAACATTTTTTTTTATTTTTATGAAAACCAGGTATTTTAATACTAGATTTGTATCTTTACAGTATAAAAATACAAACTAATATTTTAAAATGCAATAAAATATTTGCGGAAAATCACATACTTTTTTGAAAAGAATTTTTTAAGATTTTTTTTCGGGCTGGGCCCAACACGGCCCATGCAGCTGGGCTGGACCCAACTGGTTTTTATCCGCAAGCGTGCGTGAACAATTCACGCACGCCTGCTAGCAAGCTGCTACAGTCACGGTGTAATTAATCTTCAAGTGCACAGTGTAAAAGTTTGAGAAGCTTACCTGGAAGCGAAGGCAACAACATGCTCTGATTCTTCCTGTTTTTTCCGTTTCTGTTTGCTTCTCTCTCTACTGGTTTCCCTGTTTTCCTTTCCTTTCTCCCTTCTGCCGTCTCTCTCGTTTTCTCCTCCTGCCCCTTCTCTGCTCCTTCTCGATCTGCCTCTCTGTTTTTTTTCTTTTCTTCTCCCCTGTTCCCTGGTGCAGCTGGAGGCGAAGCTGTTGCTTGGGGACGTAGACGATGGTGAAGCTGATGGGTCGAAGCTACTCTCTTGTTCAGTTCTTCCACTATTCTTCCTTCTCTCTGTATTTTGCTTTCTGTGTATTTTTAAATCTTTTTCCCTCCCTCTGTTTTCCCTATGCTCTCTCCATCTCTCCTCTCGGGTTCTCCCTCTTTTCTTTTTCTTTCCCCGTCTGTTGCCACTCTTCCTCACGTCTCCCTCTGCTTTTATTCTCCCTCTTCTCCCTGTTTTCCTCTCTTTTTCCCCCACTGTTTTCTTTTTCTGCTGTCTCCTTCTTCCCCTCCTTTCCCCCCTCTGTTTTTCTCTTTTCCGTTGTGCAGTGCTGGTGCGGTTGTGATGGAGAATGGCAGTGGCTGCTGGACGAAGAAGATGATGAGCTGACGATGGCGTTGGCAGTGCTGGTGCGGCTCTCTCCCCTCCTTTATTCTTTCCTCTGTCGTTCCCCTCTGGTTTTCCCTCTCGTTTCCTCTTTTGTTTTTTTCTTTCAGTTCTCTTCTGTTCTCCCCCCTCTTTGCCCCTCTGTTTCTCCTGCTTTTATAGGCCAGAGACCTTGTGCTGGTAACGGCCAGCTTGATAACGTTTGCAGAGGGATGACAGCCGTGACATATGCCCCGTAATTAAAACAAATTGGCGCTGTTGCTGCTGTAATTCTCACCGCCAGCTGCATGGAACCGTTACTAATGAAGAAGGGCCAGCTGCATGAAACTGTTGCTGGTGAAGAAAGCTTCAGTGAAACGGCACCGTTTTCCATTTTTAAATGATATTTCTGATTTGGTCCTTGGATGTTTTTATAATTTTGTAATCAAGCCTCCGGATGAATTGTAATTGGATCCCTTGATCTTAACGCTTTTCTGGTTTGGTCCTTGGTTTTGGATTGTTTCAATTAAGTCCCTAATTGACCATCAAACTTCAATAATTATGCAATTAAGCCCCTAATTTGACTAAATCAACTCTTCAAAATTATAATTGGACCCCAGAACTTTAATTTCTTCCAATAAAAGCCTAAATTGACTTAAAAAATCAATTTTCTTGCAATCAAACCCTCCATAAATTCAATTAAACCTTGGATAAAATTTAATTGAGTCCATAAACATCTGATTTTGGACTTTTCTTTCTCAAATTGAATTTTCCTTGTCCCCAGGGCTCTCATCAGTAAAAAAATATACTGTCAAAATTTCAATTCTTGTATTTTTGAATCTCCTCAATCAATTTCTATCCTTTTTCAGCATTCCAACATCCTTTTCTCACTCCTATTATTTTTGGATTTTTTCGAATATTTTTTTGATATATTTTTTTGTATTTTCTCATTTGTATTTTTTTCATTTTTTGTGGGGAACCCAAAAATGGGTAACAACAGTAATGGGTGACCTACCAAAAAATGGAAAAAGGAAGAGCGGCCTCATTGTAATGGGTGACCTACCCAGGTGAAGGAATGATCTCATTGTAATGGGTGACCTACCCAAATAAAAAAACATGGAGAATTGGTCGAATTGTAATGGGTGACCTACCCAAATGGAAACAAGGAAGAGTGGTCGTGTTGTAATGGGTGACCTATCCAGGTGGAGTCATGGTCTCATTGTAATGGGTGACCTACCCAGATAAAAAACATGGAGAATGATCGAATTGTAATGGGTGACCTACCCAAATGAAAAAAAGAAAAAGTGGTCGTGTTGTAATGGGTGACCTACCCAGGTGAAGGAATGGTCTCATTGTAATGGGTGACCTACCTAGATAAAAAAAACATGGAGAATGGCCGAATTGTAATGGGTGACCTACCCAAATGAAAAAAAGAAAGAGTGGTCGTGTTGTAATGGGTGACCTACCCAGGTGGAGGAATGGTCTCATTGTAATGGGTGACCTACCCAGATAAAAAAAACATGGAGAATGGTTGAATTCTAATAGGTGACCTACCCAACTGGAAAAAAGGAAGAGTGGTCGTGTTGTAATGGGTGACCTACCCAGGATGGGTGAGGGCTCAAAGACGCACTCGAAAGGAGGTAGGGTTAGAAAACGCACTACCCAAGTGGTGATGGCTCAAAGGCGCACTCAAATGGAGGTGGAGGCTCAAAGGTGCACTCAAAAGTGGAAGTGAGGGCTCAAATGCGCACTCAAAATGAGGTAGGGTTATAAAATGCACTACCTAAGGAAGTGAGGGCTCAAAGGCACACTAAAAAAGGAAGTAGGGTTTAAAAAACACACTACCTAAAAGTTGATAGTGAAACACTGATCTGTCAATGTTGAAAGCAAATGCATTATGATTGATATGCATGTATCTTACCTGAGAAATATAGGCCCCCATTTCTTCATGGTGTCTTTCTTTTCTTAAAAGTTAGAGTGTTGGTAGTAAACTTCGATGGCTTTTTCATTCTTGCTTACTCAAGTCACATCATGTGAGTTGGACCTCTAGAAGGGTTTTGCCGCTCATTCCTTTATCTCAAGGGTTGTCAAATTTGCCATTTTGTTTTTTAGGAAGGAAATCATAGAGCCAGCCCTACCAGGTGCTTTTGGATTGCCCCCCCAGCTTGATCATGTCTCAAAGTGTTCAAATTGGGTTTCATTTGGGGTGACGATATGTGAAAGTAAGTTTGGATTTTTTATTTAATGAAATGCTTTCGTGCAAAATCTTTGGAACTTCCAAGTTATTCCAACCACAAAAATCATTTTGACATTGGTTCAAAATAAACTTGTTCTAAAAAAATCAAGCGATTCCTATAGACAGGTTTCTTGAAGTGATGAAAGCTTTTTGTTTTGCTTTTGGTTTAAAGATGAAGTGACATCTGGTTGGTCATAAAAGGTTTAAATTTTAATTTGAGGGTTATTGAGAACCGAATCGGTTCAAAGCATTTATTTTATTTGCATGAATAATGATTTGACCCGCACGAGAAAGTACTGCCTACCGATCCAGATTGCTCGCCTTTGATCAGGTACGTAATGTAGGCTTTAGCTATTGGTTACAAAAAAAAAAGAGGATATTTTGCAGGCTCAAAAGGTGTTTAAGGGATTTTAAGACTAAAGATCACTTGTGCTTATTTCCTGACCTTTTTCTTTTGAATTTCTTTCCAAATTGGTTTGTCATGCCCCCCAGTGTCGGGCTTGGGCTCTTTCTCTTTGTTTTCTTTATTTTTGTTTGGTTGAGCATAATCCCCTCAACTGTTTTTATGAGAAGTTCAAATCTTTTGGATTCTTTGGATTTTCTTTATCATGCCCCAGCTTTGCGTGGGCAGCTTTGATCATTAAGTTTTTTCGCACTTGCCCTCCCAGTGTGGGGTGTGATCCTAGTCAAGGTTATTTTCAAAAAAGTAATAGGCTCAACATGGGACTGCAAAGGATATATTTCAGCCTTGTGAAAGGATTATCAAAGATGGCATTTCCTCATCTCAAACTCATGCATTGAGGATCGATAAGTCTTGCTTTCATGCGCGTATGCAAAGTGATTTATTCATTCAAATAAAACTCAGCTTTTGAGTCACCTCATAGGGCTTTTTGTCTTTGTTTTTGTTTTTTTTTTTTTTTTTTTTTTTTTTTTTTTTTTTTTTTTGTCTTTTTTCTTTCAAGTTTTCTAGGTATATGTTTACCTGTCTAAGGAATCACTTGAATTTCCAGAATGCATTTATTTTGGACAACTATCAATATGATTTTTGTTTTTGCACTCACTTTGGAGGTCCCAAAAAATATCCTTGAAAACATATGAGATTATGTATGGTTTTGGAAGAAAGGAAAACACCGAAGGATTCTTTGTGTTGTAGTTTTGTGAGCAAAAGTTGTGCTCAAAATGTTATTTACATGTAATAACAACAAAAAAGAGTGTGATATGAATACAGGAAAGCACATGATCTTATTTAACAAGAAAAGCTCTTTTGACAGAGAAAGTCTTGTTCAAAAGTTTTAAACAAAAGGCAATAATAGGGCAGGCTTCATTGGCGAATCTGCTCTTATGCTAGCCTCCTTTCAAAAGTTCTGTGCAGAGGACTCAAAGACCACAATCAAAATTTGAGTTCTTCAAAATTCATGCTATCATTTTCGCACCTATGTTGGACCATTGATGATTTCCAGTTTCCCAAACATTCTATCCTAATATGGTTCAAGCAGGATTAGGCAGCGGGTTTGTGTTCACATTAGGGTTGTCTTCCAATTCTATCCACCCAGCCTTGATTAATTGCAGAAGCTTTCTCTTGAAGGCGTTGCAGGTATGGATGCTATGCCCAGCAATACCAGCATGGTATTCACAATTGAGTTCTGGCTTATACCAATTAGGATAAGGTGGCTACACAGGTATCAAAGGTTCGGGAGCTATATGCCCAATGCTCAATAGCTTTTGATACATCTCATTCAGGGGTAGCGGTAGTGGAGGTAGTTGTTCTTGAACCCTTTGGTAATTTCCAAATTGGCTTTTGGCTTGAAAGTTTTGAGGTTCAGGTTTTTTTATGTTGGCAATTTGGGATGGAGTGTGGTAGTTTTGGGATGAGTTTTTCCTACCCCTGTAGCCATCTTCAACATGGTGAACCTCTTTTCTTTCGAAGCCTCTTTTCTCGGTAGGTGTAGAAATTCTACCACTCTTGACACCTTGCTCTATGCGTTCACACACTACCACAACGTTAGTGAATTGTTGGGCCAAACTACCCATCACATGTTTGTAATACGGTGCTTTGAGAGTGTTGGCAAATAAAGAGACCATCTCTTTGTCCAGATGTGGGGGATGTACTTGAGCAGCTGATTCCCACCATCTTTAAGTGTATTCCCTTATGCTTTCTTTGTCCTTTTTCTCTAGATTGGACAAGCTGGTTCTGTCGAGAGTGATGTCCATATTATACTTGTACTGCTTGACAAAAGCATCCACCAGATCTTTCCAGCTCTGGATTTTTATGTTGTCCAATCTCATGTACCAGCTCAATGTTGCCCCACTTAAGCTATCATAAAAAAAGTGCATTAGTAGTTTTTCATCATGTACTACCTCTGCCATTTTATTACAGTAGGACTTGAGATGAGTCATAGGGCATTGTGTTCCACTATATTTGATGAACTCAGGAACACGATACTTCTTCGGGACAACCACATTTGGAACCAGACACATCTCTGCTGCCCTTATTGGATCATATAAGTCTACCCCTTCAATGACTTTGAGTCTAGCTTCCAGCGCCTCTATTTTATCTTGATCAATGCTATCAGATGACTTTGCCTTGTAGGACTCATTAGCAGATGCCTTCATGACTGTCGGGGCTGGTGCAGGTGTCCCTGACTGCACAAATATTTGATTTTGTTGAGGCTCTTGACCATGTTTGCTCATTCTTTCTTCAGGCTGAACTGTAGTAGGAGCCTGATTAGAGGTGACCGGTCAGTTAGAAGGACCTTCACCAGAGGTAATTCTTAGTGTTTGCTCGAGCAAGCTAGTGAGGCAAGCCACGCTTGTTTTCAAAGACTCCAACTCTTCTTAAAAATAGGCATCACAGTGAGCACGCTCTTCATCTTCCATGTTTCTTGCTCGAAGATGGGTGTTGTAGACTCTTTGTGGACCTATACTTCAACCTAGTATGTATGCATGTTATTTACAATGAATTAATGTATGCAAATATATGTATATGCATATTTAGGGAGCTCATACTCTAATGATAGGTTTTGGGCCATTACATGATGGATAGGCTTTCTACCTGGTCTCAAAAAATGGTCTCATATCTGCCCAGTGACGGTCTTTGTAAAGACAGTGTGGGGCGTTGCAAGGAATAGTTAAGGCATGTATGCCCACCATTACCAAGCAGACACTCAGATATGAGTTGGGTGTTTCACGCATTTGAACCCTGACCAATAGTCATAGGGCAGATCGCTAATTCCCCACCAAACTTATAGGCTTGTATGTACTTCCCAAAAAATAAAGCGTGATGCATGAGACAATTCTATACAATGCATGAACAAATATGTACAGAAATTAAAGCGCGTAAGAAATAAATGAAATGCATATTAAAGAAACACGCAAACCACAACAATAACACAAAAATCAGACAAAAATAATGCTTCGTCCACAAGGTCCCCAGTGGAGTCGCCATTCTGTCGCACGTGTGCAGCATCGCGGCGATCGTCCACCACTCAAGGAAAAAATCTAATGGTCTATCTGGTAAATGTGGAGAGACAAGGAATTCTTGTCTCTTATCAGTGGAAAATTTGAATGGGAGTCGCCACCTAGTATTCTAGTCACTAGGAACCCTAACTGGTCTCATAGATTGGGTACGAAGACTGGTTACGTAAAGGGAAGGTATTAGCACCCCAAATACGCCCTACCTAAGGTAAGCTGCATTGTTTTATTGTCTGATAAAATCTAAGGTCTTGTTGTGGTTTCTAATTGTTGGTCATGTCTATCTAAGATTTAAGAAAAGCCTTCCTCTATAAGGAGTTTCTTATCTTAATGGCGTAAAACCTAACTGTTTTATGTTGTCAACAAAAAATACTTTTTTTTTTAATATCAGGAATACCTTTTATGTATAAATTCGTAATCCCTGATACTAAAACAAAAAAAATAAAATTTTTGTTGTTTTTAAAATTTTGACCAGTGTTCTCTTGACTTTAATAAACTGGTTATTAAAGCCAAAATGCATGCTAAAACATTGTTTTTTGGTGTATGAAAAACACAATAGGATTTTTTTAGCTTCGAGACACTTGGTCGTATGCACAAAAACATTTTTTCTTTTTCATTTTTTTTTGTATTTTTGGAAGTTTTTTTGACGAAAAACCGGGTATTTTAATACCGTATTTGTATTTTTCGATATAAAATACAGACCGATATTAAGCAAAATTTAGTCGAAAAAACACGGAAAAAAATTACAATTGTGAAAAGGAATTTTTTTTTAATTGGGCCGGACCGGGCCCGAATGCATGGGCTGGGCCGAACCTGGCCCAACTACGTGGGCTGGTCTCAGCCCAGCCCGTGTGAACAGTGCCCTCCACTGTTCACATGCTACGTGAACAGTGGAGGCAAGGCAGGGACGAAGCAGGAGAAAAAAGAAGGGGAGAAGGGCTGACCTACGGTGGCTGCAACCGT
>Ga0307517_10015526_pt1 | contig 10113 bp, 5 predicted proteins | sample 23_EM_MG_FD_194515 | JGI IMG/M metagenome (GOLD analysis project Ga0307517, IMG submission 194515) | Populus trichocarpa ectomycorrhiza microbial communities from riparian zone in the Pacific Northwest, United States - 23_EM | ecosystem: Host-associated > Plants > Roots > Unclassified | place...
GAAGCATGATCCAATTCATATTAACAAATCAAATATTTATAATATTTCTCATGCATATGGAAAATTATCCACTCACCTGACTCGAAAGCAAACAGAACTTAAAGCCGATACCGAAGAAAATCCTACTGACATCCCGCCGGTAGAATATCAGGATTATCTGAATACAAAGGAGACATATTCAAGAATGACTCAAAAGAATATATAACCTATTTAATACACTTATCTAAGGGTGTATTCCATAACCCTATATGTTTTTAGACTAAACTAGTTATTTTCCCAAAAACCCAAAATTTAACGGTTTTCCCGAAATCTAATCCATAATAAAACAAATAATAAATTGGTAATAATTCACTAAATAACCCTCAATTATTCATCAAACCAATCTGCAAAATTTAATATTACAGCTAGGGACCAATCTGTAATTTATCCTATTTTTAAGGCTAAAATTGTAACATTTGTCAAATTGAAGGACCAAACTAAAATTGTCATAAATCCATGACTATACTGAAATTCTGACCATAATTAATCCTCATTTCTGTCCAGAATATCTCATTATGATCCAGGGACCATTCTGGAATTTTACCAATTTTTTAGGGTCAAATTATAATTTTTGTCAAATTGGAGGACCAAACTGAAAGTGTTAAAATTTCATATTTATAAAGGAATTCTGCCCTTAATTCATCTTTTATTCTGTTCAGAATCTCGGAATATGCTCCAGGGACCAAATCTGTAATTTTCCAAAGTTTGAGGACTAAACTGTAATTTTCACAAATTAAGGGACAAACCGAAATTTTCTCATCTTCATCCTCAAACCCAGAATTTTAACAGAAAACCTACTGTTCTCTCCAAATTTCTAACACAAATTCACCATTCAAACAAAATCATAACTCAAAATCATCATCTTTCAATTCAATCTCTCAAAATTAACCAAATAATCAAATATCCACAACAATTAACCCTATAACATTCAAATTAACTCATCAATCAAACCCGAAACATAAATTTTCAAAACCCTAACATTCATCAAAACTGAAATTAAAGTTCAATTAACATACATTTATACATTTAACAACCTAAATCTTACCTTTAAACTTATTTCTTCAACTCCTTCCTATTTCCCTTCTAATTTCCCTTTTTTCTCTTCTTCTTCTTCTTTCTCCCTTCTCTCTCACGGTTTGCTCTCTCAAAATATTCAGATCTCTTTTTTTTTTCTTCTTTCTATTTATATTTATCATCTCTTTATTCAATTACTACTATACCCCTCATTCATTTATTCCTGCATCCAAGCCTTCAAAGGCTCTATAGCCTTTTTCTATGTCTTTATATTCAAAACATTACACTTTTTATTCATAAGATCGATAAAACAATGGGCTGGAAAAAAATAATTCTTTATGGCAAAAAAGTTATAAATACAAACCCAGAATAGATTGGAAAAATATAATATTTTATAGCCTAAAAAAATGTTTTATAGTAAATCCAAACCCAAGCTTGGCCCATAGCTCGAGACCTAACAAAAGTCCAAGCTGAGTTACACACGTGTGTGTGGCTTAAATCTAAAATCTATTTTACTTAGGTTCTTTCCTCTCTAGATACTTGAGGTGTCTTTTGGAATAAATTTAAAGTTCTCACATTTCCACTTTATAAACAACCAGAAAAGCTTGTTTTTTTTTTTTAGGTGCCTATTAACCATGATTTTAATCAAATTTTTAATTGTTCCCCACATGAATGGAAATTGTTTGACCAATATAAAAGACTCAAAGATTTATAAAGATATATTGATTTGGTGGATCACATATCAGGACAAGTAGCTTTCATCTTTGAATATTTTTAGTAAAATACTATTGGATTTATTTGTCTAAATAGAAAACATGATTTCTTGAACTATTTTAGCCTTTTATATAAACTAAGACAATAATATTCACATAATTCTCTATTTAGAGATTTTTTTTTGTTCTTACTTTTGTATTCATTTTGACCCTAAACAACTCTTGAATTTATTAGTGCTTCAGAGAATTCAACCTTTCCTAAAAAAAAATTAAAATAAAAATTCAGCCACACTTCTCACTCATATAGGTAATTTTTCATTAAGAGTATTTTGCTATAATTCACTTGGAATACTAAGATATGAAAATTATTAAGCACAACTCACCCTTTATCATGCTACATCTAACACCTTTTTTTCATCATAAAAATAAGTAGGAAATATTAATTTAATTTTCTAGTGCTATTAAGAATGTTATACGAGTTAATTTTGTTTTTAAAGCTAGATCTTAGGATTTCTAGTCAACAAGGAATGATTACCATCATTATACTATTTACTCTTTAAAGGCTTTAATCCCATTATTTTCAATGAATCATACACGAGCTCTTTCGACAATCCTTTGATTAGCAGATTTGCAATATTTTTCTTTGACTTTACATAGTTAATGAAAATAATATTATTTAAGAGCAAATATTAAATGGTATTATATTTATGATGTATATGTCTATAATCATCATTATACATACTACTTTATGCCCTTCCAATTATAGATTGGTTGTTGTGATGAACATAAATTGTTGGCATTGGTTTTGACCAGCATAAAATATCTTTTAAGAAACTCTAAAGTCACCCAGCTTCCTTTCCAGCTTTATCAAACCAATAAACTATTATTTCATTGTAGATCTTGTGATACATGTTTGATTAGAGAATTTTCATGACACTGCTACTTCACCAAATATGAAACATATTCACTAGTGAATTTTGAATGCTTAGTGTCAGATATCCAATTAGCATCACTATACCTTTCTCGTACCACTGGGTAACTAGCATAATGTAACCCATAATCCAAAGGTGTATGTTAAAATTTAAATACTCTATCTATTGCTTTTCAATGATCCATACTTGAATTTACAATAAATCTACTAAGTTTGCTAACTAGCATGCTATATTTGGTCTTATGCAGTTCATGACGTACATCAAACTCCTAATTATTCAAGAATATCTCAATTGGTATTTCCTTTATTTTTGAACATATGAACACTTATGTCTATTGGTTTTTTACTATGTTATTGTCACCTTTGGAAGATTAATCAAAAGTTTTCTTAACATAATAAGATTAGGACAATACCAATTCATAAGATGCCTTAGAATTTTTATACTTAATATAAAAATTGCAACACCTAAATCTTTCTTATCAAACTTATTAGTTAATATTTTCTTTGAATATTTGATCATGTAATCATTGTTGCCCAAAACAAGTATATTGTCTACATAGAGATGACATAACTTTTATTTGTGTTTTTTCACATAAACATATTTATCAACTTCATTGATTTTAAACTCATTTGAGAACATAACATTGCCAAATTTTTTATGTCATTGTTTAAAAGTTTGTTTCAAACCATATAATGGTTTAATAAGCTTACAAACTTTCTTTTTCTAATCCATTAACAACAAACCTCTCGAGTTGTTTCATGTAAACCTCTTCATCAAGGTCACCATTTAAAAAAGATGTACATACATCCATTTAATGTATTTTAAACTTGTTAATAATTGTGATATCTATTAACATTTACATGGAAGTTATTCTTGATACAAATAAATATGTGTTAAAATAGTCCGGATCTTTTTATTGTTTGAATCCTTTAATGACAAGTCTTATTTTGTATTTATCAATAGTTCCATCAGCTTTTATTTTTATTTTAAAGATCTACTTATGTTCTAATAGTTTACTTCTGTATGGAAGATCAACTAGATCTCATATATAATTATTCATAATAAATTTTATTTTATTATTAACTATCTTCTTCTAATAGAAAGTTTCGGGACAAGATATTGATACAGAATAGGTTCGAAATTCATTTTAAAAATATAAGAGGACCAAACATATTGGTTGTTTTGCCCGGCCTAAGTTGGCATGTTGGTGGGTTATGCAAGGTAGATTAGGTGATGCCCGGTATGTTCAAATAAACGACATCTTCAATGATTTTATTTATTTTTACTTGCTAGTTCGTGTGCAGCAATATCTCCTTACATATGCAGTCTCCATTTGCTTTATCAGAGTTATCGGTGTTTGTTAATGATATCGTGTCTTCTGTGTGATTTTTCAAGGAAATGACATCCTGTTTTCTTTTCCTTTCCCTGTTAAAGCGTGGTAGACATTAATAAACATCTTCTTTACTCTTACATCATTATAATACCTGTTAACAGATGATCTGAGTATCACGAAGATCCTCTACACAGCCTAGGTGATCGATTTCATACCTTACTCCGCTTCTGACAAGGCATATAACAGCATTACTTTTTATATATCAGTAATTAGTAGCAGGAGGACCTCTTCTAGAGCACCAAAAATGAAATCTCACTTTTAACCCTGGCCGATCCAGATGTTCCTCTTCGTTCTGCATTTCTCACTAAAGATATTGGAAAGATGATTCTAATAATATCATGTGTTGTTTTTGTGTTTTCAGCAGTTGCAGTACCCTATTGTGTGTATTTTGGTATGTTTACAACTTTTTTCGCAAAGAGAGCCTAGTGATGCAATTGCTATAGAACATTGTTGGTTTGAGCAGGATGAAATCCAGGGGAAAAAAGTCCATTACCGCAGCAAGCCTGTATATTATCAATTTTTACAACTAGTTCTCATTTACTTAACAAACAGGTAAGCAATATCTAACCAAAAAGAAACGGATTGAATCTATACAGTGTAGCATTAGCAAGTTACATTATGCTCTCAACATATATATGCAATCATGTATTTACAAACTCAGATCATACAATTAGGTATGTAGCAGTTACACATGAAACTAATTTATTACTTCAGATGACAGCACTAGCGTGGAAAGAGTGCTTATTCATGGTATTCTAGAGGATGGATCTTCAAGGTTGATCCATGACTGAACTTCCATCTTCTTGGTTCTATCTAGTTGTTTCACAACCTCAAGTCGCTCAGCGGAGTATGAAGAAGGGATCTAATTACACAGTAAAGGAAAACAAGATCAGCGGAAATGGTAAAAGGAATAGGAAGATCTGCAGAAAGACATACCAAGAACGGCATATATTTCTTGATGGCTGCTAGAATAGCTGCATGACCTACAGCAGACACCTGGATATATAGGAAAAGAAGATTCAATCGATTCTTTCAACAATTATTAGATTTCTGCTTGTATAAACTGCACTTCTAACCTAAATAACAGAGTATCTTCATTAGGGTACATGGGTGCTTACAGGAAGCAGCATTAGTATTGTAACTGGGATTAGTGTTATAATGTCATTTAGCGTTCTCTTTAACTTCTTTCTTTCTCTTATTGTAACTTCGTGGCCATGAAATTGCTTTAAGAGTAGCTTCAGAGCACAACTGATGTCTACAACAAGCAATTGGGTTCCCATCCACAGATCCTTCAAAACAATTTGCTTTTCTATGTTAGCAATCCAGCATCCAAAAATGAAACCATGCTGTTCATTGAAAAGAGGTGCAGGACAATTGGGCTTACCGAGCTTGTAGATACCAATTTGACACTGTATTTTCTGAGTAAGCTCTCATGTGGAAGATTTGGTCTGGTGGCGGTGGTGCTGGAGGCTTCCACATGAGTTATTGCTTCTCTCTGGGCAGAGCAACTAGCCTGCTCTTAAAAGGCAAATGAATACCAAAGAAATCAGATACGAGGAACGTGGCCATCTTGCAACTGTCTAAGAATAAATTGGTGAAAGATGTCGAGTGCTAAATTTTGGATATCTCTTGATGTTTAAGAATCTTTAGCATTTAGTTCCGTATTGTACGTAAGTACATATGCATGCATGCATGCATAAACAGAAAAGTTGGTCTTTGTAGTAGCTATCAAATCTTCAGTACTTCTGTCATTTCTTTCCATTGTTCCAGACTAAAAATAATCAATACCTAGTTTGCTTTCCTTGAAACTCTAGGTATTTTCAACTCAAACTTCTACCTTGTAATTACTCAACACTCTAGTTTCATTGCAGAATCTATGTAGTTGGCAAACAATACCACCTATTTCTTCAACTGGTCAAGGATCGCAGTTAGCCATACCTTTCTCAGGTTAATGCTTTGTAGAGATTTTGTTGTCAGGCATCCCTTTAGTATTAACTCAGCTGGTCTCTGTTGCGCTTCTAATGTCACATATAAATTCTCATTTCCCTTTGTTCCTACAGGTAGCATGTGGTCAGAGGCACCTGCTTCTACAATCTTTAGTGGTTCACTGCAGAGAAAAACAGCATGTGCACAGTTATATTGAATTCCCATAAGTTGGTTCATGTCCAATTGCAATTAGGAAAGAGTTGAAAGTAAAACAAACAGCATACCAAGATCTATCATAAACTGCCCAGTAGTCTTCCAGACAGATAGTTAACAGACTTTGACTGAAAAATTGAGAGAACAGGTCAACAATCAATTGGTCAATGAAGCAGATCAAGTATTTTAATAGAATAACTTAATAGTGGAAGTAGAAATATTGTTTACAACCTTCGGAGCAAGAAAGCTAGCAATTCTGCATCTAAGGGCTGTTGAGCCGAACGGCTGAAGTGAGCAAAACCAGAGAAAACATCATAACAAACAGTAAATACAGTAGATAGAATTATCTCTTTCTCTGCTTGAATTGTGTGCTGTTTGGACCTTTCCCTTTCTTGATTGCTTAAAAAAGAGCATGCAGCATAAAAATCAAGCCATCCTATTTCATCACTTACAACCTAGAAGGATGTTTTACATATATTAGAGAGCTTCTCATTTCTTTGTTTCCAATAAAACTACAATTAAAATTACCTCCATGAAACATTGATATGTTGACACAGAAGCAAGTTCAGGGTAAACAAAAAGGCAGCCACACTCCAAATAACTGCAGGTAAAGAATGTGACCTCTTACTCAGTTTGTATACACAAATTGAACATTCAGTTTTCAGAAGTTACCTGAGGAAGTCCAGAACAAGCTCATCAAGATCCTTAATGCCCATTCTTGACAAGAATAATCTAGTCTTTCTTCCCAGATATGCAAAAAGCCCCAGAGTGGCCAAACTATCTGCACGAGCCTGTTATAATATTATAATTACGAGCCATTATTCAAATTCCAGAGAAATGCAACTTTACTTGACAATCTCAGCACCAGTACCCAAATTTACTTAAACAGTTAGAAATTCTAAGTTTATATAAAAGTTACCTAATAACAGGACAACAGTATTTTGTTACACCAGATGTGTTATTATAAAAGTCAGGATTTGAGTGAGAACAACATATTGATGTGTCTAAAATCCATCTATTGACGATGACTTAACTTTCTGTCAGGGAAAAACTCCTGCTAAATATGTGCTAATACTATGACTGTTTTTTAAAAACTTCAAAGATATTTGGCCATGCAGGAACTGACCCTCTTTCCTGTGCCTCTTAAATCAATTTCTTTGCTGAGTGCCAATGAAAGTTTTTGCTGCGCCAACCCAATCCAGAGCTCTAGTTCTTCAGTTTTATTGCACGGGAAAACCTTTGCACCAAAATGGGACAAGAAATCAAGTTCAAATCCTGCCTCGGTTGCTAGTTTGTGTAATTTGTCCACTTCAACAATACTATGTGAAAGATCCATGAGCTCTATTAATACATCCTCTAGTGACAACGTGAATAATGGACAGCAAATTCTTTCACTGCCCAATTTTCCAACAGCCGCACAGCAGCTTATTGCTACAATAATCCCTGCAACACCACTGAATATATATGTCTATAGGCTAAATCATAATTCAAGAACTAAAGGTAAATTGCAATGACATGAAGCAGCGGATTAAACGAACAAACCTTTCAGCATATTCTACAGACCACTGTTTCAGCGAAGGAGCAAAAAATCCTGCTATATGAGGCAATTCCACCACTTTAAACCACTGTACTAATTCTGGGTGCTTCATGTTCAATTGGTTTTCTATGTACTCGCCTAGCAAGTTTATCTTCGGGGTAAAGCTGGACCAAATGAAAAGTAAAAGCATCAAACTAGATGATATATGGACCACGAATATTTGAACCACGGAAGAAATAGAAAGAGTATAATCAGCAGACACAGAATGCATCTCGGATGAGGTTTAAACTACCAGTTTGTCTTAATGCCAAACATCCAAGAAATGGAATCAAATCTCTTATAGAGTTATACCAAGCTAAAACATCATGTACAAGCATTACTTTGGGTTTAAATAAACCCCCTCTACATCCGTTGCCATAAGTTCTTTGGTTAAGGAATTGTAATTACCATGAACATATGTACTTACACATAAGAATTACTTACATTTCTTTAACTGGAGATGGGTTGTGACGATCATGAGAAAGCAAAATCTCTACTTCAATTGCCGTTTTCAGCAAAGCATAAACAGCTACCTGACAGCCATATTAGTCAACGATTCTTGTTTGAAATTTTATGTTTTCTACATTCATAAAGAGGGTTCCACTGCTAAACAATTAAATTATCTCTGAGTGTTCGAGTGCAGAACAACATATGAGCACAAATATTTGAATTAAATGACCAATTATGATTATAGAAACAATGATCTTAATCACAAGCAACAATGAATTAATCTAACTTTTTTCAGGTTATATAACAAAAAAAAAAAAAAAGAAGAAGCATATTGCTAATGCATTAGTTTGGTTTGTCTATACCTGATATGCCAAACGTTTATGCCATATATGGACATCCTTCCCATTCCATGCCATTGCAAGTTCTGGACCACTTCCTGCCAGTTCAAGGGACTCAACTGCTTGGGAAAAGCTTGTTGCAGACTCATGCAGTACCCACACAAGACAATTTATTCGAGTTAACTCCATGTTTTTATCATCAGGTCTACTCACAACAGCCTCATTCACGTCATTAATTTCTCCAGTAGAAGCAGAAGAAGACATGGAAGATAACACCTTCAAAGAAATGTACCGGGAAGTATAACGTGCAAACACAAATCCAAGTGAAATGCTATTCTTCGAAAAGAAAGAAACCCCATGTTCCATCCCATTCAATTTTGAAAAGTTTGGAGCATCAGCCTTGATCCTTCTTTTGCATTTTGATCCAGAAGACTTCCTGTGACCTCAAAAGGACAGCCAATCAATAATGAAATATTCTTCCCTCCAGTTCAGACAAGCATTCAAATGGCAAATTTAACATGGACATATAATCCTCATTATTGAACAGATTGTTACATAAGTTCATAAAATTGTTGGATACCAATAATGAAACCCAACAAAACAAGTGTCTAGAAATCCTCAAGCTGGAGGAATTAAATTGAATAGAATCTTTACTCTCTTCTATGTAACTTCAATACAATTTCCTAATTTTGATAAATAATTTTATATAGCCCGGGTGTTTTCACTAGCCCCATCAACTGAACAGAGTCTGCAATCTATATTATTCCTCCATTCTTATTTTCAACAATCCAGACCCCATCTTGCAGAAGTCAATAAATATTGTTGGTGGAAAGTAAGTTGTTATCCACTCAGAGCCTTGCTAGAGGTCCATACTACATTTATACTAAGCAGAAATGTCCCAGAAGGTAAGTTCAAACGTCAAGCTTGGTCATGAATGATTAAAAACTACACCTAATTTCTGCTCTCTTAGTTGTTTCCAGTTTAGTCCAAGCATAAACAGTGTATTCTTGGGCAATCAAGAATTAATCATTATGAGGCAGAAGAATATAATAAGAGCAAAAGAAGTTTAGATCTGTAGTTTACATAAACACGATTCAATCCAGTTCCAAGACTATATATAGTAATGCAGCACAGACATACTCAAAAATGGAAAATGCACAAGAATCACTTCATAGATGCCTGCCATAACTACATCTTTAACTTCACCGCTATCTCCTTTACTCCATGTATAATCATATCACTTGTAGGCAAGTCACAAGCGGGTAACAAAGACACATTTAGAAATGCGTGGATACGCCTATGTCTGCATGTAAGCATTAGATAGGAGGAACTTACGAGAAGTAGAATGAGTTGTTAAGTTGCAGAGACCAATGGCAAGCCATGGAAGAAGGAGGAGAGAGAATAGAAAACTTGGAGCATCGAGTTTTTATACAAGGGGAGTGCCCTTAGCGATGCCTTCGAGGAAGAGAGAGAGAGTGAGAGTTTTTTTTTTTTTTTTTGTAGTTACAAGGTAGGAGGA
>Ga0307517_10015528_pt1 | contig 10112 bp, 2 predicted proteins | sample 23_EM_MG_FD_194515 | JGI IMG/M metagenome (GOLD analysis project Ga0307517, IMG submission 194515) | Populus trichocarpa ectomycorrhiza microbial communities from riparian zone in the Pacific Northwest, United States - 23_EM | ecosystem: Host-associated > Plants > Roots > Unclassified | place...
TGAAGAAAGTGATTAGTTTTAATTTTTACATGAAAAAATAAAAATAATTTAAGCAATGAGTTTTTTTGTTTTTTTATTAAAAAAATAGAAAGAGTTATACATGAGAGGTTATATAAATTAGAAATGTTTATTAAGATTCATAATATATTCCATTTAAATGGAAAGTTTTTCATTTAGCACAAATTAGAGATGATCATTCTCAATTCGGTTCGGTTTTTATCAAAAAAAAATAATTAAACTGAAATTTTTTAAAAAAAAAACCGAAACTAGTTCAAATCGACCGGTTTCAGTTCGGTTTGGTTTTTTAAAACAAAAACCAGTTCAAACCGGTTTGGCTCGGTTTTTCCGGTTCGGCTCGGTTTTGGCTCGGTTTTTTTTGTTTGGGTTCGGTTCGGTTTGGTTTTTTTGGTTTCATGCTTATAAAACCGAACCGGTCGGTTTTTTCAAAATTTTAATCGGTGTAATCGGTTTTTTTCACGATTTGGTTTTTTTTGTTATTCTTTTTCCGGTTTTTTCGATTTAATCGGTTTTTTGATTTTTTTACTTACCTCTAGCACAAATGTTAGGTAATTTAATTATTTTTAAAGCGAATAAATATATCAAATTATCCTAGCTATTTATTATAATTTAAAAAGGTTAGGATTCAATTAACATCAAAGAAGATAATGTTAACATTAACTTAAAGAGAGCCCCATCCGTCCAGTCATGTGATCGTAGATTCTTATTATCTGTACTGTCAACTTTTGGAGTAAATTAAATATAAAAAACCTTTGATATTATAAATTAGTTTCCTCAAGATTCTTTGATATCAATAGTATCACAGTGCCCGTAATTCGTTGCTGGTCACACCACAACAAAATTTAAAATAAAAAAAATATAGTATGTGGTAATGTGTTTTTAAGCTGTTAGAAAATTTTTAATTTTTAATTTAAAATTTTATGCTTAATTGAGACAAATAGATTTAATAGTATATTGTCAATAATTATTAAAAAAAAGACTTTAGAGTAATTAAAAACTAAGTTATTAAGCTAAAAAAAAACATATACAAATTAAAATATTTAATCTTGTGCTGCAAATAGTCTTATATTTGTTTTTTACTTAATTATATAGCTATATTTTTGTACAAAAAAAAATTAAAGTTTCATTGAAACAAACTAATTTGCTAGTATAACTATTCATTTTTCTTCTTAATATCTTTAATTGTGACAAAAAAAACTATAACTTTTTTGTTCCATGTCATTATTTAGTAAGAAAACAAAAGTAATTAGAAGCCATGTAAAAAAATTAGGATAAAAAATATATATCTCTAACTAAAAAGTATTTATCTTGTTAAGGTGCTCAATTCTTTTGAATTTTTTTACTTGAGAATTTGATTTCTAGACAACACTCTATTATTATTCTACAAGCAAGTTTCAATTAAAAAAACATAATATTTTAGTAATTTTAATGCAAGTATATTAAAAAAACATAAAAATAATACAACGTAAAAATATAGATATTGCTAATGTGGTTTGGAACTGCTACAAAAATTTTAATAAAACATTATGTGTATGTTCAACAAATAGATTTAGAATTATATTCATTTAATAAATATTAAAAATAGATTTAATTGTAACTTAAGTTATTAAGCTAAAAAAATATATGCAAATTAAGATATTCAAGCTACAAAGAGCCCTTTAATTTTTCTTTACTTAATTATATAGCACTATTTTTTGTAAGAAGAGTAGTAATTTAAATTTCATTGAAACAAACTAATTTGCAAGTATAAGTCTCTATTTTCTTTTTAATATCTTGAAATCTGACAAAAAAATATATATTTTGTTGTTCCATGTCATTTATTTAATAAAAATCAAAAGCAAACAGAAGACATACCAAAAAATAAGGATAAAAAAGATATATTTATAACTAAAACCCCTTTATCTCATTAACATGCTTATTTTTAAAAAAACTTTACTGGAATTTTTTTTTCCTAGATGATATTCTATTATTATTCTAAAAGAAAATTTCAATTATAATAAAATAATATTATAATAATTTTAATGTAAGTGTATTAAAAATCATAAGAATAATACAATGTTCACGCGTTATCATAAGGAACTCTTTGGAAGTGTCATTAAATCTAACCTAGTGAGTTAGTTTTGAAATCTCTTATCCCGACTCTCTACGTAGCTCGGGTTTCATATTAAATCTTGCAAGGGTTGACTCAATTTGAGTTAGTCGACTAAGCGGGGTCCAAAGACAACATGAGAGATAGATAAAACAATCTCGGTATGACTAGAATTTTTTTTAAAACATTGTTATTTTTAAAAAAACCAAGAAGACAACATCTTAGATCAACTCAAACCAACCATATCTCGCCAAACATGTAACTTGAGTTATGAACCTGATTGGGTTTAATAATTTTTTTTTGAAATTAGTTTTTATTTAATTATATGATAATAAAAATAAACACTCAAATGACAGAATTCAAATAAAATTTCAAAAATAATAATAATGATGAGCTATAAAAAGAAACGTTTATTAATATTATAAAAAGATTGTTATAATCTTATTCGAAAACAAAGTAAAAATTATATGGTGTTTAGTAAAATAATACATAAAATACATTTTAAATTCTTTTAATAATTTAATTTCAAATTAATTAATTTATAACGAAAATAAGATTAAATTAAAAAAAAAACAATCCACACATATGTATTGTGGCTCAACACACCTAACTCATTAAACATAAACACAGGTGTGTGGGTCTAGTGGCCCAACATGCCTAGCCCTTTAAAAATAAACCTAGGCACGTGATCTTGCCAGGCTAGGTTTGCATACCTGAACCATTTTAAAAAAAAAAATTAACCGTTCACCTAATTTGTTTTATAAAAAACAAATAAAGTGTTTTTTGATTGTCGAGATCCCAATCATTGGACAGGTGGCTAGAAAATTAGGTTAGGGTTTATTGGAACAAAAAATAATTCTTACTTATTTTAATGTAAAAACACTAAGAAAACACTCTTCTAAACGTCACTAAACTTATTGCTTAACTAAAAAAACTTCTAAATCAGTTCAAAATTAAATACAAAATTAAACAAAAAATCTATTTCAACCCTGATCTAGGTTTTCTAGTAACATGAAAGATTAAAAATACCTCAATGACACTCCTTTTATCGACAGGAACGCTTTGACACCAATTTTTTTTCTTAACATATTCTCACTAATAAATATTTTCTCTCTTCATCATCGTTTTCTAGCGACTCTCTCTTATCTCTTAAACTTTGGCACAAATTTGTTAACAGAATGAAGTTTTTGGACTAAAACTTATAATCTTCAAATTAAAGGTACAAAAAATATTAGACAAAAACTAAAGGCAAAAAAAGTTGAAAAGCGTGTTTTTAATTATGGGGAAAAAACCCTTTATTTTAGACATAATATCAAAATTGAGTCCCTGCATTTAAAAGTTTTTTTAATCAATGCATTCAAATTTATTTTTGCAAAACTGAACATCAACCAATTTTAGGAACATTTTTTCACAACTCGAGAACCTCGTAATAAGCTAATTGAAACAGATTTGAAGAACCAAATGTGAAATAATGCATTATGTAAGGATGATATTGAAAAAACATTTGCTGACTAAATTAGCAAAAGGCTTCAAGGATTAAGCAGGCAAAAAAAAAATCAAAATACTATTTCAATGAACAATGTTTGTATGAGGTGGTGAATAATGTTTCTTTTATATAGAAGAACACTTTGAAACAAATTTTGTTTCTTAACATAATCTAACCGTTGAAAAATTTCTCTCTCCTTCATCATTTTCTAGCGACTCTCTCATCTCTTAGACTCTGGGGCATATTTGTGAATAAAATAAAGTTTTGAACTAAAACATATAATCTTCAAATTAAAGGTACAAAAAAAAATTAGACAAAAACTAAAGGCAAAAAAAGTTGAAAAGCGTATTTTTAATTATGGGGAAAAAGTCGTATACGGTAGTCATAATATAAAATTGAGTCCCTATATTTGAAAGTTTTTTAATCAATACAATTGAATTCGATTTTTCAAAATTGAACATCAACCAATTTTTGGAACACTTTTTAGCAACTCTAAAACCTCGTAATAAGCTAATAGAAATAGATTCTCAGAATCAAATCTGAAATAATGCAGTATACAAGGATGATATTGAAAAAACATTCAGAGACCAAATTAGCAAAAGGCTTCAAGGATTAAGCTGGAAAAAAACCAAAATACTATTTCAATGAACAATGTTTGTGTGAGGTGGTGAATAATGTTCCTTTTATATAGAAGAACACTTTGACTCGGGGCATATTTGTGAACAAAATAAAGTTTTGAACTAAAAACATATAATCTTCAAACTAAAGGTACAAAACAAATTAGACAAAAACTAAAGGAAAAAAAAGAGGAAAAGCGTATTTCTAATTGTGGGGGAAAAGCCTTTTATTGTAGTTATAATATCAAATTGAGTTCCAATATTTAAAAGTTTTTTTAATCAATACATTCAAGTTTTTTGGGAAAAACTGAACATCAACCAATTTTTCAAAAAAAAATTTACAACTCGAAAACCTCATAATAAACTAATTGAAATAGATTCAAAGAACCAAATTTGAAATAATGCATTACACAAAGATGATATTGAAAAAACATTTAGAGACTAAATTAGCAAAAGGCTTCAGGGATTAAGCAGAAAAAAAAAAACAAAAATACTATTTTAGTAAACAATGTTTGTGTGAGGTGGTGAATAATGTTCCTTTTATCAAGAAGAACAATTTGACAAAAAAAAAAACTTTTCTTGACGTAATCTCAACAATAAACATTTTCTCTTTCCTTCATCATTTTCTAGCAACTATCTTTCATATCTTAGACTCTGATACATATTTGTGAACAAAATAAAGTTTTGAACAAAAATATATAATTTTCAGAGTAAATTTTTTTAAAAAATAGACAAAAATAGAAGGCAAAAAAAAGTTGAAAAGCGTGTTTGTAATTGTGGGGAAGAAACCTTTTATTCTAGTCATAATATCAAATTGAGTCCCTACATTTAAAACATGTTTTAATCAATAGATTCAAATTTGTTTTTGCAAAATTGAACTACAACCAATTTTTCAAAAACTTTTTGACAACTTGAGAACCTCAAAATAAGCTAACTGAAACAAATTTTAAGAACCACATCTAAAAAATTATATTGAGCAAGGATGATATTGAAAAAATATTCGGTGACTATATTAGCAAAAGACATCAAGGATTAAACAGGAAAAAAAAACCAAAATATTATTCCAGTAAACAATGTTTTTGTGAGATGGTGAATAGTGTTCCTTTTATCAAGAAGAATACTTTGACAAAAAAAATTTTCTTAACATAATCTTGCCAATGAACATTTTCTCTCACTTTCATCATTTTTTAGCGACTCTATTTTATATCTTAGACTCTCAGACATATTTGTCAACAAAATAAATTTTGAACAAAAATGTAGAATCTTCAAACTAAAGTTTTAAAAAAATTGAGACAAAAATTGATGGCAAAAAAAAGTTGAAAAGCGAGTTTTTAAATGTAGGCAAAAAAAAAAATTTATTCTAGTTATAATATCAAATTGAGTTCCTATGTTTAAAAGGTTTTTTAATCAATCGATTTGAATTTGTTTTTGCAAAATTGAACATTAACCAATTTTTGGAAAACTTTTTGACAACTCGAGAACCTCGTATTAAGCTAATTGAAACAGATTCTAAGAACCAAATCTAAAATAATGTATTATGCAAGGATGATATTGAAAAAATATTCGGTGACTAAATTAGCAAAAGGCATCAAGGATTAAGGAAGGAAAAAAAATCAAAATACTATTCTAGCAAACAGAGTTTTGGTGAGGTGGTGAATAGTGTTCCTTTTATCAAGAAGAAAGCTTTGACAAAAAAAAATTTCTTAACATAATCTCACCAATTAATATTTTCTCTCTCCTTCATCGTTTTCTAGTGACTCTCTCTCATATCTTATGCTTTTGGATATATTTGTGAATAAAATGAAGTTTTGAACTAAAACATATAATCTTCAAACTCAAGGTTTAGAAAAAATAATACAAAAACTAAAGACAAAAAAAAGTTGAAAAAAGTGTTTTTAATTTTAAGGAAAAAGCATTTTATTTTAGTAACAATATCAAATTGAGCCATTTCATTTAAAAGTTATTTAAATTAATACATTCAAAAAGTTTTTTGCAAAAATGAACATCAACCAATTTTTAAAACACTTTTTGGTTACTCGTGAACCTCGTAATAAGCTATTTGAAATAGATTTTTAGAAGCAAATATGAAATAATGTAGTATGCTAGAATGATATTGAAAAAACATTTGGTGACTAAATTAGCAAAAGGCTTCTAGGATTAAGCAGAAAAGGAAAACCAAAATATTATTCCAGTAAATAATGTTTTGTGAGATGGTGAATAGTGATCTTTTTATTAAGAGGAACACTTTGAAACCAATTTGTTTTCTTTACATAATCTAAACCAATGAACATTTTCTTTGTCCTTAATCATTTTCTACTGACTCTCTTTCATTTCATAAACTTTAGGACATATTTGTGAAAAAATAAGGTTTTAAACAAAAACATATAATCTTCAGACTAAAGGTTAAAAAAAATTAAACAAAACTAAAGGGAAAAAGGTTGAAAAGTGTGTTTTTAATTAGGGGGATAAAAACCTTTTATTTTAGTCATTATATTAAATTGAGTCCCCACATTTAAAAGTATATTTAGTCAATGCATTCAAATTTTTTTTTGCAAAATTGATCAATTAACTTTTAGAAAACTTTTTGACAACTCGAGAACCTCATAATAAGCTAATCAAAACAAATTCTAAGAACCAAATCTGAAATAATACATTATGCAAGGATGATATTGAAAAAACATTCGATGAATAAATTAGCAAAAGGCTCCCAGGATTAAGCAAGAAAAGAAAACCAAAATTCTATTCCAGTGAATAATATTTTCTTAGGTGGTGAATAGTTTTCTTTTTATCAAGAGCAACACTTTGAAACCAATTTTGTTTCTTATCGTAATCTCACCATTGAACATTTTCTCTTTCCTCAATCATTTTCTAACAAATCTTCCTGATCTCTTAGAGTTTTAGATATGTTTGTGAACAAGATGAAGTTTTGAACTAAAACAAATAATCTTCAAATTAAAGGTATAAAAAAAATGAAAGGTGTGTTTTTAATTATAGGGAAAAAACCTTTTATTCTAGTCATAATAACAAAACAATTCCCTACATTTAACAACTTTTTTAATCAATAGATTCGAATTTCTTTTTGCAAAACTGAATATTAACCAATTTTCCAAAACAAAATTTGACAACTCAAGAACCTCGTAAAAAAGTAATTGAAACAAATTCTAAGAAGCAAATCTGAAATAATGCATATGCACGGATGATATTGAAAAAATGTTCAGTGACTAAATAAGCAAAAGGCATCAAGGATTAAGCCGGGGAAAAAAACCAAAATACTATTACAGTAAACAATGTTTTTGTGAGGTGGTGAATAGTGTTTCTTTTCTCATGAAGAACACTGTGACGCAAATTTTGTTTCTTAACATAATCTCACCAATGAAAATTTTCTCTTTCCTTCGTTGTTTTCTAGTGACTCTCTCTCATCTCATAGACTCTGCGACATATTTGTGAACAAAATAAAGTTTTAAATAAAAATGTATAATCTTCAAACTAAAGGTATAAAAAAATTAGACAAAAATTGAAGGTAAAAAAAGTTGAAAAACATATTTCTAATTATAGGGAAAGAGCCTTTCCTTTTAGTCATAATATCAAATTGATTTCCTATATTTAATTTTTTTTTAATCAATACTTCGGATTTGTTTTTTTTCTAAATTGACATCAACTAATTTTTCAAAAACTTTTAGACAACTCGAAAACCTCATAGTAAGCTAGATGAAACAGATTCTCAGAACCAAATATGAAATAATGCATTATGCAAGTATGAAATTGAAAAAACATTCAGTGAATAAATTAGTAAAAGGCTTCAAGGATGAGGCGGAAAAAAATCACCAAAATACTATTCCAGTAAACAATGTTTTTGTGAAATGGTGACTAATGTTCCTTTTATAAAGAAGAACACTTTGACAAAAAAAATTTTCTCTTAACATAATCTCATTAATGAACATTTTCCCTCTCCTTCATTGTTTTCTAGCGACTCTCTCTCATCTTTTAGACATCGAGACATTGGTGTGCACAAAATGAAGTTTTGAACTAAAATGTATAATCTTCAAATTAAAGGTACAAAAAACATTAGACAAAACCTGAAGGCAAAAAAAGTTGAAAAACGTATTTCTAATTGTGGGGAAAAGGCCTTTTATTTTAGTCACAATATCAAATTGAGTCCCTCCATTTAAAAGATTTTTTAATCAATCCATTTAAATTTGTTTTATACAAAATTGAACATCAAGCCATTTTTAAAACACGTTTTTCTTACACGTGAACCACGTAATAAGCTATTTGAAATAGATTCTCAAAACCAAATATGAAATAATGTAGTATGCAAGGATGATATTAAAAAAACGTCCGGTGACTAAATTAGCAAAAGGCTTCTAGGATTAAGTGGGAAAAGAAAACCAAAATACTATTCTAGTATACAATGTTTTGTGAGGTGGTGAATAGTGTTCTTTTTACCAATAGGAACACTTTGCAACCAAGTTTTTTCTTGACCTAATCTCACCAATGAACATTTTCTCTCTCCTTCATCATTTTCTAGCGACTCTCTTTGAACAAAAAATATCATCTTCAAACTAAAGGTTCAAAAAAATTAGACAAAAACTAAAGGCAAAAAAAGTTGAAATGAATGTTTTTAGTTATGGGGAAAAAAAAATTAGACAAAAACTAAACGCAAAAAAGTTGAAATGAATGTTTTTAGTTATGGGGAAAAAAACTTTTATTCTAGTCATAATATCAAATTGAGTCCATACATTTAAAAGTTTTTTTAATTATTACATTCAAATTTGTTTTTGCAAAATTGAACATCAATCAATTTTTCAAAAACTTTTTGACAACTCGAGAACCTCATAATAAGCTAATGGAAACAAATTCTAAGAACCAAATCTAAAATAATGCTTTATGCAAGGATGATATTGAAAAAACATTTGTGACTAAATTAAGAAAAGGCTTCAAGTATTAAACACGAAAAAAAAATCAAAATACTATTCTAGTAAACAATGTTTTTTTGAGGTGGTGAATAGTGTTCGTTTTATAAAGAAGAACACTTTGACACAAATTTGTTTTCTTAACATAATCTAACCAATGAACATTTTCTCTCTCCTTCGTCGTTTTTTAACAACTCTTTCTCATCACTTAGACTCTAGGATATATTTGTGAACAAAATGAAGTTTTGAACTTAAATGTATAATCTTCAAACTAAAGGTACAAAACAAATAAGACAAAAAGTGCAGGCAAAAAAGGTTGAAAGTGTAGGAAAAATCCTTTTGTTTTAGTCATAATATCAAATTGAGTCCATACATTTAAAAGTTTTTTTAATTAATTCATTCGAATTAATTTTTGCAAAATTGAACATCAACCAATTTTTCAAAATCTTTTTTACAACTCAAGAACCTCGTAATAATGTAATTGAAATATATTCTAAAATCCAAATTTAAAATAATGCATTATACAAGGATGATATTAAAGAAAGTTGAAAAGCGTAATTTTAATTGTGGGGGAAAAAACCTTTTATTTTAGTCATAATATCAAATTAAGTCCCTACATTTAAAAGTTTTTTTCAATCAATACATTTAAATTTGTTTTTGCAAATATCATTACCCATTTTTAGGTTATTCCCAAAAATTTACCTATTTCCTTGTAAAAAATCCAAAAAGAAAAGCAATAATAATAAGAAGACCAACAATTTGGCTAAAGCTGGCCAACGATATTTTTGAAAAAGACACTAAACTTTGGGGACTTAATTTAGTTGAAAACAAGGGTGAAATTGAAGAAATTAAAAGTTTAATGGTCAATTGAGGGTCAATTTGCATAAATCCAAGACCAAGGACCAAAATGAAAAAGGCACCAAAATTTGGGGCTGATGTTGAAGTTTGGCAGGGGCAAAATTGCATGTAATTAAAAGTTCCAAGCCAAT
>Ga0307517_10015529_pt1 | contig 10111 bp, 14 predicted proteins | sample 23_EM_MG_FD_194515 | JGI IMG/M metagenome (GOLD analysis project Ga0307517, IMG submission 194515) | Populus trichocarpa ectomycorrhiza microbial communities from riparian zone in the Pacific Northwest, United States - 23_EM | ecosystem: Host-associated > Plants > Roots > Unclassified | place...
ACCCTCACCCCCTGGACTGAAGAGATCTTGGATAACCCTCAGAGGGGTAATGGGCGGGAGACGACCGGTATCCAGGAGCTGGGTGCCGACCTCCTGGACAAGGCCCACGAGAGGATCAGCCGCCTGAACACGTGGAGCCCCCTCACCTGGGAGGGCAACGTCCTGAGGGTCCTGGACCCGGCCAACGACCTCTGGCTCGACGACAACTCCACCGAATGGTCCCTGGGCCGTCACGCGTGGCGTCTGGCCGTCCTCCTCGGGCTCCAGGACGTCCTGCTGACCCAGAAGGACATCCAGACCCTCACGGGGCTCACGGAGCGCCCTGTGCGGGCTCTCTTGGCTCGGTGGAAGAGGTGGCCCAACCTCCTGGTCTTCGAGGCCAAGATCGGCCGGACCAAGGTGTACGGCCTCCTGTTCGGGAAGTGCCTGGACCCCATGGGCGAGTGGTTCGACGGCCACGCCTACGACCAGACCCGGCTCCACGAGGCGATGGCCCGGGACAAGCGAGAGCGGGACAACTCGGCCCGCCGGGGCACTCCCGAGGGGATCATCGCCTGGAAGGCGTGCAACCCCCGTACGCGCCAGGTGTTCCTGGACGAGCTGCCCCACGATGCCGACTCGCAGTGGCGCGAACTGGTCGCGGCCGGGGACGAGTTGGACTGCTACGCGTACCTCGTCGAGCAGGCGAAGGAGGCGGGTCCCGTCCCGGCCTCTCCTGAGGTCCTGAGCGGCCCGCTGCCGGTCGCTCGGGAGGAGATGGCCCCCCAGGTCCAGGAGAGCCGCCTTAGCCCCGAGGAGGAGGCAGAGCTGGACGCCAAATGGCTCCGGGTGACGGGGAGCCCCAGGTCGAACCGAATGCTCCCGTGACGAGTCGCTCGCTTCAGGAGGCGGTCTCCACCGCGCTCTCCTCGATCCAGTGAGCGATCACGCTGAGGGTCGCCAAGTACTCCAGTGCCTCCTGGCCATCCCAGTCCGCGTCATCCACGTGAGCGGCGACATTGCGGATGGCCAGGAATGCACCGGCCGTCATGTACTTCGCACCCTCTTGCCGAGCCCGCCACGAGGGCGACGTGCGGTCCCCGGGTGATCGCAGACGCGGCTTCCCGTCCACCGGGTCCTTCAGATCGAACGACTGCATCGCCAGGTCGTATTCGCCGATGTCATGGCGGCCGAGCTTCTGCTGAAGGCGGCGGTTCACCGTCCGGGCGGCGGCGAGGACGGCGTCCTGGTACGCCTCCGCGCCCCACAACTGGGCGGCCGGCTCCCAGACCCAGGGGTGAAGTGCTTCTGCTGCGAGGGCAGGTGAAGTGGGACGCAGGAACTCAGCCATCTCCTCGGCCCCCTGTGCCCTCCCCAGGGCTTCAATTGCCGCTGCCCGGGCGCTGTGCCAGTCGTCGCTGCCGTGGCCGTCGTAGTTGCCGAGGCCATCCACGTACGCGTTCTCGATCTGACGCGCCTGCACCTCTTGGAGCAGCAGCGCCTGTGGGAATGCAGGCCAGTCGTCCGACGTGCCCGCCAGCTTTGCGTCGAAGGCATCAATGTGCTTGTTGATGTGCTCCAGGAACCCGGTCAGCTTCTCGACGGCGAAGGAGTGATCCATCCCCGAAGGGTAGGGGAGCCGAGCGCGGCGTCGCCATGGTGCGATCCAAGGGGAACCTCCACCGGTTGGGACCCACCACCCCTCGAATTTAAAATCTGAGTGGAAGAAGCGCTCCAACAAAGCTGCGCTAACATTCCCGCAAGCCCTCTCCGGTCCCCCTCCGGAGAGGGCTGCGGGCTTTTCTTGGCGCACAGGATTTTAAATTCCGGGAGATGGTCATGGACTGCCACACCTGCGAGGACGGCCGGTACGAGTGTCCGCTCGTCTGCCCGTTCATCCCGCCCGGGAGTACCCGCGAACAGGCGATGGCCGAGCTGGTGGAGCAGGAGGACGGAATCGATGGCTGAGTGGGAGATGCGGGGCCATTACGAGACCGTCGTCGGTGACCGGGTCACCCTGCTGGAGCTGAATGGCCACTGGGCCGTCTTGTGGTCGTACGCATACCCGCACAACGGGACTCAGCTCGTCAGCTACGGGGAGCACGGCGGTAAAGCCGTGGACGTATTCACGACATCCAGGGAGCGCGAGTCCCTCGCCTTCGACAGCCGCCAGCGCTGGATGAACGGGAGCATCTAAGATGGGCGAGCTATTCACCGTGACCGCCTTCTCCAACGAGCACGAGTTCAAGGTGCGCGGCGGGGTCGTGTACGAGGTCACCGACGCGGACCAGGAGTACGTGGACAAACTGGTCGCCCGGGAGAAGGAGCAGAACCCCACCTTCTGGCTGAAGGTGGAGGCCCAGTGATGGGCGGCCGTGCCGTGTGCTCCCAGTGCGGTGAGTCGGCCGAGGAGTCCGCCCCGTCGACCTGGAACCTCTGCTGGGGCGATGCTCCCCAGTGGGCTCACACCGACGGTGAGCCGCTGTGTCCCGAGATGGGCCCCAACGGATACCAGCCCTGCAGGGTGGAGTTCATATGAAGGGCCTCGTCGTCGTCGACCCGGAGGCCCCGGGCGGTACGCGGCCCGTGAACTACGGCCTCTCCGTCGGCGATCAGCGCCTGCGGTCCCCGGCCATGCGGAAGCTCGTCGGCAACCTCGTCAAGCACCAGTTCCGGTGGGCGGAGCGGGACCGCGAGGAGGAGACATGGGTCGAGCGGCAGATGGTCACAGCGCCTCCGCTGACGGCCCTCCAGACCCAGATGCTCCGGCGGACCAAGGGCGACCTGATGAGGATGGCGCAGACCAGCTGAGCCGTCCCCCAGAAATGGCCCTGACGATGTCAGTGCCTGTCCGTATCGTTACGGCATGAGCAAGTCCTCCGCAAAGAAGCTGAAGCGTCATCACCACACTGTCCCTCGCCTGCTTCTGCGGCGGTTCGCGGACGGGAAACAGATCATGCGGGTCCCGCTCGACGGGAGTGAGCCCAAGTCCATCGGCATCGGTGACGCGACGGTCCGCAGCCACTTCTACTCGATGCAGGACGAGACCGGGCAGCGCGACGACACGATCGAGAACCTGTTGGCCGATCTCGAAGACCAGGCCGCCAGGGTGATTTCGAAGGTCATTGCCGAGCGTGTGTGGCCTCTGCCCATAGCGGACCGGGCGGTCTTGGGGGAGTGGGTCGCAGCCCAGTACGCGCGGATTCCGGCGGTTCGGCAGGCGAACAACGAGATTGCCGACCAGCTCTTGAAGATGGAGATCGCCGTTGGTGGGAAACCCGAAGTACGCCGCCGCATGGAGGCTCAGGGCGAGGGCCCGGTCACGGACGAGGAGGTAGATGCCGCCTGGGCCGAGCTGACCGACTTCTCCAGCTATTACGTTGAGCTGCCGGTCAATGACCACCTGCTCACCATGGGAAACGCGATGGCCACCGCCTACGAGAGGATGATGGTCCGCTCGTGGAAGCTGTGCCGGTTCGAGCGCGAGACGCTGCTGTTGCCGGATCACCCCGTCACCTTGCTCCGTGACGCACGCGAACCGGAGTGGAGGGGCGTCGGCCTCGCCAACGCCGCCGCGATCATGGTTCCCATCGACCGCCAGGCGGCCATCATCATGACGGCGCCCGGCGGTCGGGACGGCATGTTCCCGGCTGACGCCGAGGTGGCGAACGAACTGAACCACCGCTTCGCCTGGAACTCGCGCATCGAGCTGTTTCACCACCCAGATGACAACCCGCTGGCCGGGATCGAAATGCCTCCGGTCAGGTCGATCGAAGCCGTGTTCAGTCAGACCGCCGAGAACTTCATACGGCCCGAGGGGCTCACGGAGACCGCCTACCGCCAGAAGACCTCGACCCGGTCCGGGTTCCACACGTTGAAGGGCCGGGTCGCGGGGTGGATGAGGATCTCCCGGATCAGGCCCCGGTAGACCGACTGCTTCCGGGAGACCGAGTAGTCCGTCCATGCCTTCCGCAGCTCCGCCGAGCCGATCTCGGTCAGGTTGGCCTTGACGCTGTACTCCGCCGCTTCCCTGCGGGCCTTGTTGATGTTCTCGTCCAGCTTGGCGATGGCGTTCAGGATGACGCGCGGGGAGTGCTCTCCCGTGAGGGCCTCCTCCTCCCACTCCGCCTTGGCCTTCTCCCACTTCTTGAGCTTCGCCTCCAGAGCCGGCCGGGGGTCGTTGGGATCCTCCTCGGCCAGTGCCTCGACCTCCTCCACGCGCTTGAAGAGCAGCTTCTCCAGTAGTGGCTCCAGGTCGGGGATCTGGATCGTCCGGCCGCCGCAGCCCCCGCCGTCGCGCTTGCACGTATAGATGGGCATGTCCTTGTCGCCGCGCTGGGCGGTGCTCATCTTGTGGTGCTGCTTCCCGGCCTCCTTACAGCCGCAGGGCTCGCCAACGACGTGAGGGACCTTGCAAGTACAGCGGACCAGGCCGGACAGCGGGTACTTCAGCGCGGTGGCGTCGCGCTCCCCGAACTCCGCCCGGTACTCCTCTGAGCGCTTGGCCAGCAGAGCCCGCAAGGTGTCGCTGTCCTCGGGCTCGATGATCTTCGGCCAGACGGCCTGGCCCTTGATGACGCCCTTGTGCTCCTTGCGCCCGGAGATCCGGGCGGACATCAGCAAGGCCCGCATGGCCTGGTAGGTGAAGTCGCCGCCGGTGGTGGTCTTCACGCCCTTGTCGATGGCGTCCATGACCAGGCTGTGGAGCTTCTCGCCCGTCAGGGCCCGAGCCGCCCAGTCCTTTACATAGGGGACCTCGGCCTCGTTGAGGATCTCGCCGAGAATCTTCCGGCGCGGACCCTCGCCGTCGAACAGCCGCGTGTAGCCGAAGGGGCGGTGGCCCGAGTTGTGTATCTTCCCGGCCGCCACCAGCTCCTCGACCTTGCGGAGGATGCGCTCCTGCTTGTGCTCGACCTCGTACTTGGCGATGGCACCGAGCATCCGGGCGACCAGGCGGCCGTGAGGAGTGCTCAGGTCCAGGTCTCCGGCCTTCACCGTCGCGATCTCCGTCGCCTTCCGCTCGACCAGGAGGATCAGGTCCTCCAGCTCGGCGGGCTGGCGGTACAGGCGGTCCGGGTGCCAGGACACGATGGCGTCGATGTGCTCGTTCTCGATGTCGGCGAGCATCCGGCGGTAGTCCTTGCGGACCTTTCGGCGGTCGGCAGCGCTCACGTCGTTGTCGACGTACACCTCGATGACCGTCCAGCCGAGCGACGCGGCGAGGAGGCGGCAGTCGTCCTCCTGGCGCTTCACGCCGAGACCACCGCCCTCGCGGTCATCGGAGATACGGACGTAGATGCCGACGCGGCGGACCCTGGCGGTGGTCTTCATGCTGTCAAGGTTAGAGGAGTAGATACGTCTGAGGGAACTTGTGGCACCACGGCTCCGCCTACCAGGACCCCGCCCTCCTGGCCCGCCTCCGCCCCCGGCTCGCCCTCATCTCCTGCGGCGCCGACAACCCCTACGGCCACCCCTCTCCGCGCACGGTCGACGCCCTGCGCGCACAGGGCGCGACGGTGCTCCGTACGGACCGGGACGGGCCGATCGCGGTCACGGGCGACCGGGAGGCGTTACGCGCCGCGCTGTTGCACGGCTGATGCCGTCACCGATCCCACGTATGCGCTCTCTTGACCTGCCGGAAATGTAAAAGGCCTTACGCGGGTGGCCCCCGAGGTGTAAGTCTACGCGCGTTACAGCTTTGAACCCCGGCCTCGGAGGCGTAATGCCCATCAACCGCAGAGACTTCATCAACCGCTCAGCCGCGACCGGTGCGGGTGTCGCACTGGCCGGTACGGCCGGCGTGGTCGCCGCGCCGCAGGCGGTCGCCGCCGAGGCGAAGGGCAAGGACAAGGACAAGGACTGCGGCGCGCCGAAGACTTACTCGTTCTCGATCCTGGGCACGACGGACCTGCACAGCCATGTCTTCAACTGGGACTACTTCACGGACAAGGAGTACACGGACTCCAAGAACGACGACATAGGCCTGGCGAAGGTCTTCACCCTCGTCAAGCAGGTCCGTGAGGCGAAAGGCCGTCACCGCACGCTGCTGGTGGACGCCGGCGACATCATCCAGGGCACCTCGCTCGCGTACTACTACGCAAAGGTCGACCCGATCACCGGCACCAACGGCAAGCCGGGCCCGATCCACCCGATGGCGGCCGCCATGAACGCGATGCACTACGACGCGGCGGCGCTGGGCAACCACGAGTTCAACTACGGCATCCCGCTGCTGCGGGTCTTCCAGGAGCAGTGCAAGTTCCCGCTGCTGGGGGCCAACGCGCTGAACGCGAAGACCCTCAAGCCCGCCTTCCCGCCCTACGTCATCAAGCAGATCCCGGTGCCCGGCCGCCCGCCGATCAAGGTCGGCATCATCGGCCTGACCAACCCCGGCATCGCGATCTGGGACAAGGACAACGTCTCGGGCAAGATGGTCTTCCCCGGCCTGGTCGAGCAGGCGGCGAAGTACGTCCCCAAGGTGCGCGCGCTCGGCGCCGACGTGGTGTTCCTGACCGACCACTCGGGCCTGGACGGCTCCACCTCCTACGGCGACGCGCTGCCGTATGTCGAGAACGCCTCCAACCTGGTCGCCCAGCAGGTCCCCGGCATCGACGCGATCCTGGTCGGCCACACCCACGTCGAGGTCGCCACCTACACGGTCGCCAACGAGACCACCGGCAAGAACGTCGTCCTGTCCGAGCCCTTCTGCTGGGGCAAGCGGCTGTCGGTCTTCGACTTCGAGGTCGAGTTCAGCAAGGGCAAGTGGGAGGTCACCTCGGTGACTTCCGATGTCCTGAAGGCCAACACGGTCGAGGAGGACGCCGAGATCGTCGCGCTGCTGAAGGCGGACCACGACAAGGTCGTGGCGTACGTCAACCAGACGATCGGCACCTGCACCGAGGAGATGTCGGCGGTCGACTCGTGCTGGAAGGACACGGCGATCATCGACTTCATCAACTACGTCCAGGCCGAGACCGTCAAGGCCGGCCTCTCCGGCGACGACGCAGCCCTCCCCGTGGTCTCCGTCGCGGCCCCCTTCAGCCGCACCGCCGACATCCCGGCGGGCAACGTCAGCATCAAGGACGTCGCCGGGCTCTACATCTACGACAACACCCTCTACGGCAAGAAGCTCACCGGCGCCCAGCTCAGGGACTACCTGGAGTTCGCCGCCGCGTACTACAACCAGGTCCCCGCCGGCACCGCCGTGGACACCGCCACCCTCACCAACAGCGTCACCGGCGGCGTCACGCGCTGGGACTACACCTACGACGTCGCGCTGGGCCTCACCTACGAGATCGACGTCGCGCAGGCCGCCGGCTCCCGCATCAAGAACCTGCAGTACAACGGCGCCGCCCTCGACGACACCCAGGTCTTCGTCGTCGCCGTCAACAACTACCGCGCCTCCGGCGGCAGCGGCTACCCGCACATCGCGTCCGCCGAGATCGTCTACAACGGGGGCCAGGAGATCCGCCAGCTGCTGATCGACTACCTGGTCGCGGCCGGCGAGCTCGACCCGACGGTCTTCTTCGCCGACAACTGGAAGCTGACGCAGGCCGGCACGGCCGTCTTCTAACCAGCAGCAAGCGTGTGAGGGGGCCCGCGCCACGGCGCGGGCCCCCTCACACGAAATCAGAGCAGCCACACCCCGTCCCGCATCAGATCCCGGTCCCGCATCTCGGCCACCGTCCCCCAGGCCTGCATCCAGTCCGGCCGCACCGCGTAGTACACATACGACGGCCCGTCCTCCCGCGGATCCCAGCCGTCCGCCTTCGCCGCGAACGCGTCCCCCACCCCCTCGGGCAGCTCCTCGCGCCGCACCACCCGGGCCGTCCCGTCGATCAGGACCAGATCCCGCGTGTCCCCCAGAGCCAGCCGCGCCCGCCCCGGGCCCGACGGCCCCAGATTCCGCCCCGTCGGATTCGTCTCGCGCGTCGCCAGCCACAGCTCCGTCCCGTCCCACCAGAACGCCAGCGGCACCATGCAGGGCACGCCCTCGGCGTCCGCCGTGGCCACCCATACGTCCACGTCGTGCTCCAGCCGGCGCAATGCCTCGTGGTGCCGCTGCCGCAGTGTCCGTGCCGTGGAAGTCGTCATACGACGGGACGCTAACCGTGCGGCGGCGGCCCCACATCGGCTGCGAGTCCTAGGACCAAGGCCCTACCCGCCTCAGCCCTCGTAGGCGTCCAGCAACCCCTGGATGTCGATCTTCTTCATCCCCAGCATCGCCTTCATCACCCGCTGCGACTTCTCCGGGTCCGGATCCCCCAGCAGCTCCCCCAGCTTCCTCGGGTTGATCTGCCACGACAGCCCGAACCGGTCCTTCAGCCACCCGCAAGGGCCCTCTTCGCCCCCGTCCTCGGTGAGCCGCGCCCAGTACCGGTCCACTTCCTCCTGCGTCTCGCAGTCCACCGACAGCGAGAACGCCTCCGTGAACTTGTACTGCGGCCCGCCGTTCAGCGCGATGACCCGCTGCCCCGCCACCTCGAACGTCACGGTCATGACCGTCCCCGCCGACAGCGGCCCGGCATCGCCGTACCGCTGCACGTCCACGATCCGCGAGTCGTCGAAGACGGAGGTGTAGAGCTCCGCCGCCTCCTCCGCCTGGCCGTCGAACCACAGGAAGGGCGTGATCTTCTGCTGCATGATGAGATCTCCTCGGACGAGCCGGAACTGCTGCCTGTACGGACTAGGACCGGACCCGCAGCAGAAACTCATCGCACTTCTCGCTGGGACTCAGTCCTCTTCGACCCAGCCGCCGTACTCCTCGGCGAGGGCGAGCAGTGCCGCCGCTTCCAACTCCAGCTCTGTGGCGTCCTCGTCGTCGTATTCGATGACGACCAGCCACTGGGCGTCCTCGGCGTCGTCCTCGCCGGCGAGGGCGTCGCGGACGAGCTGGGGGAGGCGGGGCAGGGTGAAGCGCTCGGTGGCTTCTTCGGCGAGTTCCTCGGCCGCGTCGCGGTCGGGGAGTACGAGGATGTGGTTCACCGGGACATTGTGCCCGAGGGGGCGAGGGCCGGCGGCCTGAGGGCCCGAGTGTCCGAGGCCCGTGGGATGCTGGTCGGCGATGGCCAGGAAAGCGTCTGAAGATGATGTGCTCGCTCCGCTCACGCTTGCCGTGGGACAGGAGGATCTGCTGCTCGACCGCGTGGTGCAGCAGGTGGTGGCGGCCGCGCGGGCCGCGGACGCGGATACGGATGTGCGGGATCTGACGTCGGACGCGCTGCAGCCGGGGACGCTGGCGGAGTTGACGAGCCCTTCGCTGTTCGCGGAGCGCAAGGTCGTGATCGTGCGGAACGCGCAGGATCTGTCGGCGGACACGATCAAGGATGTGAAGAAATACCTCGACGCGCCCGTCGAGGAGATCACCCTGGTTCTGCTGCACGCAGGCGCGGCCAAGGGCAAGGCGTTGCTGGACGCGGCCCGCAAGGCGGGGGCGCGGGAGGTGGCGTGCCCGAAGATGACGAAGGCGGGGGACCGGCTGGCGTTCGTGCGGGGGGAGTTCAGGACGCTGGGGCGCTCCGCGACGCCGGAGGCGAGCCAGGCGCTGGTGGATTCGATCGGGAGCGATCTGCGGGAGCTGGCGAGCGCGTGCGCGCAGCTCGCGGCGGACGTGGAGGGCACGATCGACGTGGCGGTGGTGGCCCGGTACTACACGGGCCGGGCCGAGGCGACCGGCTTCGAGGTGGCGGACCTGGCGGTGACCGGGCGTACGGCGGAGGCGCTGGAGCGGCTGCGCTGGGCGCTGGCGGTGGGGCAGCCGCTGCCGGGGATCACGTTCGCGCTGGCCAGCGGGGTGCGGGCGATCGGGAAGCTGGCGAGCGCGCCGCGCGGGGCGAACCCGGGCCAGCTCGCCCGGGAGCTCGGGATGCCGCCGTGGAAGATCGACCGCGTCCGGCAGCAGATGCGCGGCTGGACCGGGGACGGGGTGTCGGTGGCGCTGCGCGCGGTCGCCGAGGCCGACGCCGCCGTCAAGGGCGGCGGCGCGGACCCGGCGTACGCGCTGGAGAAGGCGGTCGTGGCGATCGCGAGGGCCTCGCGGGCGCGTTAGCCCTGGATATCCCCTCCGTCAGCTCTTCAGCTTCTCCAGGGTCGACTCGGTGTCGGTCTTGAGCCAGCCCGAGACCTCGTCCACCTG
>Ga0307517_10015531_pt1 | contig 10110 bp, 7 predicted proteins | sample 23_EM_MG_FD_194515 | JGI IMG/M metagenome (GOLD analysis project Ga0307517, IMG submission 194515) | Populus trichocarpa ectomycorrhiza microbial communities from riparian zone in the Pacific Northwest, United States - 23_EM | ecosystem: Host-associated > Plants > Roots > Unclassified | place...
TAAATTAAGAAGACATGTTTTCTTGAAAAAGGAAATAAGTGAATAAAAAAAATTAAAAGCAAACTTAAAAATATATTTTTTACTCGAGAATATATAAATCACTGGAATTGTTATAAAGAAAAATTACACTAATCTTCTCATAATTTATTTATTATTACATTTTGACTCTATAATTTCATAAATTATCGTTAATATCTTGAGTAAATGTAAATTTTAAATTTGTATGAAATGAAAAATTTATGCTCGTATACAATATCATCTAAATAACCTCAATTCATTATATTTCACAAATTATTTCTCTCTCTCTCTCTCTCTCTCTCTCTCTCTCGATCAATCAATCAATTCAATTCTCATCTTTTTCATCTACCAAATCTCTTGGTGGGAAACAAAATCTGGCAACAAATTAAAATCCTCTAATGGTTCGTGATTTTGTAATTTCCTCTAGCTGTGACCAGGGACCCCATAATTTCTAAGAATAACAAGGCTTCAGATGCATGTAGAAATGGCGGTGCTCTTGGAACTTACAAAGGAGCATTAGTTACCATAGCCACCAACCACACCTCCTGCTCGCCTTTCACTAGCCACCACAACCCCGCTTTCACCAGCCACGCAGCCACCAAACCACCACATAATAGCTCCAAATCAAGAAAATCCAATACCAAGACGGGCAAGAACACACACATGATTTATTTCCCTCTACTGCTGTACAATACTTATAGCTATAAACATGCTAAAAAAACATCTTTGAAACAGCCAGTTCTGCAGCATAAAACCCACTCTAAACGCCTTTCTTTTTGCTGCAAAATAGTGCGCCGATAATAGGGGTTTGAAGAGTGGAATGAACAGAATCGATCCTTGATCTGTATAAAAGGACATGTTGGTTTTTGAAAGAGAAGTGGAAAAAGGAAAGAAACAAGTCTGAGTGTGAAGAGAGAATTTGTTGAATAATTTTGGGTTTTGTTTTTCAACTCTATGGAAATTTAGTAGTTTCAATATTGGAATTGTTTTTTTGGTTATTATTTGGAATATAGTAGAAATCTTATGATTATTTTAAATTATTTTGTTGATTTTATTTTTGGTATATTTCATTGAGGATATATAAAGATTTATATAAATTATTGTAACAAAAGTTAAATGGTGTAAGGAAATAGTTATAGATCAAGAGATTTTTTACCATGAATTGTCATGGATTGTAATAGTAGTTTTATTTTTAATTTATAATCTTTTCACGAGTGAATAAATGTTTTTTTAGCTTTCTTTTTCTTTTTCAGCGAATGAATGGCGTCCGTGCTATTAAAAAGATGCGTATGACGCTTTCTGGTAGCCAAATCTAGCCATCTAACTAAATGCGTAGTCGTGTCATTTTTCACATGGTGTGGCACGTGTAAATAGATAATGATTGAATTGCCGCTGGTGATCGATTATTTGTGTTTTTTTTCCTTTTCTCTCTCCTAACAACTAAGTACACAATTGTCCTTTTTATTTGTTATTTTGTCAAATCAGTCATGTTTGTCATACCCAAAACACTTGGGTCTAGCAACCCTGTGCAAGTATAGTGTGAATCAAGGTACAGTCCGTTGTAGACTTACACAATGAATTTCCAAGCCCTGAAAGCTTGGAATGGAACCAATATTGTTTTTTTACATAAAGTTAAATTATCATTTTGTTATTTGGTTGAAAAAATTAAAGCCCTAATGTGGGGGTATTTCAAAATTTTTCATGAGTTCATTGATCATTTAATTTGAGCAAGGATATGATAATCTTTTTATGTTTATTTGCATAGTAAAAATATTATTCTATTCCAAGATTAACAAAATTAAGACATGTTGCCCAAAGTTTTTTTTTTGACCTTTCACCAACTGTTAAATAGTTAAAATACATTTTAACTCTTGGAAAAAAACAAAAAATAAGTTTTGCATATGTAGGTAATTTTATTATTTCACACTTTTTTTATGTAATTTTCTATAATCATGGGGCCGTTTTGATAATTTGATATTGTTTTATTATTTTTAAAGTTGAAAAGCTATGTCAGATCCACATTGATTGGATCGGGTAAAAAATTGAAAGAAATTTTAAAAATTAATCCATTTGATTAGATTTAACAATATTATTAAAATATATTTTTATACTTTTAATATTTTTTATATTTTAAAAAATTAATATTAATTCGATGTGGCATGGGCAAATAAAGTGAGTATAATGTGCAAACTGCAATTTATGAAACGCTTACTAGGGGTGAGTAAAAAAATCAAAAAACCGAGAAAACCAGAAAAAATAATCGAAAAAACCGAACTGTGAAAAAAACCCGATTAGAATTAAAAAAACCAATCAGTTTGGTTTTACAAGCCTGAAGCTGAAAAAACCGAACCGACCGAACCCAAACTTAAAAAAACCGAGCCAAACCGAAAAAACCGAGCAAACAAAAAAAAACCAAGCCAAACCGATTTGAACCGGTTTTTGTTTTAAAAAAACCAAATCAAAACCGATCGGTTTGAACCGGTTTTGATTTTTTAAAAAAATTTTGATTTGATTATTTTTTTTATAAAAACCGAATCAAACCGAAAATGATCATCCTGACGCTTACAATTATGCTCTCGTGAAACAAGATCAGCATTGGGCCTTCCTCAGCTGTAAGCCCATGAAGGCCCACCTAAACATGAGAAAAAAAAGGGCGACATGGTAAATTAAAAAACCAAGGCACGGGAAAAAAATCCCTTGATTAGGGTCATAATTTAAGCAAGCCCGTCTCCGTATCGTTTCCTCACATCACAGTGCTGCTATCGATCTAACTATCTAATCAAACAGAGTGTTCCTTGAAACTCCTCCAAAACAAACTACAAAAAGATCCGAGGAGTTTGTGGATTCTCAATCAAATCTTCTATCTCTTTTCTCTTATCAATCATCACTTTTTTTCAGGTAACCAATCCTTATACTCTTGTTTGTTTCTTGATTTAATGTTTCGATCAACTGATAATCTAATTGTTTTTCTTTTAACTTTTCTTGCTGCTTTTGTTCTTTATTGTTTGTAATCAGATCCGTAAGTTTTTGTTCTTTTAAGACTTTGTTTATCGAGTTTTGCGATTGTTAAAGATGAATCAGTGTTCAAAATCTGTACTTGATTGATGAATAATCGCTGATTATCGTATTTTTATTATGATTTTGTGGGGGCCTAGCGATTTGGGTTTGGTGGAAAATTGGATGTGTTTTTCGGTTTGATAGGGATGTGAATTTGGTGCGAGAAAGGATTTACTTTTTTCCCCCTTGTTATGGGAAAGATGGGCATGATTTTTGTAGTGAATTATCATATGGGCTCTACTCGGTGTGTGCTTTGTATTGTGGTGCAGGGTCTTTTTCTAAAGTGTTTTTTCTTGAAAAATGATTTCTTTCAGATTTTTTATTTTATTTTTGATATTGGTACATCAAATTCTTCGAAAAACACTTATAAAAAACATCACTTTGATGTTTTTTCAAGTAAAATGCACCTAAAAGTAAAAGCTACCACACTCCCAAACACCCACTAAAATCTTTTTGATGAGTTTGTTATTGGGTTACTGAGTTATTTGTTGGCTACTGTTTGCAGTCATGGCTAGTTCGGCACCTGAAGGATCCCAGTTTGATGCTCGTCAATTTGATTCTAGGATGAATGAGCTGTAAGTCCTTATTTTGCTCTATGATATGTTTGCTGAGGTTTGCTGGTTATAATGTGTTTTGTCTCTATTTGACTGTTTGAATAGTGTCTACAATTTATTGGCTTCTCTTTATCCTTAATTGCCTGGTGCCCTATGATGTTGAATTTGCTAGCTTGATGAGTGCAGGCTCACAGCTGAAGGACAGGATTTCTTTACCTCCTATGATGAGGTGCATGAAACTTTTGATGCTATGAATTTGAAGGAGAACCTTCTGAGGGGTATTTACGCATATGGTGAGTGGCATTAAAACTGCAATCCTTTTCATGTTGAATTTATCTGAGTGGTGTTGCATGATGAAGCACAATTTGGAAATTTTTCTGGTTGCCTGAGTTTACATATGCAAGCATTTGAGATTTTTTCATTGCCTAATCAGATCAATTTAAAATAAAATTCAGATTTCAGGTGGTTGGCTGGGTTGAATTTAGTTTCTCATACTCCACCTATCTAACTGCTTTTTTGTGTTGCCGTTCTTTTTATTGTATATGATGAATAACAGTTATTTTAAAGCTCCTGTTTTGTCCTTGGAATATATTTGTATGCATTAGACATTATGTCTGTGTTGTCGCAAATTTGAGATCTCATGGTGTGATCCAATTTTGTTTGAAGGTTTTGAGAAGCCATCTGCAATTCAGCAAAGAGGGATTGTCCCATTCTGCAAGGGACTTGATGTAATCCAACAAGCACAATCAGGAACTGGAAAGACAGCTACGTTTTGCTCTGGGATTTTGCAGCAGCTTGATTATGATATAGTTGAATGCCAAGCATTGGTTCTTGCACCTACCCGAGAACTAGCTCAACAGATTGAAAAGGTTATGAGAGCACTAGGTGATTATCTGGGTGTGAAGGTTCATGCTTGTGTTGGTGGAACCAGTGTTCGTGAGGATCAGCGTATTCTCTCAGCTGGGGTTCATGTTGTAGTCGGTACTCCTGGTCGTGTGTTTGACATGTTGCGGAGACAATCACTTCGCCCTGACTATATCAAGATGTTTGTATTGGATGAAGCAGATGAAATGCTCTCAAGAGGATTCAAGGATCAGGTTCCTAATTTTACTTCAATCTGCACATGCATTCTTTCTTAAGGCTTTCTACTGTTTTTTGCATGGTACTGTCACTTTGAAGTTACACACGAGTGTTTCTACCGGAAGTTTTCTCTCTAATGATCAAACTTTCTTTTAACAGATATATGATATTTTCCAATTACTGCCCCCAAAGATTCAGGTTGGGGTCTTCTCTGCTACTATGCCACCTGAGGCCCTAGAAATTACGAGGAAGTTCATGAATAAACCTGTGAGGATTTTAGTGAAGCGTGATGAGCTTACCCTTGAGGGTATCAAGCAATTCTATGTTAATGTTGACAAGGAGGAATGGAAGCTTGAGACACTTTGTGATCTATATGAGACCTTGGCAATAACCCAAAGTGTTATCTTTGTGAACACCAGGCGCAAGGTGGATTGGCTCACAGACAAGATGCGCAGTCGTGATCACACAGTCTCTGCCACTCATGGAGATATGGACCAAAACACAAGGGACATTATTATGCGAGAATTCCGCTCTGGTTCCTCTCGTGTGCTGATCACTACTGATCTGTTGGCCCGTGGTATTGATGTCCAGCAAGTCTCACTTGTGATCAATTATGATCTCCCTACCCAGCCAGAGAACTACCTCCATCGTATTGGTCGTAGTGGACGTTTTGGAAGGAAGGGTGTTGCTATAAACTTTGTTACCAGGGATGATGAAAGAATGCTTTCTGACATCCAGAGATTCTATAATGTAACGGTTGAGGAGCTGCCATCAAATGTTGCTGATCTTCTTTGAAGCAATTTTGGTTCACCAAGGTAAATGGCTGAGCTTGGAAGTTAAAACTATTATGCTGTTTGCAGTTTTGGGGCCTCTATTTAGCATGGATTGGACTAGCCCTGCAGGTTTGGTTCTGAGCATTTGAGATTGGGGTCAATCCCATTTCGGGTGCAGAAGTCCCATGTGTTAAATTTTGTTGCAAGTTTGTTTTTGCTTTTTCCTTTTTGTGTCGGAGTAAAATTTGCAGAATTATGGTAGTCAATCATAATATTTTACTCTCTGCGTGGTTTTTTATTTTATGCAAGGGAATTTCATGTAGGTAAAAAACTTATGATAAAGTCATTATGTTATAATATTGGGCTCTCCGTTGCTGTTCTCTTGAGCAATTTAATTTGTGTTTCTTGATGCCTTGTCTTTTTCATTAGCAAGCTCCCTCTTTCCTGTATGCGTGTCATGTTCTTAGAAAAAACTAAAAAAATCCTAAAGCCTCAATTACTTGAGTTTGTGCAACACTAGTGTTTTGCTAAGCCGAGGGATCCTATTCAGAGTGATATTAGCAAAGCACCTTCACTTGCCCGGATATTTCTTTCCCTTGAGCAACTCCTGGACTGGCAATCTGGCATGTATATGCATATGGAGTGCCAATAATATATATTATATATTATTTCACTTAATTTTTCGGCTGGGATGTGCCCTTATCTTTGGACCGATGATATTGTGGGAGCATGCACATGTTATTTATCAGTCTTTCCACGGGAATTTGTTGTTTAGTGGGTGTGTGCATATGCTGCTCTTCAACCTGAGTTCACAGATTAGGTACCGTTAACTATTCTGACTTGGTATTTCTGACGATATAAATTTTGTGTTTTCAAATTGTTTTAATGTGCTGATATTAAAAATAAATTTTTTTATTTTACTACATTTTTAAACGAAATAGAATTGTTACCACCCGTCCTCACATATTTAGGAAGATGTAAATCCCTATTTTAATCTGCTAGTTTAGGTGGTCGAGATGATTCTGCATATTATCATCGATCGTGAATGCACATGGGTTTTCCTGTCTGTGATGAGAGGTTGAATAGTCTTACTGAAAAGGCGTGGCCTCTTGACCCGTATGCAGAACGAAATGATGAGCACGTTGCACCTGGTCAACCACCATTGCCCACTTGCTTGAACATGAGCACAAGCATCCTCCATTATGCTAAACTTCACGGACCACAACCCTAATCGATCAAAGAGCAGCATTTCTAAAAACACTAAGAGTCGAAATTCTTGCGAACACAACTTGCCATTAGACATTGCAGCACCTGTTTCTCCACGGTGGACGCAACATATCATTTTCTCAAGCCTTTGTAGTGTGTTTTACTCTTACCTTGCCGCATGTGGTAATGGAAAATCTTCTGTTAGGCCTCTTCCATTGACATACATTGTTGTTTCGAAAACACTAAAATAAATTAGCCGAATCATGACCGTTGCGAAACATACAAAAATGTGCTTCAAACCAATTATGATGATGATGTTGCTGCAAATAGCGAACCATTATTAGGAAAAGTCTGAGTTAAACTTTTCGGTTACAGTGAACTGTAAGAATTCCTCCTAGTGAATCTACTCCATCAAATTCTATGAAAATTGATTTCAAACATGGTGGTGTACTGGTCTCCCCGGTCAAGGGAATTTCTCACAAGAAGTTTGCGTCTCATGGAAAGATTTTGGATTTCTTCCCTCTATATACAAAACAGATAATAGTAATATGTAAAAAGTATAAACATAAATTGCAGTGATAATACTGACACAAGGAAGGTATTATTCATTCTGACTGGTAATTGGTAAATACTGAAAACACGAACATGCAGGAGAAAAAACGCACAGGTAAAAAACTACTGCCCTAGACAAAATGATTGCCCATTAAACACGCCATGTAGATTCACTCATCGAGAAAAATGTCCATTAAGTCAATCCAAGCTAAAAAAAAGTGGAAAAAGGAACCCGAGCATCTCATCCTGTGTTGGACCCCACCATTCCATTATTCCAACTCTTTCCTCCTCTGTCAGAATCAAGAAGCTCAACCAATAAAAACAACCTCTCTTACCTTCATTCAATGTCTGTTTCTCCCTGTCTCCGCAGCATACCTATACCATATTCCTAATCCCATGGAAGATTACAACAGATCAAAATCGTATTCTTATTCTCATGGGAATGATATGATGCAGATGGAGAGTTATAATGGTCCACAAAGGCCACCAACTTCTTCTTATGAGCTCAGGTCCTATAGCACTTCCTACGCTCAGACTCAGGTGGCCAACGGCAACTATAACACCAACAATTTCGGCAACAACAGGGACTTTAAGGCTAAGAAAGGAAAGGGCTATACTGGTTCATCTTCTTCGAAGTCTTGGAGCTTTGATGATCCTGAGTTTCAAAGGAAGAAGAGGGTTGCTAGCTATAAAATGTATAGTGTTGAAGGTAAAGTGAAAGGGACTTTCAGGAAGAGCTTCAGGTGGATTAAAGATAGGTGCACACAAGTGATGTATGGATGGTGGTGATTTGATGATGGGTATTGCTCTCTTTCTTATTTTTCTCCTTTGCCTAATTTCCTGTGTTTGTACTTAAGGTCTGTGTGACAATCACTGAAAGTTTATAGATTGATGTGTTGGTGTTATGAATTCCTGATGTGGGACTAGTTTTAAGTTGTGTAATTGATTGTTTTTACTTTTTTTTGCTGCCCGGGAGGCTTAAATTAATCTGTTAATTCCCTTACAAATTCTTTTGATAATGATGTGATCTATATATATATATATATTCTTTAAGGTTATCTGAGTTTGATTAATCAGTTCTATGGATACTTTGCTCCTGTAAATTGGATTGTTTCACAATTCGTCATCATGGGTTAGATTTATTATTGAAAAAGTGGATTTGCTGTAGTCTGGTCTTTGATGTAATACTATTCTTTATCAGTGCTGGTATTATTATTATTGCTGCTTTTAAATTATAGTTGAAGGCGATGTTTTTGGGTTAATCTTGAAGGTTTGCAGAAGAGGGTTCTGTTGTCTACACTAGATTTGAAATCCTTTTTCTTTCTGTTTATGTTACTTGATGCATTTAAGGTTATGAAACTGGAATGATTATATTGTGTTTTTCTATAGCATCCATCATACATGATCTCTACATTCCTATAGCAGAGGCATATCATCAATCCTTTTCTGCTCGTTGTGCATAAATGGAAACAAAAACCCTTTCCGAAGCCAAATATGCTAGACAAGCAACATGACTTTGTTACATATGCGCTATATAAAATGTCTTCGGAATATCATTTCTTTTGTGTTCTTTATTGCAAAGTCTTCTATCCGTTTCCTTGATTAGCTTACTTTGAAATTTGATCTTAAGCCACAATCTTGTTTCTACTCAGAGCGATACAGGCCAGTGATGGTTTTTCATTCTTGAACTTCGTAGTTCCAAAACCTTCATGGCCGTGAATCATGATAATGTCCAAGTAGGGTTAACTTCTAAATTTGGAGTCGTGAAGAGCTAGGGGCAGAGGGGACCTTGGATTCTTCTAATTTGATGACAGACCAAAATATGAAACTTACCTATGCAATTGAGTTTCCTTCGTTCTGAATGTCTGTTTGTCATCTACTGAAGTTATCCATGTTAGCATAGTCAAAAGCTAGCATTATAAGAAACATAAACATGTTATTTGATCATGCTCTACTCTGTCAAAACTCTGAACTTGTTATTTATAATTTGGTTAATTAACCTTATGTGCTAAGGAAAGGAGATGAGTCCACTTCATTAATTTGTTGTATTCATTTCCTAAAGTTGGTTAAATCACCGTCATTCTTGATGTGCAGATCAAGCAAATGGTATTAGCAGTAAAATGATAAAATGTCAACTCTCCCCACTCAAATGCCTAACGTGTCCTTTTCGAAGAACTCTGAACCTTTTGTTTGTGTAGCGTTAGTTTTTGATGTGAAACTTTGTCATTTCACACTTCCTTCAGGATAAGCAGTACAAATCCATGATAGATTACTCTTGGATTATCATACATGTCATGTAGCACTTTTCTCATAGCATGCCGCAATTATGATCTTTGTGCTGTCATCATGCGCAGATGCAGGCGTTGTAGATTATAAGGATAAATGATGCATATGGCTTTTGGTGAAAGATCCGCATTGAAGAATCAAGAAAAATATGGATTGAACAGTAGATATATATAGCAATGGTCTTTCATTTATGGTGGATAACTTTTTAAAGAGATGTTCTATTAGTGTCTGTTATTCTGGTGAAGGGTGCCTATCATCAAAATGATTGTTTTTTTCTTCATTTTTTTTATATATATACACACATCAAAACCGTTAAAAAACACTAAAAAAAATATATCAACTTGATGTTTTTTCAAGCGAAACACTTAAAAAACAAAAGCTATCGCGCTCTCAAATAAAGGGTAAGCTGGAAAGACTGAATGCAAAGTTTTCAGTACTTGGTCTGGGGCCAAATATTCTAGTTTCCATTACTGAACTTTGAAGGCAGCGATGGTGATTAGAAACAAGTTTTTGTGTTTTAAAGCAAGGTTTACTGTGAGTTGTCATAGCTTAAATACTGTATTCGTATTAACTGTTAACTACCT
>Ga0307517_10015533_pt1 | contig 10110 bp, 11 predicted proteins | sample 23_EM_MG_FD_194515 | JGI IMG/M metagenome (GOLD analysis project Ga0307517, IMG submission 194515) | Populus trichocarpa ectomycorrhiza microbial communities from riparian zone in the Pacific Northwest, United States - 23_EM | ecosystem: Host-associated > Plants > Roots > Unclassified | place...
CTGCTCGACGGCGTAGGCGTCGGTGATCCGCCGCTGGGCGAGGGCGCCGAGCGGGTCCTGGGCCGGGTCGGCGGGGGCGTCGACCGGCCACCAGACGACGACCGGAGCGTCGGGGAGAAGCAGGGGGAGGACCACGCTGTGGGCGTGGTCGGCGAGTTCGCCGTGCAGGCGCAGCAGGACGGTCTCGCCGGTGCCGGTGTCGCCGCCGACCCGGACTTCGGCGTCCAGGCGGGTGTTCTTGCGGTCGCGCTGGGTGCGTCCGGGCCGTTTGATGACGACCAGGATGCGGGAGGGGTGCTCCTTCGAGGCGTCGCTGGCGGCCTTGAGGGCGTCGTAGTGGTTGCCCTCGTCCGTGACGATGACGAGGGTGAGCACCATGCCGACGGCCGGGCTTCCGGCGGCCCTGCGCGCTTTGACCAGCGCTGAGTTGATCTTGCTCGATGTGGTCTGTGTCAGGTCGATGTTCATGGCCGACGCCAGCTCCTGCCGTCTCGTGCGAGCATCTCGTCCGCTGCCTTGGGGCCCCAGGTCCCGGAAATGTACTGCTCGGGCCTGCCGTGCTTCTCCCAGTAGTCCTCGATCGGGTCGAGGATCTTCCAGGACTCCTCCACCTCCTGGTGGCGGGGGAAGAGATTGGTGTCACCGAGCAGCACGTCCAGGATGAGCCGCTCGTACGCCTCCGGGCTCGCCTCGGTGAAGGATTCGCCGTACGCGAAGTCCATGGTCACGTCCCGGATCTCCATCGAGGTGCCGGGCACCTTGGAGCCGAAGCGGACCGTGATGCCCTCGTCCGGCTGGACCCGGATGACCAGGGCGTTCTGGCCCAGTTCCTGGGTATCGGTGGTGTCGAAGGGAGAGTGGGGGGCGCGCTGGAAGACCACCGCGATCTCGGTGACGCGGCGTCCGAGGCGCTTGCCGGTACGGAGATAGAAGGGGACGCCCGCCCAACGGCGGTTGTCGATCTCCAGTTTGACGGCGGCGTAGGTGTCGGTCCTGGACCCCGGGTCGATGCCCTCCTCCTGGAGGTAGCCCACGACCTGCTCGCCGCCCTGCCAGCCGCCCGCGTACTGGCCGCGTACGGTGTGCCTGCCCAGATCGGCGGGGAGTTTGGCGGCGCGCAGGACCTTGAGCTTCTCCTGCACCAGGGAGTCGGCGTCGAAGCCGGCCGGCTCCTCCATCGCGGTGAGGGCGAGGAGTTGGAGCAGGTGGTTCTGGATGACGTCGCGGGCGGCGCCGATGCCGTCGTAGTAGCCGGCGCGGCCGCCGATGCCGATGTCCTCGGCCATCGTGATCTGGATGTGGTCGACGTAACTGCGGTTCCACAGTGGTTCGAACATCGTGTTGGCGAACCGCAGCGCCAGGATGTTCTGGACCGTCTCCTTGCCCAGGTAGTGGTCGATGCGGAAGACGTCCTGCGGCGGGAAGACCTGGTGGACGACCTGGTTCAGCTCCTCCGCGCTCGCCAGGTCGTGGCCGAAGGGCTTCTCGATGACCGCGCGCCGCCAGGAGCCGGCCGGCGGGTCGGCCAGGCCGTGCTTCTTGAGCTGCTGGACGACCTTGGGGAAGAACTTGGGCGGTACGGAGAGGTAGAAGGCGAAGTTGCCGCCGGTGCCCTGCTCCTTGTCGAGCTCGCCGACCGCCGCGCGGAGCCGCTCGAAGGCCTGGTCGTCGTCGAACTCGCCGGGGATGAAGCGCATGCCCTCGGCGAGTTGCTGCCAGACCTCCTCGCGGAACTCGGTTCGCGAGTGCTCCTTGACGGAGTCGTGCACGACCTGCGCGAAGTCCTCGTCGGCCCAGTCGCGGCGGGCGAAGCCGAGCAGCGAGAAGCCGGGCGGGAGCAGGCCGCGGTTGGCGAGGTCGTAGATGGCCGGCATCAGTTTCTTGCGGGACAGGTCGCCGGTCACGCCGAAGATCACCAGGCCGGACGGGCCGGCGACGCGCGGCAGCCTGCGGTCGGAGGCGTCGCGCAGCGGGTTGCGCCACACCGCTCCGGTTGTCGTACTCACCCTGATCAGGGCTCCTTCCGAGTTGCTCTCTGTGCCAGCGAACCGAAGAGCGGAGGCTGTTTATTTCCGGGTTCAGCCCGGGTCCTTCCGGGTTTTCGTGCCGGGCCCGCCGTGGGGTCGTACCCGCGAACCCGGCCGAGATCACCTCCGGACCCGATCGGCCCAGCCCAGGCGGCGCGTCGGCGCGCGACGGCGAAGACTGGGCGGCATGGCTGCTCACTTCCAGTACCACCGCAAGGACCTCGGACTGCTCGCGCTGCGGGTGGGACTCGGCGGCGTGCTGTTCGCCCATGGCGCGCAGAAGCTCTTCGGCTGGTTCGGCGGCCACGGGCCGGAGGGCACCGGCGCCGCCATGGAGCACATGGGCTTCGAGCCGGGCAAGCAGAGCGCGCTGGCCGCCGGGCTCGGTGAGGCGGGCGGCGGTGTCCTGCTCGCGCTCGGGCTGGCCACGCCGGCCGCCGGGGCGGCGGCGGCCGGCGCGATGGCGGGAGCCGTCGCCGTGCACGCCCCCGCGGGCTTCTTCGCGATGTCCGGCGGATTCGAGCACCCGGCCTTCCTCGGCTACACCGCCGCCGGTATCGGTCTGGCGGGCCCCGGCCGCTACTCCCTGGACCACCTGACCTGCCACGTCGTGGACCGCCCCTGGGTCGTCGCCGTCGCCTTCTCCGTGAGCGCCGTCGCCGCGGGCGTCGTCCTCACCCGCCGAGCCAAAGTCCTGGACAGCCGCGCCCGGGCCGCCGAGGGACAGGCGGAGACGCCCGAGTAGCCTGGCGGTATGACCCTGCGCCTGGCGGTATTCGGAGCCACCGGCCACGTCGGCCGCCATCTGGTCGACCAGGCCCTCGCGGCCGGCCACGAGGTCACCGCCCTCGTACGCGACCCGGCCCGGCTGCCGGCCCGGGAGGGGCTGACCGTCGTCCCCGGCGCCGTACAGGACGCCGACGCGGTCGCGCGTACGGTGCGGGGCGCCGACGCGGTGCTCAGTGCGCTCGGCACGCGGAAGCTGTGGAGCGTCACCGTCTGCACGGACGGCATGCGCGCGGTACTGCCTGCGATGAAGGAACACGGCGTGCGCAGGCTGGTCGCGGTGGGCTGCTACGGGACGGGCGAGGACCGCCGCAAGGATCTGTACTACTACGTGATGTCCCTGGCGATCCGTCAGCTCATGCTGGACAAGAACCGTCAGGACGCGCTCATCCGGGCGGCGGACGACGAGTGGACCATCGTCTGCCCGGCCGTCCTGGGCGGCGGTGCGCGCAAGGGGCGCTATCGCGCGGGCACGGATCTGCGGCTCGGGCTCACTTCCCGGATCTCGTACGCCGATGTCGCGGGTTTCATGCTGGAGCAGCTCGGCAAGGACGAGTACGTCCGGCGGGCGGTCGCGGTCACGTCGTAGGGCCCCGGTCCTGATCCGGTTTCTGCCGCAGGCCCATCTGGACGGCGCCGAAGATCGCCTTCGCGATCACGCCGACGGCCAGCAGGTCGACGCACATCTGCACCATCGTGATGACGCGCGCGGTCCCGGTCACCGGGACGATGTCGCCGAAGCCGACCGTGGCGAAGACGGTGAGCGTGAAGTAGAGGCCATCCGTGTGGTTCAGCGGCTCCGAGAAAGAACCCGGATGGGCGCGTTCGACCAGGACGTTGACGCCGGCGAAAACCACGAGCAGCAGAGGTACGGCAACTGACAGCGACTCGACGGCCCGCAGCCGGGGGTGCTCCGCTTCCGTGATGGCGCGCACCTGCCAGATGATCAAGGCGGTGAAGACGACGAGGCCGAGGCCGAGGAAAGCAAGGATGGCGGCGCTGCGGGTGTGGTCCAGTGGGGCCAGGTAGTAGACGGTGAGCAGCGTGGCGGTGCTCGCCGCGGAGCGCAGCAGTGAGCGTACGAGCAGCCAGCGGTAGTTGGAGCGGGACGCCGTCATGGCGTCAGTATCGGGCGCGGGGCGGGCTGCGGCACGGCAGACTTGGGGCGTGGCAGTCGTCAGGACAGGACCCAGGCGCAGCGCGGGGATTCTGCTCCACCGCGCTTCGGACCGGGGCATCGAGGTACTGATCGGGCACATGGGCGGGCCGTTCTGGGCCGGGCGGGACGAGAGCGCCTGGTCGGTACCCAAGGGCGAGTACGGGCCGGAGGAGGCGCCCCTGGCGGCCGCGCACCGCGAGTTCCTGGAGGAGCTGGGGCTGCCGGTGCCGGACGGTGAGCGGGTGCCGCTCGGAGAGGCCCGGCAGTCCGGGGGCAAGATCGTGACCGTGTGGGCCGTCGAGGGCGACCTCGACCCGGAACTGGTCGTGCCCGGCACCTTCACCATGGAGTGGCCCAGGGGGTCCGGGCGGATCCAGGAGTTCCCGGAGATCGACAGGGCCGCCTGGTTCGGCCTGCCGGAGGCCCGCGACAGGCTCGTCTCGGGCCAGCGAATCTTCCTCGACCGGCTCGCGGACCTGTACAGCCCTTAGGAATGCGCGTGGGCGGGAACGCGGAGTGAATCGAGCAGGGCGTTCACGTCGCGGTCGTGAAGGTCCGTGTCCTCGGGGGCCGGTACGGGCGAGGGCGCCGGGGCGGGCTGCGCCGCGACGTGCTCGGACGGGAGGACGAGCAGGACCACACCCCGGGCGGCCACCGCGGCCGCGGCGAGGGCGATGAGGGCGCCGGTGGCGCCGCCGCGGAACTGGTCGCCGGCGAGCAGCAGACCGATGGCCGCCGCGGTGGCGGGGTTGACGAGGGTGGCGGTGGCCAGCGGGGCGCCCAGGCCGCCGCGGTAGGCGGCCTGGGACAGCAGCACGCCACCGAGGGACAGCGGGACGACCAGGACGGCGGGCAGCAGGACGTCGGCGGTCAGCAGCCCCTGCATGCCGGTGTCCGTGAGCCGGTTCAGGGCTGTCTGGGTCATGGCCGACCCCACCCCGAAGGCGATTCCAGAGGCGGCTCCGTAGCGCAGGCCCGCGGTGACGGTGGTGCGCGAACCGGCCGGGATCGCGGTCAGGACGGCGATCGCCGCCGCCGTCACGACGGCCAGGACGAGCGTCGACCGCAGGCTCAGCGTGTGGGCCGTCGAGGAGGTGGTCAGCACCAGCCCGGTGAGCCCGAGCATGGTCAGTGCCGCGCCCCGCCACTCGCCGGGTGTGACGTGCCGGGCGTACGCGGCGGCCCCCATCGGCACGGCCAGCACCAGCGACAGCGCGCCGAGCGGTTGCACGAGTGTGAGCGGCCCGTACGGCAGCGCCACCACGTGCAGTCCGGCGCCGAGGCAGGTCAGGGCCAGGGCCAGGGACCAGGATGCGTGGGCCTCCCGGGTGGCGATGCGCTGCTGGGCGACGGCGGCCGCGGCGTAGCAGACGGCCGACAGCAGCGAGAGGGCGACGGCGAGGGTAAGCGCACTCATCTCCGGGCCTCCTTGGCCGCCGTAGGACATCCTTACGATCTAAACGAAACGGTATCGTACGCATCGCGAAAACGGCAAGCCACATCGAGGGATGTTGCCCGAGGGGTGGAGGTACCGGTGGTGTCAGCGCGCCGCGTGCGCGGCCGGGCCGGTGAGCAGGTCCTGCAGGGCGGGGGCGTAGCGGTCGGCGAGTTCCTCGACGGTGCTCCCGCGTACGGCATCGCCTCGCGCAATGCCGTACATCACGCCGAGGCCGAGCAGCATGCCGAGGGCGAGCTCGGCGCGCAGCGCGGCGTCGGCGGCATCGGGGGCGTCGGCGGCACCCGCGGGGCCGGTCTCCATGAGGCGGGCGGTGAGGCGGGTGATGACCTGGCTCTTGAAGTTGGCGCGCAGGGTGTCGCCGTGGCCGCTGTGCAGCGGGGCGAAGACGATGCGCAGGGCGGCGGCGCCCCGGCCCTCCGACTGGCTGGTGAGGACCAGGGTGACCATGTGGCGGCCCAGCTCCTCCACGGGGGCGTCGAGCAGGGTGACGGCGTCCTCCTCGAAGGACAGGACGCGGGAGAACAACTGCTCCTTGCTGCCGAAGTACTTCACGATCAGGGGGGCGCTGACCCCGGCCTCCTCGGCCACCGCCTTGAGGGTGATGTCGGAGTACGCGTGACGCGCGAACATGAAACGGGCCGCCAGCAGGATCGCCGCCCGGGAGGCCTCGGCGTCCCGGCGACGGGCGCCGTGCTCGGCGGTGGCGGTGCCGCTCATGATCATGCCCCTTCCAGCGCGGTCCCGGCCGGGCTCGTGGCCGCCTCGCCCGCCGACTCGCCGCGCTGCCGGGACAGGCCGGCCGCCGGGCGCGGGCGGGGGATGGACAGTGCCAGCGCGCAGCCCAGTAGCGCGACCGTACCAGCCATGGCGAAGGCCATCAGGTAGCCGTGCAGCGTGGGGACCGAGGCCGCGCCGAGCAGGGTGGTGTGGTGGGCGAGCAGGGCGGCGACGGCGGCGCTGCAGGTGGCCTGGCCGATGGTGCGCAGCAGGACGTTGACGCCGTTGGCGGAGGCGGTCTGGGAGGCGGGCACGGCCTGGAGGATGAGGGTCGGCAGGGCGGAGTAGGCCAGCGTGGTGCCCACCGAGACCACTGCGGCGCCGAGGATGATCATCCACATGTGCCGGCTGTCGACGATGCGTGTCGCGTACCCCGTGGCGATGACGGCCGCGCCGAGGGCCAGGGTGATCTTCGGGCCCCGGGCGGCGGAGATCCGCGCCGAGACGGGGGAGAGGACGAGCATGATCAGGCCGGACGGGAGCATGCACAGGCCGGTGGCGAAGATGGACAGCCCCAGGCCGTAGCCGGTCGCCTTCGGGGCCTGCAAAAGCTGTGCGGTGACCAGGGAGTTGGCGTAGAACGCGAAGCCGACGACCAGTGCCGTGAGGTGCGGCAGGGCCACCCGGGGCTGCTTCGCCAGCCGCAGGTCCACCAGCGGCTCGCGGGCCCCCATCTGCTGCCGCCACCACAGGACCGTCACCACCGCGGCCGCGGCGAGCAGACCCAGGACGGCCGGGCTGGTCCAGCCCCAGTCGCTGCCCTGCGATATCGCCAGGAGCAGGAACACCAGCGCCGCGCCCAGCCCGGCCGCGCCGGTGAAGTCGAAGCGCCCGGGACTGCGCACGGGCGACTCCCGCACCGCCCACCAGGCCATGGCCAGGCCGAACGCGCCGAGGGCGGTGGTGACCCAGAACATGACATGCCAGTCGGCGTACTGCACGATCAGCGCCGCGAGCGGCAGCCCGAGCGCCGCGCCGATACCGACGGTGGAACTCATCAGCGCGACCGCCGAACCGGTCCGGTCCGGGGGCAGTTCGTCCCGCAGGATGCTGATCGACAGCGGCACGACCGCGGCGGCCGCGCCCGACAGTGCACGGGCGGCGATCAGCAGCCGGATGTCGGAGGTGAGCGCGCAGACCAGCGAGCCCGTCGTCATCAGCCCCAGCGCGATGAGCAGCACCCGCCGCTTGCCGTACATGTCACCGGCCCGCCCGAGGACCGGTGTGAGCACCGCCCCGGCGAGCAGCGTCGCGGTGACCATCCAGGACACGCTGCCGATCGAGGCGCCGGTCAGCCGGGGCAGGTCCGGGAGCAGCGGCACGACGACGGTCTGCATGACCGCCATCAGAATCCCGCCGAATGCGAGGGCGGGGACGGTGAGCCGCTCTCTGAGGCCTTGCATGGGCTGCTCCGGGGGTCGCGAGATGTGGTGAACGTGTATTCACCACATTAGGTGAATACACGTTCACCAAGCAATCCCGCGCCGCCTCGGGTGGCCTCGGACCGTCTCAGACGGCGGACCATCCGTTGTCCACCGGCAGGACGACACCGTTGATGTTGCTCGCCGCGTCGGAGGCCAGGAAGACGATGGCGGCGGCCTGTTCGTCCGCGTCCGCCAGCCGGCCGATCGCGCCCATGTACGGCCTGAGGGCCGCCGCGCCGTGAGCGGTCGGGTCCACGTCGACGACGATGCCGGTCTGCGTGCCGCCGGGGGCGATCGCGTTGGTGCGGATGCCCTGGGCCCGGTACATGACCGCGGTGGAGCGGGTCAGGCCCACCACGCCGTGCTTCGCGGCGGTGTACGCGGCGCCGGCGGCGCTGCCGCGCAGGCCGGCCTCGGAGGCGGTGTTGACGATCGCGCCCTTGCCCTTGGCCAGCATGTGCGGGAGGGCCGCGCGGGTCAGCAGGAACGGTGCGGTGAGGTTGACCCGGATGAGCCGCTCCCACTCCGCGTCGGTGACATCCGCGGTGGCCGACATCCGGTCCATGATCCCGGCGTTGTTGACCAGGACGTCCAGCCCGCCGAAGGACTCGACGGCGGTGGCGACGACCTCGTCCACCACGGCCTGCTCGCTCAGGTCGCCGATCACGGTCACGGCGGTCCCGCCCGCCGCCCGGATCTCCTCCGCCACGGCCTTGGCGCCGTCGGCGTTGAGGTCGGCGATCACGACCTTGGCGCCCTCGCCGGCGAAGCGCAGGGCGGCGGCCCGCCCGATGCCCGAGCCCGCGCCGGTGACGACGACGCTGCTGTTCTCCAGGCCGGTGATGCTCATGACTGCTCCAGGTGCTCTCGGTGCTTTGGTGCGCGGTGAGGTGACTGCGACGACCCTACGATTTAATGGCGTGAAGTGCCAATAAGTCTCGTGGTGCCAAAAACTTCTGAACTCGTACGATACGAGGGACCGAGCAAGACCTAGGGGGAAGACGTGTCACCCGAACCCGTGTCCGTGTCCGTGTCCACGGCCCCTGGCGGTCGCAGAACCGGTCGACCGCCGCTCACCGAGAGGCGCAAGGCCGCCACCCGCCTGGAGATCGCCCGCGAGGCCGTCCGCCTCTTCACCGCCCAGGGCGTCGCCGCGACCTCCGCCGAGGAGATCGCCGATGCGGCCGGGGTCTCGGTCCGCACCCTGTGGCGCTACTTCCCCAGCAAGGAGAGCTGCGTCCTGCCGCTGCTCACCGCCGGTACCGAGCTCACCGCGCGCTGCCTGCGCGCCTGGTCGGCGGAGCTGGGCCTGGCGGATGTCGTACGCGGGCTGCGGCACGGCGACATCCTGACCGAAGAGGGCGCGATCGACGTGCCCACGATGGTGGCCCTCGTCCGCCTCACCCAGAACGAGCCGGGCCTGCGGGCCGTGTGGCTCCAGGCGCACGAGGCGGCCGAGCCCGTGTTCGCCGAGCTGGTCGCCGAACGGTCCGGCGGGTCCGTCGACGACCTGCCGGTCAGGGTGCGGGCCGCGATGATCAACGTCGCCCTGCGCGTGGCCATCGAGCACTACGCCCGGCACGCCCACGCGCAGGACACGCCGGAGGGCGTGTACGAGGCCGTGGCCGAGGCGCTGCTCACGGTGTCCGCAGGGCTGCCGGACTGACCTACTTCGGCGGCGGGACGGGCCGTACCAGGCCTGACTGGTAGGCGATGACGACCAGTTGGGCGCGGTCGCGGGCGTCGAGCTTGGTCATGGCCCGGTGGACGTGGGTGCGTACGGTCAGGGGGCTGACGACGAGTTTCTCGGCGATCTCGGTGTTGGACCTGCCCTCTGCGGCCAGGGCGGTGACCTCCCGCTCGCGGGCGGTGAGGGCGGCGAGGCGCTCGGGGGGCGCGAGGGGGTCGCCGGGTTCGGGGGCGCTGAGGAAGCGGGTGATGAGGGCGCGGGTGGCCACGGGGGACAGGAGGGCGTCACCGGAGGCCACGGTGCGGATGCCGGTGAGGAGTTCGTCGGTGGTGACGTCCTTGCCGAGGAAGCCGCTGGCGCCGGCGCGCAGCGCGCGGGCGACGTACTCGTCGATCTCGAAGGTGGTGAGGATGAGGACACGCGTGGCCGACAGGCCGGGGTCGCCGCAGATGGCGGCGGTGGCGGTCAGGCCGTCGGTGCCGGGCATCCGGATGTCCATGACCACGACATCGGGGCGGTGGGTGCGGGTGAGCTCGGCCGCCTGCTCGCCGTCGGCGGCTTCGGCGACCACTTCCATGTCGTCGCAGGAGTCGATGAGGATCCGGAAGGTGGCCCGCAGGAGGGCCTGGTCGTCGGCGAGTAGTACGCGGATGGTCATGTGATTCGGTCGTCCTCCGGGTTCTGGTGGTGCAGCGGCAGTTCGGTGGTGACCTCGAAGCCGCCGTCGGGACGCCGGCCCGCCGACATGTGGCCGCCGACCGAGTGGGCGCGTTCGCGCATGCCGATCA
>Ga0307517_10015535_pt1 | contig 10109 bp, 6 predicted proteins | sample 23_EM_MG_FD_194515 | JGI IMG/M metagenome (GOLD analysis project Ga0307517, IMG submission 194515) | Populus trichocarpa ectomycorrhiza microbial communities from riparian zone in the Pacific Northwest, United States - 23_EM | ecosystem: Host-associated > Plants > Roots > Unclassified | place...
TAATAAATTAGTTTTTTTAAAAAAAGTATAGGAGCGACTAACCCTAAAAAAAAATAATTTAGGTACACATGGTACAAGTTTATATGCTTAGTTTTTTTATTTTGTTTTTTTTTAACGGGACATCCACACCAATTATTTTTTATATATTAGATGTTATATTGTCTTTTGGTTAACTTTCTAAGCCAACTTTGATTGCTTGAAAGTTGGGGTTTGAGTTTTTTAAACTAAAATCTAATTTTTAATTTTTTTTTTTACACTTGTTTATGGTTTTAATTATTTGACTTTTTTGAAATTATTTATAGCTTTAATTTTTTTTTACTCTTTTGGATTTGTTACTTTTATTTATTCATAGAAGATTAGTCTCGGTGATAATAAATTTATTGATGAAAGGGTTAGTTTTAACATCTTGATATAAATTATTATTGTTTTAAGTTCAATTACATGCTTGAATTTAAGTTTTTAAAAAAGGATCGATATAAATATGAGTTTTTAAATCTTTATATATATATATATATATTACATCAAAGAGATTTAAAATATTATAAATATAACATGGGAGGGGATGAAATAAAAGAAAAAAAAATCAGTGACCAAAACTAAATAAAGATAGAATTCTCGCAAATCAAATGGAAAGTAGTGTTTTTGTTTTTTTTTACTTTGTTTTAATATATTAGAGAGAAAAAAGAATGCAATGCAAACTAATCCAAGCAACTACGTAAAAAAAATGACAAACATGAAAAACTGTAAACAAAAGCAAGAAAAAACGTGTTCAGTTATTTTTTCCTAGTTGATCACGTCCTCTAGCTATCTTAATTGATTAACCTTTAACTTTCTTGGTGGATCCCTTCCTCTTTTCTTGAATCGCATTTCATAGTGAGTCTAAAATGAAAATATGAAAGGAATCCATACGTAGCTTCAAGCAATCTGGAGAGCATATGTCAGACTGAGAGTGGAAAAGAAACCAGAATAGATTGAACTGAGTATAAGACGAAGCTGGGTTAACAAGTGCATAAGAAACCTCAAATGCATCGCACTCATTGTTTTCATGCTGAGACTTCCTTCATCCTGCATTTTGAAGGGAGGACTGACCAAACACTGTACTCCTACTCGGGCCTGGTTATCTACATTTCACAAATCAGGCTCTCTAACTAAACCTCTCTACTGTTTTCTTCCTCTCTTTCTCGCTTTTCTGCTGTTCTTCTCTCCTTTTATGAACTTATAGAAACTGTCGAGCGGTGGGGCTTCTCAATCCACTCAGGTTCTCAAGCTTTTCTAAGTAGGAAAACTTCTTGGGGGTTGTATCTGTTTTGTCCTTGATCTTGTCCTGGCAGTTCTCCATGTTGTCTGTTGAGGTAGTTTTATTCATGTTGGCCTCTCCCTGATCTACCTTCCATCCCATGAAATCCGAGAGTGTCTTTGATGTTGGCGTCTCTGCAGAAGTCAAATTGTCCAGCTCTTCCTCTGGCTTCTGATTGGACTCTAACTGTGGACTTTGTGCAAGGGAATCAGCATACAGGACATCCTCAATCTTAGACAAGATCGCGTAAGCCAAGCTTTCTATTATCCTTGAATAGCTTTCTAGAATAGCCTGTCCTACATCCTGAAGAGAAGTACTAAAACAATGTCAGTTTCTGAACTCTTGAAGAAATATAATCAGAAAACATATTTCAGACATAATGCTATATGTCCTTGCCTTGTTATATTGGATCTTGCTTATATCCAGTGAGGATTGTGAAATTCCTGGGAACCGCTGTTTGAGAATGAGTAAGATTGTTTCTGCCCTCTCTTCAAAGAGCTCTCGCTTCTCCAAGCTCACGGCTGAACCCCAGGTTGACTTTCCGTCCTTTTGGTTCATCTTTCTCTGCCAAATCACGATAGAAGCCTCGATCCTGTTCTTGAGGTCTAAAACTTTGTGCTCGGTTGACATGTCCATGGTTGAAAGGAATTGCTCAGGATCAAAGTATTCTACTGTTATGCTCTTGTAGATTGAGTCTCCCAGGCTCGCTCTTCCATTCTACCAATAACACAAGGGAGAAATTAAGCCAATTGTATCAAAATTTTAGTAGAGCTATTGAGGGTATTTCATTCCCATACCTTTGGAAGGGATTCGATGTAGTTTTCAGGAATTTCCATTTCAGATAGTACTTGGGCATTTATAGCCATAGCTGCTTTAAGTACTTGGTTGACAGAATCCTTCTGAAATTGCATCCATCTCCGAGTTACATCTGCTAACCCATTTTGTGGAACCTTGACCGTGGGGATCCACCATTTGTCATCATTTCTTGGTGGAGTTCCTTGCTCTAATCCATCTTCGTCTTTGGAAACATACCAGAATTCATTTTGGCTTCCAAATTGATCTAGGAGATCCTGCATATTGCGAATATGATCAGAAAACATTGCAAGTTCATACAAGATCCTCTCCGATAAGAAAAGGCAAGAAAACCAAATTACTTACAATGAGGATGGTGTCAAGTTTGCGCAGAGCAGGAATGTTCATTAGCAGATCACTTCTTTGCCGTGTCGTCATGATCTATCAAATCAGAACAAAATATTAATGTATGGTGTATAGGCATACGTGGTTCAGATTAAAAAAATTTCATATGGAATTATGAGTGATGAGAAACAAAGCATACATAGAAAAGCTTAAACATGCTCAGAATTCTCACCTCCATATCGATTCCATCCTTGGATTGTTGTGAAGGAACAAATTCAACAATGTGATCTGTTACAGATAAAAGCCAATCGATCTCCTTTCTCCATCTTGCCTTTCTCTCTGGATTCATTGGCTCTAGTTTCTTTTGTTCTCCAAAAACAGATGCTGCATCGTGTAAGAATAAGAATTAATCAAGGAGATGAGTAGAAATAATGATGCAAATATGGCTAGAAATGTTAGTGATGGTCTTTTTATTGGCAGATAAAAGAAACAATTAAAAGAAAAAATCACCAGCAAGGTTTGTAATTGCATTTGACAAAGCCAAAGCTGAAGAGACACCCTTTCCACCTCCTGACATATCTTCACCCAAAAGCAGCTTTGCAAACCTTTCCTTCATCAGTTCCATGTCTGTACAAAATGCAAACCAAATTATACGTAACAAAGAAACAACATCATGATCTTGGAATCTTTTCATAAAAACAGATTTTCTTTCTCATAAACTGTTCAATTTGTGCAGTGATAGCATCTGATTAATCTGACAAAAAATGGCATGATCTTTTTCAAAACAATCATAATATTATTGAGCGATGAAGACAGAAAGAAGAGAACTATACGTGATGTATGTACCTGATAAGAATTGCTTTTCTTGACGAGTTGGTGTCTCAGGAGCTGCGCAACCATGACCATCTGTACGAGAGGCCTTCACTGGACCCCGTACACGATTAAGTGGACTTCCAATATATTGGCAGTCGCCAAGGCGTTCTCCTAAAACTCTAGGAACAATGTAACTCCTTGATTGATCAACATCATCTCCATCGTCTGCATTATTTTCAAGGGTGAAACTCTGAACCTGTCGCCCCGGAAGCTGATCGAACATCTTTGTGGGATTGGGATACTTGGTTTTCAGAATGCTTTGTTCACGACTCAATGCTCTAACCATAATGAATCAAGTATTACCTTCAATGATCAGCAGTGAGAGAATGAAAACATGATCATTGGCAAGCAATGCTGCAAAATTCTTATCGAAAGAGAGAAGGGTTTTCGATCTTCTTTTCCGGAATAGCGGTGTTGGTTTTATTTTGAAGGGATCTAGGAAAAAAGACAAAGGTGGCTACAGGCTTTCAGTTGAAGAGGAGAGGAGGCTGTTGAGTGGTTGTTAGTTAAGTTTTATGTCTTTCCTAGGAGAGAATGTGGGGTGCATGTCTATGTCTGTTCGATAAAATCTAAAAAAAGAAAAAGAAAAGAACAGAGGTCGGTGTAAGGAAAACGAGTCTACTTTGAAAGGTCAATGATGCTCGGCCACCTAGAAGCCCGGGAAGAACACACAAACTGGAGCTAACTTTTGCCATTATTCTGAGGACATCCAGTTTTCTCCTGTTATATATGTTCTTTATTAGGTTGCAGCAAATATAGCCTTTTTTCTACGTAATTAAAAAAAAAAAAAAAAAAAACTACAAATATAGCTGCTTTGGGAAATAACGAGAAGTTTTGTGCTGCTCCGTTTTATAAGCAGCAAATGACTCCATCACCGATCAATAGCAATGTCTTTTTTTTTTCTTTTTCTTTTTCTTTTTTTTCACGATAAGAAAACACATGAAGCATCTAATTGCTAAATTCATATTTAAATAAAATATATTTATATTTTTTAAATACTTCATGTAACACACACCATATTCATTATTAATTAATTTTATTTCATAAAAATAATGTATTTAATTAATTTACTAATTAATTTATAGGATTTTATATAAGTTGCTTTGCCTTTCACATGCTCACAAGTTTATAAATGAGCTTACTTATGAGCCTACTCTAAGCTTTAATGAGCCAACTCTAAAGCTTTAATGAGCCAAACTTAGTTGAGCTTAAGCTCAATTAACTTATTTATATAGCAATTTCAAAAAATGTGTTTGAACTTCAAGCAACATACGATCAACTTAGCTTATTTATAAATTACATTAATCACTCTTTGATTTAAATACAATAACATTTTAATTCCAATTTTTCATATATTATAAATTATATCTTATAAGAAACGGTTGATGATTATGGCAGTTAAGAAGTGAAACAATAATAGTGATCTCATAACTCTCATTCTTCTAACTAAATAATCAATCACAATTGAGATAGAAGAGAAGAGAAGAGAGACCTAATCAAAACCTAAATTATAAAATTAACTTGATTGAAAAAAGCTCTAATCTCGGTAAAAGAACCCCTAACTCAAAAATTTTAGACTGAGGCATGTCATGGAGGGTAACTGGTCTAACTGTCAAGAATTTATGGCATCATATAGTTTTAGAAGGCTCTTATGATTCAGGTCTCAAAAAAAAAAAAAAACTCATGGTTTGATGAGCAATCACATTGGAGAACGCTTCCCGTTGTCAACCATGCATAACACTTTGTAAGAGCTTATCTTTACATGTTTAATTATTTTTCTTCAATTTTTAATTTAGTCTCTATTTGTGAGACTTTTTTACAAACTATTTATTTTTATAGGAAAAACAACTTGGGCATAAACCTAATCCAATGGAGATATATGAGGAAACTCATATAAGAAATGGGGATTGGAGAAAAAAGATGAAAAATTTTATCGGTAATAGAGCGAAAGCATTGTTATAAGTTTTTTTGAATAATTATAATTGCCTTACTAAAGTTTATTTTCATTATTAATATGAATTTTGGATTTTTACTTGTTTTTTTATTTTATTTTGCAGAATTCATATAATGTCAACAAGGTTGGAGAACATGGAAAAAATACTTTTACCCATTATCCTCACAATCCTTAATTGTGGTTAGAGACTGGAGCAACTAATGTACCTGATAGGAATCATGTTTATGGTATCCCTATGACATCAACCCGAGATATAAGAGCGGACTATAATGTTACAACATTAGGCATATAATATTTCAGCCCAAGCCATACATCACCGACCATTAAGAAGAGGGTCAAAGATAGGGTTCTGAAATAATTGATTGTTGAGTTACCCAATATAAAAGCATAAATGAGGGTGAAACTAAAATAAGAAATAAGAGTATAAATCAAATAAGAAAGTAATAGAAAATGAGAGCAAGTACGTGCATATTTGACTTTACATTCTCCTTCCCCTTCTGGATCTTTTGGTTCAGGGTAATTTGCTCTCCCTTCATTTTTTTATGAATTTTAACTTGTTGTTTAAAACAAATTGTGCATAAAATTCATTTTAATATGATTTTTGTGTATGGAATTTAGTTTATAATACTTCATATTTTTTTATTGTTGTTGTTACTATGAGTTTAGGGTTAAAAAAAATGCATTTGAGATTATAACAACTAAACAACATAAAACAATGTGAAATATCGAAGAAATCGTATTTTTGTTGGCAATGTTACTCATATTTCATCAAAAAGTTACATAAAGCTTTGGCATTTCTAACAAAATAGCAATGGAATATTCCATAAAAAATTAAGGTGTATTTCTAGTTATGATTCCATCCGTAATGGTTGCTCCCATTTCGTTAAAAAGTTATAAAAGGTTTAGGAATTTCCTATGGAATCTCTAACGGATACATTTCTAATGGAATCAATGATGGAATAGTTTGTCAAAAATAAAAATGCATTTCTAATGGAATCGATGATGAAATAGAATGTCAAAAGTAAAGATGTATTTTCAACAAAATCAGCGATGGAATAATCCATTGAAAATTAAGGTTGTTGGTGGACTTCCTGGTGAAAGACGGGCAGTAAAATCTAATTTTTTAACGTGAATATTCCATTAGTATTTCATCAGAAAATGAAGGTGTTGACAAATACATTAACGGAACGTAGATCCCTAACGAGCAACTTGTTGACGACTTATTTCCATCAGGGATTTCATCGATATATTAATTGTTGATGAAAGTTTTTTCTAAATGCCGACTGAAGTTTTTCTAGTAGTGGTTTTTTTTTAACCTTGGATGAATTGTTGTTTATTTTAAAGAATTATATGAATTTTAAAGTGTTGGGTCCGCGTTGTTAAGTGGCAACCCTGAGGGTATGAAGCCATTGAGGATTTATTTTTTAAGGTGTGATGAGGTTGAAATCATACTTGCAATGGGTTGAGAGGATGGGTCATAACATATTTATTTGATGTGTAATTGTTTGGTTTGGGTGTAATTTATGTGCATTTTTTATGTAAATTTTATGTGTATTGACTTTGTATATATGATTAGATTGTGTTATGTTGCATATTAAGGGCTTGTATTATCCATAAAGTCAATGCAATATAAATGAATCATCACATAGCATTGTTCTATGATGTTGACAAATGGATAGTAAAATAACATAATACACGACTTGACTTTATCGTATTCGAAGTATTTTCAAAATATCATATTTCTCACCATTTTTTGTGTATTAACTATTTTTATTCTCTTTAAGTCAACTTAAGATAAATGAACTGTCATTAAAAGTTGTTTTTGAATGTTGACAAGAGAATAATAAAAGTGATTAATGCTCTACTCCTTATTTTTTTAAAATACAAAATAAATGATAATTAACTTGTTATTTAAATCTGTATGTTCATGTTGATTTGTGTGAATCTATTTTTGGATGTTGGGATATTTATCCTTGATATAATGAGAGAATTTGAGCTAGATCGACACAATCTCACATAAACCTATTAAGTGCGAGTGATGAGTTTTAAGCCCATTGTGAACATGATCACGTTAAATGGCTAAAGCCCAATCAACCATTTTCATCCCCTTGGATTCAAGACTCCTAATGCAAAAGTAAGGATTATACTTTATTGCCGAGTTTGAATCCCAAATCATTATTTTAGGTCTTGTTAGTGTTTTACTTTCAATAATAAACAAACATATACTAATTTGGGCAAACTTTTAACATGTAGGCACGTTAAGTGCCTTTATTGTAAAAGACAAAAATGAAATATCTTATCTTAGATAGGATATTTTAAGGTGATTTTTTTTATTATTACATAACCAACCTCTTACATAAAATTTTTAAAAATTAGTTAGTATTTCTAATTATCATAAAACTAGGTAACAACTTACTTTTTCTATCGTAATCAATCAATACTAATCAGCTCGTTGAGATGCCCCTACAATAATTTTTATAAATGGAATCAAGGTATATGATGTTAAATGAAATTACATAGCAAACCCAAACCAAAGGATGTTTAATGCTTACCCTACTATCAGATGTTTTAATGTCTTGATATTGTGGTTTCAAAATAATAAATAAAGAAGCATTTAAAAAAAATCAATTTTACTAAAAAAAATATTAAATAATAATGAATTCATTTGTGTTCAATATAGTTAAAGAAAAATCCATTGGTTTCTAAAATACGAATGTATATTTACTAAAAAAACAAAATAATTACAATATATATAATATAGTTTTGATTTAGAGTGAACAACAATGCCAAGCATAGTGACATAATATGTTTTTTAAAATAATTATTTGAAAATATCTCTAAAATACTATCATGATGGATTATTTTTTTTTCAAAACATAAAATTTTGATTGGTTATAATTAAAACAACAACATGAAAGTATATAAAATAGCTAGTGTACTGGAAGGAAAAAAAACTAAATTATACAAAGATTTTATATATTTTGAATACAGTAACTTTTTAGGTTTATAAATATAATATGAAAGGCATGCCTTGCACGTTCTATAAAGTGTGGCTACCCTTTTCCATTATTTGTCTTTTTTTTTTAAATAAATTCAAGAATATTTTTTTAAAAATGAGTATATTCTGACCATACTTATTAAGTTGATTAATATATATTAGACTTCAATGTTTACAAATAAGTTTAGATAATTTGATTGACATATAGTTTAAATTAATCACAATTATACAAAACTTTTCATTATTAATCATCTGCTAATACATTTGGAAATATTTTCTCCTCCAAATGCGTCTACCAAGCCTATATGGTAGTATAATAGTCACTCTTTAAACCCATAAAATATTACAAATTAACAGCACACTAATTTCAAATAAACACAAAATTGTTTTTTTTTTTTGTACATTTAGTATAAAGATGGGCTGTGTTTATTTAACGGTTATTTGAAAGTATGGTTACGGTTGTTTTTTAAAGTGCTTTTTCATGCCGAAATGCATCAAAATGATGTTTTTTTATTTTTTTAAAAATTATTTTTGAAATCAGCGTATCAAAACTATCTAAAACACACAATAAAAATTAATTTTTAGCAAAACAAATTAAATATATCACTAATTTGATTGACATAAAATATTGTTTTTTTAATGAAAAAGACATATTAGTTCTTCGCAATGAGTATAAAGATTGTGACATTTAAATGTACAGTAGAATTTAGTTTTGATTTATACTAAAAACCAATATCAAACTACTATTTATTAGCATATTGACCTAGTGGATTATTTCATGAGAAAAAATTAAATATCTTTAAAATATCATCCTAATATATTTATTTTTCAAAAACTAAATATTTGATTTGCTAACCTTGAAATAACGACATTAAAATACTTAAAATATTAAATGTAAGAAGAAAAAAACTAAATTATCCGAAATTTAAAGTACAACACAAGTAGTCTTATGCACTGTGAAGGACGGCATATGTTAATATTTATGAATGATATGTTAAAACATGGGAGACATGTCTTGCACTATGTGCAAAGCAGATTTTCGTTGCCATTTACCCGTTTTGCCTATCAGAAGTGCAAGAATTTTCGTTGCCCGTAGGATAAATTATTGATTAATAAAAATTATAAAAGAATTATAAAATATACATTTGCTCTAAATATTTGAATAAAGGGTTTGTTATACTCAGGAAAATATAAAAATTGCTTATTCTCAAATCATTTATTATTGATGATTGTTCGTTTGGTTAACGTCAAATCCTAAATTAAAAGTATTGCAACTCGATAATTTTTTTTAAATTATTTTATTATTTATATTTCTTGACCTTTTATCATTATTATTTATAGAAAACAAAAGGCTGAACAAAATATTATGCTTGACCCATGTTAGTCCCTACTTTGATGAGACTTGAGATTTATTATTGACCTCAAATTTTATTAAAAACATCGCAATAGGCCTACATCGCTCCCTAAATCTAAAAAACATGTTAACCTAGTTATTAAAACAATAAGTTTGATCAAAACACAACGCTAACTCGATAAAAACTCATCGACTCCTTATTGAACTCGTTTTAAAGTTGGAAGTGTCACGTTAGACATATGTCAATCCCTAAAAAATAGGAGATACATTGACCTAGATATTAAACCCAACTTTATAAAAAAACATGACCTCAACTTTACAAAATAGCATCGATGTAGTTTTCGTTTTTTTTTTTAAATAAATATTTACATAGACATGCATACAAAAAAGGACAACGATGTAATTTTACGAAATGAAAATAGCGTTAACACAGAAAATAAAAATTAATAATATAAAAATGCATGAGTGAATAGTAACATGTTCATTGTTTGCATTT
>Ga0307517_10015536_pt1 | contig 10109 bp, 13 predicted proteins | sample 23_EM_MG_FD_194515 | JGI IMG/M metagenome (GOLD analysis project Ga0307517, IMG submission 194515) | Populus trichocarpa ectomycorrhiza microbial communities from riparian zone in the Pacific Northwest, United States - 23_EM | ecosystem: Host-associated > Plants > Roots > Unclassified | place...
TTGAGATGCTACAAACAACGTGAGTAAGTGCTTGACATGACTAGCAACTTGAATACACCCGAGAGTTGTGCCGAACATCTCTTTGCGCCTAGTTATCTCCCACAACTCCTCTCGCAAGCCTTTGCACGCTTCGGATCGTCATCCAGGTGGTGGACGCCACTCCCGCAGTCCGAGGGTCTCCATGGAAGTTTGTACGAATCGCGTTCGGGTGCTGACACGCTGTAGAGGACATTCACCAAGGTCTATGGGAGTCTTCGAAGGCAGGACGGTCTAATGTGGGCTTCATCTTGCAGCACAACGCGAAACGTCAACTGTCGCTCGTTTGGAATGGAGGGGAAAGGAGGACGATGACAGGTAAAAGGAGGATACCCGGTGCAAAGAAGAATGGGCCAGGGATGAATCGATGACGAGGGATGCCAGTGGTGCTGCATAAGTTGTAAACATTGTATAAAGCACAAATATACCCATAAGAAGACTTACTTTGTTGGCAAAGGTACGTGCTCGAAGTAGGAAAGACTGTGAGGAAGAAAAGGGGCAAGCGACGACGGAACAGGTGGCAGGTAGGCTGACTTTAGGCAGGTGAAGGACGATGACAAGGGCGGAGAAAGATGCAATGGCGGAGGACCGTGGTGAGCGCTGTGACAACATTGGGGATGCAGGAAAGATCTGGATGGGCACGGATGGAGAATCGTCGGGGTGGCGGGGACATAAGAAAATACCTGCGGCAGCAAAGCGGAGGGCAAGAATGGGTAATGGAGCTGGGGGAAGAGAAAACAAGATCAACCAGAAAGGTGACTCGGAGGGACAATGATGAAATAACTTACCAATGTTCAGTTTCATGGGCCATAGCATGATAAGAAACGACAAGGGGACGAGGAGGGAAGAAAGAGCGGCACAGAACAAGGTGAACGAGAGGGAGCAACGTTGCCCTGCCGAAGAATTAGAACAATAGAAATTCTAATATTAGAAACCGGCGTTTGCCGGCTCGTTGAGCGTTACACCTGTGCGTTTTTTTGACCAGGTCCAAAACAATAATAGAACGAGTCCTATAAATAGGACTCGTAAAAAGAGTTTGAAGACTCGTATTGCCATGCGCAGCAATGGCCCTCAAAAACAAGTATCATCCCAAATTCCCAATCTACATTACTTCGTTTTCCTCGAGTTATCTACTTCCGAGAGGATGCCCTGCCATGCGGATGCATGAGGGCTTGTGTTGATTGACCTAGTAGTCAACCGTTTCTCGCTTTCCTTCCCTGTGAAATTTTTTTCCAATTTTCACCTGTCATTAAGTTTCTGATTTCATGTCCAGACTTCTAAAGTTTATACTATTACTAGTCGCCTGTTCTATTCACTGGAAAAAAACATACTATGAATATTCAGCACATGTCCTCTACGTACATCAGTTCACCGAATTTCGATAGTTCATTGATTTTAATTTTTGTCATCAAGTATTCAACCGTCCTATCAAATCCCCCAACATCTTTGTCAATTCGGTGATCTTTTCATCCAGCTTTACCATCCTCTCCTCAATACTATCATCCAGCTTTACCACCCTCTCTTCAATAGAGCTAAGTTGGCCCTCAAGTGCCACCTTTGTTGAATCGACCTTATCTTCCATCGCCGTAAGCGCCACGTGGAATTTATCCTCAACTGCGGAGATTCGCGAAAGAACCCCAGATATCAATGCAGAGTGCGGGTTATTATCCTGGTCACCATCGTCGGGGCCAAGAAGATCGGAGTTGACCGCTACACTTTGAGTCTCCGCTTGCGTGCCAGTGGTCTCGAATTTGTTGGAAGCTATTTCGAGTATGGGTTCGATCAGGCTTTTTCGAAGGACGAGGAGCGAGTGCCACCACTTGTGATCGTCGTTTTTGGCATCCAAGTCACTTTGGAGGGACTCACATCGTTCGCAAATGAAAAAATCTGAGAAAAATCGTAAAATAAGTAAAATTTAAATGTCCAAGGCTGGTGCGTGAACGCACCCCAACACGAGTGCCCAACACAACAATAAAACGTGGAATCCAAATCAATACCCTTAGAGCAACGACCACATATATATGGACTCGGCGGGGCCACGGGATCTTGAACAACTTGAACAACCTCTTCTCCACCGTTGACGGCGTCGCCTTCGTGCTTAGCTTGGTCGCTAGTCTCTGTCTGCTCGGCGTCCTGATTCACATTTTCCATGGTTTGGTCGTGTGGGAAGGCAGGCACCCCTCTTGCGTTGCTAGCAGTCTCATCAACATCGAGCCCAAGTTCATCGGTAACAACATCGTCGTCGTCGCCCTCATCGCTATCCCCCGCGCGATCCCCAACCCGCACATCGGTTCGAAGATCTTCCAACGCCGCGATAGCCTCAAGAGTAGTCCACTGGCGTTGTCCACCCCGCGGGTTGAGGGTCCATTTTACCACCGGATGCTCCATTTTATGATGATCAGTTTCAATATCAGAGGGGCCTTTGTTGTTGTAACAGCTCCCGCAAACGTCGAAATCTAAGTAAGTGAATAAAAAAGCATCGATGAACGTGGAAGAGCGTCGAGTATGTAACTCACCTTCGCATGTCAAACAACCATAATAACGTTCCGCGATTGGGTCAATCTGACATACATCACACTCTCGCCTGGTGAATCAAGTGTCAACATTTGGATCTAGAGAAAGAACCCCATACAGGAAGTGAAGTAAAGTAAGGGAGGGGGCTCAACTCACTCAGTAAACGGGAATCGACCCCAAAGGGTCCGAAACTCACTTCCACCTTGCGCAACGACAGGGGGGTCCCATTCATCCGGAATCTCCAAGCGAACAACAGCTTCGTTCATAGATTTGATTTGCTCTTCCCAAGGTATATATTTCAAATGTGTCTTGGGTTCGCCTTCCACTGACGGCAAGGGGAAATCGTCGAGAAGGGAAAGATCATGATAGTAGTCCTCTACGTCACTTGATGTATAACCTATCAAGTAATCTTCGCGATATGCTCTATTTTTCAGATCCACTGAGGACCAGATCCCGCCGAAGTAAGTTTTGGGGTCTAATTAAAACATCAGATTAGATGTGGGAGGGTTTATCTAACTGAGTACGCACCCTCCATGGGATCCTCAGTCTTAGCGAAGCTTTCTGAATTCGAAAAATCGAGGCGCATGAGAATGCCAGTGACATTGACGAACACGGGATAGGGCGCACCAGAAAGGCTTGTAACCCTTGCAAGGACGACATTTCTGATCGTCAGTTGGCAATCAATGAAGCGATCCCATTCCTTCGCTTCTAAAGTGAGCTTGCAAGATATCTCCGCCAGGATCAACGATTGTTCCAGTACAAGTGTAGAAAGCTGAAGAACATACTTATCGGAATTGACATGTCAAAAGAAAATACGAGGGGCTCAAAAAACAAATTTCTTACTTGTTCCAAAGGCATGTCTCCATATACCAGCCGAAGCACAGAATCATCCTGAATATTCCACTGCAGCTTCTTAAGGTGCGCTCGAAAGGCGGTATCTTGAGCATGCATCTTGTCCTTGACGAGGCTACGCAACTCAATTGTGGTCGCTGGGAGTTGTTGCCCGCGGGGCTCCCACGCAAGGGGTTCAAATATCGGTTGGCATAGATCGATGATTGATAGAAGGTACGAGCGGTTGTGGGGGAGGACTGGGGGTGAAATTTTTAAATTACGAAAGGCCGTTCAAATAATTAATGTGAAAGAAAGTGACACTCACCTTGAGCCTGCATTTCCATCAATTTGAACATGAGTCGGTGCATCCGTTTACGGTAGATACGACACTCATACGACCATCCTACGCGCACCAAATCAATAATTGAGAGTCGAGGTAAACTGTGCACCAACCAGCAATGGTGTACGCACACCACTGGGGAAGATTCCATCCATTCGGGATCCTGTTCGTGAAGGCATTCGCCTGGCTTATCACGATAAACCCAGAATTATCACTGTCAATGGCAATGGATATTGCGTGGCCGTAATTGACGATGTACTCTAGAGTCCATGCATCTATTGGAGACGCTGAGATGTGGTCGCGATAATATTCGACAAGTCCGCTTGAGAAGGTTTTGTTGTCGACGCAAAAGATCCAGCTCTGGTTCAGGACAGGAGGGAGTCAAAACGCGTAACCTTTCATCCATCTCGAAACTCACCATTTCCTTCCATAGTGCTCGTAGATCCTTATGATCCAAACCAACAAAAACAAAAGTCGGTGAGTGATATACAAAAGCAACAACACCAAAGGGAGGTACCTCGTGCAAGAGCCGATCATAAGGACCCGACAGCGTTCGGACCACAAATTGCGCCGATCTCGCAATAGCTTCTTGGCTTTCCACTGTCCGACTCGGAGTCCCCAACAACTCCAACTCCGACTCGAAGATGTCCATATTCCGATTACATAATTTATCCAGCGATAAATCCAATTCATCACGCAACTCTGATAGCTTTATGGATTGGATATCACTGGGCTTCGACTCAACTTCCTTCGTCGCAATGCCCTCAAGAACCGGGTCCTCCGATGCCGAAACCACAGCTTGCAGAGCAGCATCGCTTTCAATCCATTCGCTCCGGTCTCCTAGGCTTTGCGTCTTTGTGGCCAGCGTCTTTTCCCAATCGGGCTTAATTTTAAGTAGCCGTGATATCAGATGATTCAGATCGTTCATCTTCATGACGAGGCCCTTGATGTTCGAAGCAGTGTAAAGAGAGAGAGCCTCCTGTAGTTGGACACGATGGTTCTTGAAATCGTCGATATATCCCGTCATACGGGCCGTCCACTCTTGAGCCTTATAGAACTTGGCTGCACGTATTGAGTTCTATGAAACCACGGGGGAAGAACAGAGGACTTACCCATTCGCGATTGCTTGTAGTATGTATCAATGCTATTCCCACAATCCTTGATCGTCATTTGGATCCGACTGAGAACGGTTTCGAATCCAAAATCGTAGTTCAAGGGATGTAAAGTGGAATGGTATCCATTCCTGGTCGCGACCTCGCTAATGCTAAGGCGCAAAAAAAGCCCAGCGTCATAATTTATATTCCGTACAACCAAACCCACTCACTCGAGGAAGACCCGCATCGTGTCCGTTCCTGCGAGAAACACCGCAGCCACACACATTTCGTTTTCCTCCCGGATCTGTTCGAGCAACAACATGGCCTTGAACCTCGAGATGACAGCTGGGTAATGCCACGAATATCAATCACGGCGACGATAATTTCTTCTTGCAGACGACTAACCTTCCGCAATAGGGTGCATCTCGGACATCCCTTCAAGAAAATGTAAAATATTCAATGCGTGGTTGATGTAGTCGCGTCCTTCCTTCAATGGCTCCTGCCACATAATTCTAGAGTTGTCCGCTTCCACGATCGATTTCTCGATGTTGTGCAAATATAGGAAGGAATGCGGGTATCCTGGCGCCAACATCTTCTCAAGAATCACAGGCTCAGGTCGACTTGTGAGGAAGAACTTGATGGGCAGGTTTGCTGCGAGCTTCAGGAGTGTTTCAAGAAATAGCTGGAATGCATCACCATCATCGCACTCGTCCAATGCGTCGATCACAACCACTACATTTTCTGGCATCGCAGCTTCCACCATTTGCATGGGTTCTTGCAAGAGATTCTTGAACTGCGATCTAACGTCTAGCTTGCTTGACTGTGGCTTCGTTTCTAGCACTTTGCACAGCTTCGAGCGAAAGGCCGGAGAGTATTGAGCGAGTTGGTAAGCGAGTGTGGGGACTATGTTGTTCACGTCGCGGCATGAAGAAGAGATACGGGAACAGAAATAGTTGCCGCCGAGTCGAGCATTCCCTTCCAACCACTCGCACAAGGTGTATAGGATCGTCGTCTTCCCAGTCTCTGCCATCCCGTTCATCCAGTACACCTTGGCCCCTTTCGGATCGACGACCCAGCATTTTAAATCCTCTAGGATCTTTTCGCGCGTCTCTCCAATGCACCCACGTCGCTTGATATTCATAGAGTAGCTCGAGTTATAGCGAGCTTCGTCCACTACGTGCATTTTATCAAGCAATGTCACCTACCAGGCGGAATGTTAACTCTGTGATCAACGCTTGGTCAGATCATCCTACCTCAAGCAGTTTTTTTGCATGTTCTAGTGTTCGAAAACTAATGTCGCTCTACTAATCTGTTAGACCTCTACTATGGCCAAAGTTTTTCGGGTACTCACTTGCAGTTGACGAAATAATGATTCTATCCTACGATACCGCTGGAGCACATCTCCCTGGTCCTGATTCGCGTGAATTGTTCGCCTTATCTTGTCGCGATCTTGCCGTTGGCCGATGTGTGCCAATTCCGCTTTGATTGATCTACAAAGCTTGTGACTAACACCCTCTGGGCGACTCTATCCCGCACTCACTTAGTGATGCGTTCAACGCTGCCGCCAACGTCTTCTGCGATGAGCTTTGTTACATACGGGGCCAGCGTGTTCGCCATATTTGTGAGTTCAATTGCAAGTCTTTCGTATTCTTCATGGTTCTCTCCGACTATCTGCGATGGGAATTAGACAGGACAAAGAACATTGGATCCGTAACCGTAACCTACCTGTGCCAGATCCAGACAGGCGACTAACCCACCGACTGCTGACTTGAGAGGAGGAAACGCATCTGCGCTCTTTTCCAGAAGCCGTAGCGCAGTTTCGAGCGCACTCCATGTCATACTCCAGGCCTTCTTGAGTTCATCGGAGGTATTGGGATCAGGGTGAGAAGAAGATTTTTGAGAGGATGGGCTCAATGTTGGCAAGATGGCGTCTTGAGATCGATTCCCGACCACACCCGGCGTCTCGCTGATTTTATCGGCCCCAAGGAGAGCCGAAGAGCGCTAAGAAGAAGGGTGAGGAATTGATAAAGTAGAGTGGTGAGATCAGTCCCGTACCACACCCGGAGCGTCATTGGGTATGTTGGCGGCACTGATTCCAGGGAGAGCTCGGGAATGCAGAGACAATGGGTGTGATTTTAGCGAAATCGCATCTCGAATTAGATTTAAAATAGATCGGGGGTCCTTTGCTGAGTCCTGGATGTTGAACTTTTGTCCTGGAGCCATCGTAGTCGAGGAAGAGGGGGGACCTCACAGTCCTCGTGGTCGACACAGGCTTAAGCGAGCAACCTGTCGATGTGCCAGTGGACAATGGATTCCGTGCAAAATATGACCGCGTCGTCTGGTAGGTCTGGAAATCGAACCCCAGAGCCCGTATTTTGAACTGTTTTTCCCTTGCGAAGGTAGAGGGATGAAGATGTAATAGATCCAACGAAAATAGGTTCTCAGATCATGTTATTCTTATAAGGCGGGGTTGCCAAGCATGGATTTCCAACGCTTAGTTACAGGTATGAAGATGTGATTGATCCAACGAAAATGGGCGGCTGTCAGCCTATCATGCTATTCTTATAAGGCGGGTTGTCAAGCATGGATTTCCAGCGCTTATTTTTAGGTGGATCCAGGTATACGAAGATGTGATTGATCCAACGAAAATGGGCTATCAGCCTATCATCCTATTCTTAGTATAAGGCGGGTTGTCAAGCATGGATTTCCAGCGCTTAGTTGCAGGTGAAGATGTGATTGATCCAACGAAAATGGGCGGCCATCAGTCTATCATACTAAGTATTCCCATAAGGTAGGTTGTCAAGCGTGGATTTCCAGCACTTGGTTACAGGTTGAAGTGTATGAAGATGTGATTGATCCAACGAAAATGGGTCATCAAACCATGCTATTCTTATAACGCGGCGATGGTATATGCCAGCACAGGAAATTGTTCAATTCAGACAAAACGTCCCACGAGAATTAAACCAAAGGGGCCCATAAGTAAGTATATTTCATCGCTGTACTTCTCTTTTTGATATGATATGATCAAGTGGGAGGGTGAAGGAAACAGCTCCGAGCTGCTCCTAAAGACCGAGGATAAATCCCACCCATTCAGGATCAGAGGATATCAGGGAGCCACTGTAATTAGGGATTATCACGGGTAACCCTGGGGTATTCCAGGGCTACCCGTACCCGTACCCGAGAAAACCCGTACCCGCGTTCAAGGGTAGGGGTTTCGGCGGGTTGGGGTCCGGGTTTTGCAAAAACCCGGGGGTCTTCCAACCCGTGGTGGGCATACCTCTAAAACCAACCAACAAACCTCGCAACAGCAGTGCAGGTGTCAATTGACGCCGCCATGCAGCATTGCGAGGTTATGGATTGAGTTGTAAGGAGGTGGAGGAGGCAGGAACGGGGTCAGATCCACCTGTAGCTCGCCGTTGTACGCAAGAGAGGTGGGGGATGGAGAAACGGGGTCGAAACGACATAAAACGCGGGGTCGGTTGACCCCACGCAAGGTCGAACTGCGCAATGGGGCTCGAAAGACCCATCGCCGGCTGCCCCTACCAACGAACACGAGGGTGAGGTATTGAATATGAACGTTTCGGCCTGTGTTTGGTATTTCGTTCTTGCATTGGCCTGGGGATGCATTCGCTGGCATTGGTTAGAGGGAGGTGGTGGTGTGGCATGTATGCGGGGCGCGGAAGTGGCCAGTGCATGTCCTAACGTGTTTTCGATGTCAGTAGGTAGCATGGAAGGTAGGTGAGAGGAGGTGAACCGATTATGGCTCGCCTCCTTGCGTACCTTGCGGGTCTCCCACACCATGGGTCTCCCCTCGTATTTCCTACCTGCTCCCAACTCATACACCATCCCAAAATCCATCGACGGTGGCCTACACCCCTTGCTGGAGGGGAAAGGCCAGGTGGCAGTGAGTTTGGGTGAGGAAGGACCTAAAAAGCATGAAAAAAGTTAGTGCGCATATGGTAAGAGGGTTGTAAATGAATTACTTATCTTTTAACACCCCCTGCTGCATTCGTTGAGTCCAGAGGCATGTTGTGGGAGTGGTAGAAAGCGAGATCAACCGTGATGAACACCGTTGATCTCGATTCAAACTCCGAAAAAAACTCGTTCCATCGAAAACGCGTAAATGCAGGCCATTCAGTTGGAGTTATAGCATTAGAAAGAGTAATACTAATTTCATTAGTCAACCCATGGGTAACCCATGGGTAACCCGCCAACCCTTGCTGAGGGTACGGGTACGGCAAGGGTCAGAAAAACTGAACCCGTACCCTTACCCCAGCGTACCCTACCCGAAACCCGCACGGGTTCTTAAACCCGTGATAATCCCTAACTGTAATGAAAGAGAGCAGGCGTACGAAAAAAAAAAAGAGAGAAAAAGGTTACGGTGCATATAAACATCGAGACAGAGGAAATAAGGAGCCGAATGACGAGTAGAAGGGATGGCCAGCCTGAGGCCGGCCGCCCACTTGAGAGTACTTATCACCCATCTACAAAGGATATTGGCAACGAGTTTGTTGACGTAAAAGACCTTATACTTAATTAGTCTGTCAGTCGACAGTCAAATATCAAACCAATTAAATAAGATAGGTCGATAAAATAGAAACTTAAGCCACGGCTCATGGCCGAATGAGAAATACCTAAGATTCAAATATCCGAGATTGATCACTGCTTACATAATAATAGTTGTTTCCTCCCAACTTCGATGCTCGTCGACTCTCAACATGCCCTCTCTCACCACCCTATAGTCGCCAGGCATCATCCTGCCAACACCATTACCCACCACGCAGTGTACAACGCTGACTGACCCCTCAATGAGGATCGGCCCACTCGATGACGAGATCGCGGGGCTGACAGGCCCCGGGAAGCTCTTGATGGTTGGTGTCCGTGATTTTGTGGATTTGAGGCCCAAAATTCGTCAAATCTATGCACCTTTTTTGCGGATTTGAAGGCCCAAATTTTGAAATTCTGTCCACTTTCTTGCGGATTTGAGGCCGCCATTGGCTCCATTTATAATCGGTCAGCGGGCCGCAGCTGATAACACACATTCTCGCTGCTTGCATGACTTGGCTTGATCCCAGTTGATCCCCTGAGCGAAATCGAGCAAGTTCGACTTGCAGGATGGATTAAGATGCGAATTATTGCCTTTTTTGGAAATCACGTGCCAGTAAGCCCTGTCCAAATGTGCGGATTTGAGGGCAATAATCTTGCGGATTTGAGGGGGGATTTTAGGATTTTCGCGGACACCAAACATCAGGAGCTTCCCGGGGCCTGGTCACGCAGGCATCAACCAACCACTA
>Ga0307517_10015537_pt1 | contig 10108 bp, 17 predicted proteins | sample 23_EM_MG_FD_194515 | JGI IMG/M metagenome (GOLD analysis project Ga0307517, IMG submission 194515) | Populus trichocarpa ectomycorrhiza microbial communities from riparian zone in the Pacific Northwest, United States - 23_EM | ecosystem: Host-associated > Plants > Roots > Unclassified | place...
CGTGTATGACATGCGCCCTCGCCGCGTTGAATAAATTACACACGTACGAACCTCTCCTCCGGATGTAGCCTAGGTTGTCGTTGTGAATGAGAAAGGATTATTTCCGCAACACGCCCTACAATAATCCTTAGAAACCTCTTCATGTCTACCACAGCTGCGGCGACGGCAACTTATACTGCAGTTCCATCCCTCACCGCCCCGCTCAAGGCATTGCCCCCAGCCAAGGAGATCCCACTAACATTCGCAGCAGGCGCCAAGAGTGAGGCAGGCACAAACGCAAGCGCATATGCCGAAGAACGTCTCCTGCGGTACATTTCCATAAATGGTCCACCTCTCCGGATTGCCACCATTCTTAACCGTTGGGTTAACTTGATACAGACTAACGGCATGGTGTCCCGAGGAGCGGGGTCGGGTGTTGCAGATCCGACCCAAGAGGGGATAAGACTGGTATCCTTCCCGGGCCGCCAATGTGTGGGCTAGGAAGATGTGAGACGAGCTGCCAACGCTCTCTCGTTCATTGGGACACGCTGCCCAAGCCACATCACGCTTGCGAAACGCCATCGATCAGTGGGAGGGGTATTAAGTATCTCTGCCGTCGGCAGGCCCACAGTTGACCAAACAACCATCGGAACTGCGGATCCCAATACAGGGTGGACATCACGGGTCCGCTTGTGGTGAATAAACCTGCATATCAAAGGGAGTGTGTTTGTAAGGATGCCAGCGCTACTCATGATCAATCGGTCCACTCAGTGTTCTTCATGTATCTTGTGACGTCGGCGGGCCCTATTGGCCCGAGCCTGGAGGAGCGAATCGAAAGTGGTAAATCGCTACCCGGAGGGTCACGAGCATTGTGGCCATGTTACGCATGCCCGTGGTCGCAGGCTCGGGCTAAACACTGTCCAGCAAGTTCGCGAGGGGGCAGCTGCTTACCACCTGGGTGCAAGAGACACCCTCCTCTCCTCTGAACTTGAGGCTGGATCCTAGCCTTGGTGGAGTGTACGTCTGCAATGGGTACCTGTAGGTTTGCACAGCCAGGCCTGCAGTATGCCAGGCGGTTTACACACATCGTCCTCGAGGTTTACCGGGCGCAATAAGACCGCGGGCCGCGACCCTTCTTGTGCATCCTCCCTCCCTCTCATGTCCAGACAATCCATGAAAGCCAGGGGAAGTTGGTGGCGCGATGAGTCTACAGGAGGTACAAAGGTTGAAACGTGTGCCGCAAGCGCTGCTTCTATGCTGACCTCAACGAGCAGATGTCACCCGCCGTGGGCATCCCCCGGCGCTTATCCCATATCATACATCGAACAGGGACAACAAAGGGCAAGAAGGGGGTGTTGGGCTCCGTGTCTAACATCCTTGGTTTAAACAAGACCCTCAAGATCGGTACTCCGTCCGATCCCGTCCATCTCACGCACGTCGCCTTCGACACCTCCACCGAACAGTTTATTGGATTACCAAAGGAATGGCAACGCCTGCTTCAAGAGAGTGGTATCATCAGAGTGGGGCAAGAGGCAACTCCTCAGGCTGTGTTGGAGATCATCAAGTTCTACCAGGAAGACGGAGGCGACCTTTGGGACAAACTGGGTGTTGTTCCTGCCTCACCTCTTGACGAGAAAGACCCGCCAAGCGGCTTAGGGAGCCAGGTAAGTCCTCCCGCCTCTGTGGAACACTGCATATAGGATCCTCGGTGACTTGTTCAAGGAAAGAGTGCGGATAACCTCTCTGGATAATGAGGAGGAGGTTGAAGAACTTACGAGGGAGATCCAGCAGAAACCCGATACCCCCGCTGCACAGAGACCATCCTCTGAGGAAAGCCTCAGTGTGGGTGATCCTCAGGACACCGCCACGGCCTCTGTATCCGAGAGCGGTACGTCTATTGTCCCGTCTTCGCCGATCTTGTAAGGAATACTAATCGCTCCTCGATCTCTCCCACTTTCCCAACTTTGATGCTCCAGCCTGTGGACGTTTGATCAGACGCGCATTTGCCCTGCACGAACTCTCCTCCCTGATCGAGGCGATCTTCTCGAGTAAGGACGAGCGTGACACGATCCGTTCCCTCCTTGGGGACGACGCACAGACCTTTATCGACGTGGTAGACGAGGCACGTTCCATATTGGCTCACACTAATTGAAACTGACATCAAAACCTTCTGTCGACTAGGCACTGGATAGGCCCGGTCTTTCGTCACGGACCCGAAAGAAATGTCTCAAATCGTTGTACAGGGTGTGTGGCCGTCACGCGCTTCTTCCAAAAGCCTTGAAGATACCCGTTTGCTACGACCGGACCGACGACGCGTTGTACAGAGGTGGGTTCGCGGATGTGTGGAAGGGGGAACATTGCGGTCGGGACGTTGCAGTAAAGGTTTTGAGAACGTACTCGAACAGCGACTTTCAAAAGATAATTGGCGTGGGTTGCTGGTTGTGCTCTCTTTCCGCGTGCCGATGTACTGACAGAGCCTTGTGTAGAGGTTCTGCAAGGAGGTCGTGATGTGGAAATCCCTTTTGCATCCGAATGTCCTACCGCTAGTAGGAGTAACGATGTCCGAGACTCGGTTCGCAATGATATCAGACTGGATGGTGAACGGAAACATCAACGACTTTGTGAAGGCACATCCGGATGCAGACCGACTCGGGCTTGTAGGTTATTCTCATTCAAGGCCATGATATCCTCTCGCTTTGTTGACAATTGCAAAACCCTCTAGCTAGTTGGTGTCGCTAAGGGGCTGGTCTATATTCATACCCAGGAAATGATCCATGGAGATCTAAAGGGCGTACGTCTTTGATAGTTGAATGTGTCACGATTCTGTCTTACTGACTTCGGTGCCTATCAAGGCGAACATACTGATCGACCAAACTGGCAACGCCCGCCTAGCAGACTTTGGTCTGCTTACGATTATCTCGGATCCTACAAACTTCTTGTCCTCAAGCTCATACACCCAGGGTGGCACGGCTCGATGGATGGGCCCGGAGCTTATCGACCCGCAACGGTTCGGGTTGAAGAACAATTGTCCAACGAAATCTTCAGATTGTTATGCTCTTGGAATGGTGATATATGAAACTATCAGCGGGAACCCGCCATTCCACCAACACGGGGACCTGACTGTATTCATGAAGGTCCTGGCGGGTGAACGTCCTACTCGAGGGCCAGGGATCGCGGATGGTCTGTGGAGGATGTTGAGACAGTGTTGGAGGCCCCATCCGGGCAACCGTCCTATCATTGAAGATGTGCTTCTGTGTCTGGGGAGGGTTTCAAACGTGTAAACGGTAATACGGTCATACTATCAGAGTTCGCGGTTCAGTAGATCCAATGATATGCCTAGAGCTAATGCGCTCGTCCCAAACGATGACGAGACATGAAGGCGTCTACGGGTATCGTCAGATGACATGGTCCCTGACAGCGGTCGCAAATTCCGCATGAGCGTTCCCGGTGGGCCGGGCTCACGGAATGCATCACAGGTGGCTTCGGGTGGCAGACAAACGAACCGGTGCCACTGTTGGCCGGATATCTTTACAAAACTTGTATTTCATAAAATGTCATTTTTGACTGAATGTCTGCCGCGCCTGCTGGACCCAGAGGGATGGGATGTATGGCGATGCCAGCGAGGCATGCGGTCTGGGATTTCTTAATTCTTCGGAGGTATCAGCGACTGTACTGTTGCTACAACAATCAACTTATCAAGGGGGAAGAGCACGCTGGAATGGGTTTATTTGAAAGTGTAAACTAGGGATATTTGTATTTGTAAATTGTGGTAATACGAGGGTAATAACTCCGGAGGAGAGATGCGGTGATGGAGATGGAGATGCAACTGATTTCTTTCTCATCTCTCTTCAAAAGCTCCCCCGACGGCAACCAGGCTCTCTCTTATAAACATTATTTCTCTCCCCTCCTTCTACCCTTCCACGCCTCCCAGCGGGCAAAGACAGAGGACCCCCCACTTGGGCCGTTCTCCTAGACAATAAGTCGAACGCAAACACCCACACCCGAGACTTACGCGAGCCAACGGTCTCCAGCCTCCTGTCTTTCCTACACCGCCATGCTTTCGACCCCTCGCTCAACCTCCTTACCCTCCGTCGCGCCCCCCCTCTCTAACGATGGCCTCAGCGTCTTCCACCCAATCACTAGGAAAGACTCACGATCCATCGCACCGATGACCCCGCCCATGTCCCCAACAGACCTGGAATCACGAATGGATGATATGGCGGTTGACCACACCGTACATCACTCCAAAGACTCCGATGTCGACCACCTCTCCATCCAAGACTCGGAAATCGATCCAGAACCCCTCCCTGCCCACCCTCCGATCCGAACCTTGGACGAATCGAGAGAGAGTCTTCCCCGAAGTTTACGTCTCACAGACTTTGAAGTTAGGGGAACCCTTGGTACGTCCCTGTCACATCGTGTCGTGTTACCCTCTCCTACGCGGCGTATGCGGAGCTTTGGTCCTGACTACTCTGATCTCCACCCAGGTGCTGGGACATTTGGGCGGGTCCTGCTTGTTCGACTCCGTAGTCCCTCCCACCAAACGAGGTCCGTTAATTGTTTCGCCCTCAAGGTCCTTCGCAAGTCAGAGATCGTCAGACTCAGACAAGTGGAACACGTCAACGCTGAACGCTACATCATGTCGCGTGTGAGACATCCTTTCATCGTCGATCTCTATTCTACCTTCCAGGACAGCCTCAACGTCTACATGCTGTTGTCTTACGTTCCCGGGGGAGAACTCTTCACACACCTTCGACGCGCTCAGAGGTTCACGCCGGACGTCACACGGTTCTATCTTGCGACAATCGTGCTTGCCCTCAAATACTTGCATTCCTTCAACATTATTTATCGCGACCTCAAACCTGAAAACCTCCTACTGGACTCTCGGGGATACTTGCGCCTTACCGATTTTGGGTTCGCCAAGATTGTTGAGGATCGTACCTGGACCTTATGTGGAACCCCCGAGTATCTCTCCCCAGAGATCATCCTAAACGAGGGCCACGGGAAACCTGCAGACTGGTGGGCATGCGGTGTCCTCGCCTATGAAATGATGGTCGGGTTCCCACCCTTCTTCGACGAGACCGCGCCGGGGATCTACGAGAAGATCCTGCGGGGAAAGATCTACTGGCCTAAGGAGATGGACAGGCTGTCCAAGGAACTTATCAAGGCTTTCCTGCATCCAGACCGTACCAAGCGGTTGGGGAACCTCATTGGCGGACCACAAGACGTGCTGGACCACCCGTGGTTTAGGGGTGTTGACTGGGACGCTCTGGAGCGGAAAGAGATTCGGGTAGGCCCTTCGTCATTCCCGTCTATGGGATGACCTGTGCTGATTCGTGGTTGATGCAGGCACCCATCGTCCCTCATGTATCATCTTTGGACGACACGCGGCACTTCTCCCATCTTCCCCTTCCTCCTGCGGAGGACATTCCAGGACTGATGAGGAACGAAGCTGTCCCAGTCATCGATGCACTCAATTACCCCTTCACGGAATTCTAAGAGTTCCGCCCTTCCCCACGAGTAAGCCTGTCGGCAGCCGCCAAATCTGTCTTGCCGTCGCTCTCGTGCCGTTTCGCAGTCTTCGTTTCTATTCTCTTGCTTGTTCTCTCGCTACAATTAATCCTGCGGGCTATCCGCCTGATAATTTTACCCCAAGAGAATTCTGTTGGGATAGTTCTATTACCTACTCTCTTCCGTATTGGGTAATTTTCCTCCTTTCCTCTTTTTGTTGTGATGAACATCGTCCCATCCCCCATCCCTATCCGTGTCTCCTTTTCGCTCGTCTCTCTGCTTGCCACCGCCATCGATTACTTTATTGGCCTCTCCCCGCCCTTTCCCCCTCTTATCGCGCCCGTTTATGCTATAGCTACACCATACTGTCATTTCTGAGTTTATTTCCCTTCCCCTCTCTCGCATTTTTTCTATTGCTCCCTCGAGTATAGCCTATCTCCCTGTAGCCCTTACTGTCGTCTATCTCAACTGTGTCTATTCCTTTCTGTTTTACTCTCTTTCTCACTACTCCACATCCTAACTATCCCCCTCTGTCAATATATATCATCCCATTTCGAGCTTCGAAGGCACTTCTCTCTTGCACGCACTCAATTGGCTGGTGGGGCGGCAGAATTGCCTGTTTTGGCGAAGAGCAGCGTGATCGAAAAAACTTGGGCTTGTGGGTCCCAGACTCACCATCGTCCTCTGCGCTCTCTGAGAGAGATGGCTCGCAAACGAAAAAATCGCACACATGTCAAGACCGTACCTGGAACCTTGGACAACACCCCAAAGAGCTTTGTGATCAAGCATGGGCAGGTCGGGCGCTCCCTCACTCAGCTCGTGCACGACATGCGAAAGGTCATGGAGCCGAACACAGCTAGCAAGTTGCGGGTCAGTCCCCTTTCTCAATTCCTCCGTTCATTGCAATTGTGTCCTTGAATCTTTGGCTTGGATCTTTGGGTCTGGTTTGGTGCTGATGGTTGATCGCAAGTGAAGGAACGTGCACGAAACAAGCTGAAGGATTACATCGTCCTCGCTCCTGCTCTTCATGTGACGCACCTGCTCGCGTTCACTTTGACGGACGTTGCGCCATCGTTGAGGGTTATTAGGTTACCTGGTGGTCCGACGTTGAGTTTTAGGATTGAGAGGTACAGTCTTGTCAAAGATGTGCTGAACAGTGTGAAACGAGTGAAGAGTGTCGGGTTGGAGTTTCTATCTCCTCCACTGGTGAGTGTATTCCGTTTAGGCTATGTGGGATGCCTATCAGATTTTTCTAACAACCACCCAAGCTCGTGCTCGCATCCTTTCCTCCCCCGGGACCAAACACCCCTCCACATCTCTCCCTCGTGATGAAAACCTTCCAAAGCCTCTTCCCTCCCCTCTCCCCAGGAACGATTTCCCTCTCCTCCGCCCGCAGAATCGTCTTGGTCTCATACAGCCCCGAAAAAGACACGATCGACTTCCGTCACTACCTGATCTCAGTCAAACCCTACGGCGTGTCCAGACGCGTACGAAAAGTCCTCGAGGGCGCCACCTCGTCGTCGAAGAAAACGCCTTCTTCGGGGTTCTTGGATTTGGGGAACGAGAGGGATGTTGCGGATTTTTTGTTGAGGAAGAGGGGTGAACCTGACCCTGGGGGAGGATACGAATCCGCTATTTCCGATGTGAGTTCTGTGGCGGGAGATGAAGGGGACGCTGTGAGCCTTGCCAGCGATTACGTCGGGAGGAACAACAAGAGAGGTCAGAAGAAGGCTGTCAAACTCGACGAAATTGGACCGAGGATGGAGCTGAGATTGATCAAAATTACGGAAGGTCTTCCTGGTAAGGAGGGAGGGGTGATTTACCATGATATCGGTTCGTTCCTGGCATACTCGAGTGGCCCATGTGCACACTGACACCTGGATAACTGTTAGTCAAGAAGACGAAGAAAGAGATCAGTGCTCTTAAAACTGCCGCCGTTGAGAGGGAACGGCTCAAGAAGCAGCGAAGAGAGGAACAGGAGCGGAACGTCGAGAAGAAAGCTCTCGCTGTTCAGAAGGATAAAGGTAAACAGGTGGATGAGGGTGAAGAGAACGAAGAGGAGGATACAGCCAGCGACGACATCGTTGTGGACGAAGAAGCTGGCGGGGATGATGATTGGGACGACGAAGAAGAAATTAGCGAGGGTGAAGTGGAAGAGGAGGAGCCCTCAGAGAGCGAGGCGGAATCAGAACCTGAGCCTCGACGGTCGACCAAAAAAGCCAAAGTTCGGGAATAGCGGCGGAGGTAGAGGAGGGTATTATCCATTAGTCGTGTAGTAGTATACAGTTTGCATTTATCCTACCAGAAGCATGGGAAGAAAGCGTCTATGAACCCGAAGGAGGTTGTGAGGGGGGATGGGGACCGGGTGATGAGGAGGATAATTGAGGAGTGATACCGAACCACCTTCCGCAGAACCTCTCGAATCGCAACTTTACGCCCTCCCAGTTATCGAGAGCTGGTCGAACATCGAGGTAGAAAGAGGGACTGCTGTTTGGACCGAGACTTTTGCCGGTGTAGAAATCGATAACATAACGGATGCGGTGGCCGCACCGGTCAACCACCCAATCGTGTCGGTCAAATGGGGGTGCGTATCTGGGAGTGCCAGTGAGATGCAGTGTGAGGTAATGAGGATAGGAGAGTGACAACTGACCCTAACAGCGATTTAAATCTCGCTCTTGGGCTGAGTTCTTGTGATTTTCCCTTGAAGCTGACAAGCTTCAACCCACCACACACATCCGACCCTCTTCCCTCTTCCCACTTCAAGATCTCATACCACGTACGCTCGTTCACGGCGTTATGTATTGGAACGATGACTTTCATGTCTTTCGCCTGGGGGTCATGGTTCTTTCTGGCCATAGCGGCGAAGAACTGGGATTCGGAGGGGTAAACCCATTTGTCCCCTTCTAACCGCGGAATTGAGGAAGCTTCTCGTTCCGCGGAGAGGTTTCCTGGTACGTGGCGGAAAGGTTGGCCGCCGCCCTCGGTTGGGGAGGAAAGGAAACGCGACCAGGGTGATGATGAGGATTGGTGATCAACGGGGCATTCTCCTGCCGATGACGAGGAAGACGAGTGCTGGGAGAAATTTTTATGGTCCACTGGACAGCCACCTGCGTTTGAAGGTGGGTCGGAGTGAGCGGAGTGGTCGACGGGACACGACATGGACGAGGGCGGAGGGAGCGGATTTTTAGGCCGAAGAGCGGATCATGACGGAGGTATCGCGAGCTTCCCACGGGTGCTTACTCTCATCACGACGCGCCGCGTCTCCTTGTCGAAAAGGAGACGATTTGCCCTCGGAGTCTAGAGCCGGCAGTCCCGTTTAACGTTTTCCACACGGACTTTTCACCATCTTCTCACCTGGTGTCCGACACTTAACCGCATCGCTCGTTTGTACTCGTGACCAAACAAGAATCTGGCGCCTGATTGTGATCCGGCGGCCCGGCTTGTTCCATCCCGTCCACTTCCAAACCTCTGCAACGTATCACCACCATGCCGCCATCGAAACCCGCGTTCTCGACCCCGCTCACCAAGTTATTTGGGATTAACCATCCGATCATGCTTGCAGGGATGAATGTCCGTAGGAGAACGAATGGAATTTGAGTGGAAGATTGCTGACGAGAGTGATGCTGTAGGTTGCGGCTGGACCCAAACTCGCTGCTGCTGTTACGAATGCTGTATGTTCTCTATCTGCTCCGGGTACGGTTCGTCGACTGAATTGGGCGCAAGGGCGGTATTGGGGTTATTGGAGGTATTCGCATGAGCCCGAAGATGCTCCAAGACACGATTGACGAGCTGAAATCGCAACTCGAGGACAAGGATGCACCTTTCGGTGTCGACCTTGCTCTGCCACAGGTTGGAGGGAACGCAAGGAAGACGAACGTATGCTCGCACTGCTCCACCGTGGTTGACCACTCTGAACCGTTGGAACGTACAGTATGATTATACTAACGGTCAACTCAGCAAGCTCGTGGATATCATCATCGCCAGCAAAGCAAAGTTGTTTGTTAGCGCGATTGGTGTCCCTCCGAAACAAGTGATTGAGAGGCTGCACAAAGCTGGGATTGTCGTGATGAAGTGCGCGTTTACGGTTGTCCCGCCCACCTCAAAGTGACTAACTTTCTTTCTGCCATAGCATGGTAGGACATCCAAAGGTACGCGAACAACCAATTTCTACCGAAATTTGGTAATTCACCGTCAGCGCAGCATGTTACCAAGGCGCTCGATCTCGGTGCGCATCCTTGGATTGAACTCTTGTCAAACGAACTAATATCAGTCCTCCCAGGGGTTGACGTGATATGCGCACAAGGTTTAGTGCCAATTCAGAACGATTGTGAGCCTTTGCTCACCCGGCATTGCAGGGGGAGAAGGTGGAGGACACACAGGAGATATACCGTTCTCAATCTTGATCCCTGCCTGCGTTGACGCCGTAAAGGGCCGCAGGAGCCCGCTCACAGGCGAACCGGCGATGGTCGTTGCAGCCGGTATCCGTCACTTCCCCACTGCTGAGAAGAAAGTCGCTTAATATGGGCTACAGGAGGTATCTCGGATGGCAGAGGTCTCGCTGCAGCGCTCTCGTATGTCACGTCCCCCCTCCTCCTTCGATCGGCTGACGCCTACATCT
>Ga0307517_10015538_pt1 | contig 10108 bp, 2 predicted proteins | sample 23_EM_MG_FD_194515 | JGI IMG/M metagenome (GOLD analysis project Ga0307517, IMG submission 194515) | Populus trichocarpa ectomycorrhiza microbial communities from riparian zone in the Pacific Northwest, United States - 23_EM | ecosystem: Host-associated > Plants > Roots > Unclassified | place...
AAATATTTTAGGTAGTCATTTCACTAGCACAAGACAAAATATTTATTTAAGGGTTATTCATGCGATTGATTCATTGAATTACCCATTTGCATGCATAATTGACTGTATACATCATAATATACTTTGAAATGTTTAAATGTTTTTTATTATTATTCTTACTTAGATATCCTTACACTCTTTTAAAAAATAAAATTAGTCTAGTTCGAGATTGAAGTTCATAGCTATTTTTTTTAATAAATGCGTTCCATGATGATCAAACTAATTTTTTATTTTATAATTTAATATGAGGTTTATATTCTAGTTATATATAGAAAATCTCTAAGGCATCAAAATAATTTTCTAAAATTATTCTTAATTAATATTATATTTAGCATGGGCATATAAATTTTATTATATGCATCCCATGATGATTAATGAAAGATTCGTGAATGGGAAACATTTATTTGCCTATTTCTATTTGCTTCTTAGTACATGCTTACAAATAAATACCCATTTTATAGTAATTAAAAAAACATGAGAACAAAGCTATTATTACGACCTTATTCACGGCCAAGATTATTAATTGTGTGGATTAATTTAAATCAATTGAAATAATATTATTTTAATTTAAAAAATAAAAATAAAAATTTTAAAAAAATTAAATTGAATTTTGATCGGATCCGAGTTTTTTAAATTCGAATGAGTTAACTTTCTCATCTGTTTTCTTAACTTGATCCAGGCTAGATTCTAGATCAATCCAATTTCGAGTTACCTATAATATTAGGCTACATTTAGTAACATTGATTAAAATCGTGAAATATATTAATGTTCTCGTGTTGTTTAGGAACACAATGTAAACTCTTTTTTTAAAATTTTAAATTTTTTTTAAATTTTTAGTTGTTTTAATGTGTTGATATCAAAAATAATTTTTTTTTTAAAAAAATATTATTTTAATATATTTCTAAACAAAAAATACTTTAAACTACAACTGCTATCACAATCTCAAACACACACTTGAATATGAATATGATTAATACCTCCCATTATTTCATTTTCACCTGTAAAATGAATTCAATAAACTAGGAAACGTGAATATTATCTCCCCACGTTTGTGCATACGATATACTTTCTTTTGTTTTTTGCTTTAAGAACAAAAAATTGGGAATGGAAAATTCAAAGTATTTGAATATTTGAGATAATCAGTGCCGAAAGGGATATAAATCAGCATCCATGCATATCAAAGAACAGCCTGGCGTCACACTTCTGTTCCTTTATCTTTTTAATTAATTATCATATCCTTTTTTATTCAATTAGCCTTAAACTTCAAGAAGGCAACAATAGTCCTTGTAGTGTTGGCTTATGTGATAACTAGTAATTAGGTTGATCCTATATTATCATCTTTGACTTAAATTTCAGCAATTGATTTCAGCTAAAACAAATGTGAAATTAATTTTTTTATCAGATTTTTCCGGATTTATAATGTGGTTGTAGTTTATTTTTAACTAAAAATTTGTGAAATTAATGTTTTTTAAATTATTTTTTTATTTAAATTCTCAATTTAAATTATAAAAAAAAACATTAATTTAATTAAACTTAATTGATACGTTACTCAATTGATCCGACAATGCAAGGGGTCGAAAAGTAGGGCCCCGAATCTTGAAAAGAAGAAGAAGAAAGGGCAATTGTGTAATTTTCAACAAGAACAAGAGGTTTTAAGAAATGAGAGAGACGCGTGGAAAATGGGACGTTAACTTTGATGAAGTACCAGCACTTTTTCATCGATATTAGCGTTCAAGATAGCGACACGTGGTAGAATATGGAGTCAGAGGGCATTAACGAAGAACTTATTAGCGTCACTCATCTTTGACCTAAACAGAGTCACCATGGAAGTTTGTGCCAACACGTGGAATTACTGCTCACTGCTTGCCCATTGACAAAATTCATTATTGTTTTCACTTTCTATCCTTTAGTTCAGAAAGTGGCCCACAAGACGCTAGATTCGGATCATAATGCAATAAAAGTATAGTATGCCTACGTGATAATAATATTTTTAAAGAAGGAGGAAAAATCTGGGATTCATATCGTTTCAATAATTTTTATTAATTTAATAATATAATTTTAAAAAAGTTAATGATAAAAAGGAAAAATCCAAAAAAACTATAATAACTATTTAACATAAATAAATAAATGCTTATACATATAATAAAAAAGACCCAATAAATATTTTTAAAAGATCTCAACAATCTTATTTAATAATAAAAAAAAAGTTGAATGTGAATAAAATAAAAAAATGAAAGAAATTCAAAGTTCAATCACCATCAAAACAAATATACAACGACCGAAAAAAATCAATTAATTTTTTAAAAGTATATAAAAAAACTTGAGTTAACTCAAATTAACTTGATTAACTTGTAATTTAGGATATTAGATCAAGATAACTCCACAACAAAATCACAAAATTCAAAGTTCAATAATCCAATATCAAATGATAAGATTGAAAATAAATATTAATTATAAAATTATATAAAAAATCAAATTTAAATAAAGTTAATCCTTATTAAAAATTATGACTCGAGTCATGAAACCGAGTTCACTCAAGAGAAGACAAACATGAGCAAAATTCGTAGTCATTCAAAACAAAAAAGAAACAAATAGCAATCAAAATAATTAGGACCTAACCTGAAATAAAAACTAAATGAAAAAAAATAATGATGAACTGAATTGAAAAACAAAAAAAATCAAGAAAATGATAAAAAAAAACAAAAAAATATAGCAATAAAAAAATAGGACCAAATTAGATGAAAAAATTAAATGAAATAAAATATTCAATGGCAAAATTAAAAAAAACAAAATAAATAAAAAAAGACAAAAAAATTACAACAAATTGTAAACAAAAAATAAATAAATTAAAATATTAAAAGATAAAATTAAAAACAAAATAAACTTTAAAAAAACATAAAAAAATAAATAGCAATTAAAAAAATAAAAACTAAAATTAATGAAACACAAACTTACATCACACAATTTTTTTTCCCCGCAAAGGTTAGCATAAAATTTAAATTAATGAGAAAAAAAAAAGTCAATCGAAACCAATTACTATTCACCTTATAAAATATAGATTACTAGAAGAAATCTATCTCTGTAATCCACGTTAAGATCTGAACCCTCTTTCTCCCTTTCCGATCGATCCCAAAAACTTGATGGCTATGTTTTTGTTTAGTTTATGTAATATTTCACATAAACTTGAACAGTAAATCACATGTTTAATAACGAATTGGTCTTGGAAAAAACGCATTATTTTTATTTTTTATTTTTATTTTGCATTATGTATTTAAAAGTAAATTAATAAATTATAGAGGTCTGCAGAGCAGAGAGTAAAGCATGCATAAAATCACAAAATTCGAGAAACAAAAGATTATTATTAATTAACATGGCTTGACTTCAAGGCACCATGTGCCAATCTTAAAAACAACAACGTAGTTAGCGAGGTGTCTTGGGCACCGCACCCATCCTTGAACATTTTATATCTTCTTTTAATGCTTGTCTTCTTCCCTAAGATGGTTTTTTCTTTTTATATATATTTTGGCCGGAAATCTTTTTTAGTTGAGATATGTTTGTTAAAAAAAATAATTTTTTTATTTTAAAATAATTTTTTTTTATTTTTTCATATTATTTCGATATATTAATATCAAAAATAATTTTTTTAAATTAAAAAATATTTTAATATATTTTTAAATAAAAAATATTTTAAAAAATAACCACTATCTACCCTCCAACACCACTCACTACAAATGTTTAGAATTTCCGCTCAAAAATCTTGACAAACGAGACAAATACCAAGATTTTCGCCGATGATTTGTCTCATTCTCCATTAAGACAATTGAAGGGTTGGGTGAGGAGAAGGAAATTCTAACTAGGCCATACAAAGCCAGATCATTCACAGCCAGGAGGACACAAACAATCCCATCTTCGAGCATACAAAGTCAGCACTACACACAGCCTTTCAAATATACACTACAAATTCATATTCTCCATGATTCTTTTTATTTTTTCTATACATTATTTTCTCCTTGCACATTTATTAAAGCATTGAAAGTCCTCTGCTCCAACAAGAGACTAGTTCTTACAAGACCCAGAAGAAATCTATTTTTGTGTGAAGTTTTCTCGTGATTTTGTAAGATTCGGTAACAAGTGTTGACATGCACCTTACCAATAATAATACTTTGATGATTCAATTCATTATGATCTGGGGCGTGTTATAAATGTTCACAGAGGAAGGCAAGCATGCCTCTAGAGGAAGTAAGCTATAGTTTATTACGAACTGCCTTTAGGGTTAAGTTTCTACTAAAGAGGCTCTATTTCTTTATAGTTTCATTTTCCTTCTTCTTCAAGCTGAGTTTTCCCTTCTTTCTTGATTTAATGAAGGAATCCTACTTTCGGTTCCAAGCATTACTTTAGTGCATGGTCCTCCTTTCATTCAGTGAGATAAAATAACTCAGGTTTAAACCTAGCCACCCATTGAGGATTATAATCGACTGATCTTGTGGCAAAATGAGGTCACCTACACTTGCGAGGCTGACTCACTCATCACTAAGCTTATGAGAAAAGTAATCGTTTCTTCCCTTTCGGTTCTAAACAACGATGAGCAAATTAATCGAATTATTTATAAAAGTGATGATCTGCATGCTGTAATGAATCTTATTACCACATGAACCAGCTCCGAAGGGGCATAAACAGGTTGTCAGTGCTGTTTTTAAAAGACAAGGCACCTAATCCTATAAGGAAAAGAGAGAATTATACCCCATTGCGTTATTGATTACTGAAAAAACCGAAGGCCGCCTTGATAAAGCCAGTCCAGTGCTTAATTGTTGAAGGAAATCTGCCTAAAAAGGGCATGGAGACTCAACTTGGAAGCAGCCATTGTTGATCTTTTTCAGCCTCGATGGATTTACTTCCCTAATACCTAGCTTTGTGAACATCAAAGAAGCACACAATGCAAAGATGGGACTTCTTAGTTGCCCGCCTAATGCCTACGCTTTTTACAGCTGAAATCGTGGACCACCCTTGAGGCGTCTTCGTCGTCGTCTTCTTCTTCTTTGGGATATGAGAGCAGACCATGATCCATAATCCACAAAATGATGTGAATTCATTATGATAAGGTCCAAAACATGAGCTAATACTGCGAATTGAATTCTATTCAACAGAAATCAATGGGATTTTCGATCCATTCATAAAACAAACTCAATTCAACATGTTAATAAACTATGCCTGTCCACAAGGAAATTGATTTGAGCAACAAAAAAGAAAAAGAAAAAATGAAGGTAAAATAGATGATAGATTTGATGACCGAACTCTGATAGCTGTTAAGGTTTAAATTGAGCAATAGAGCACCTAACACCAACCGATTGAATTCCAATCACTTTCAAAACTAATCAAATGAACTTATGATGAGATGGGGAAAAAAAACCGTAGACGATCAATAAAAAATCTCACAATAAATCAATTAATAGATGATCACTGTGTAAACACATTCACATCTTCCTAATTCATGCTGGAATAATAGATAATGGTTGCTAAGCAATGAACATGCAGAAATCTCTCTTTACAACAGCTGAAGACTTCAAATTTAACCATTTGTTCAGTTAACAGCAGGATTTGAGTACCTGTATCAATAAAGATGACCATGTACTCAAACAAAGGTAAGCAATAGGGAATGCATGATTCAACATCACGCAAACAGTTATCAAGGAATCTGATGGTTAAGACATCACAACCAAAAACTGGGCACTTAACAATGTCATATGAAGTACCAACCCTAAAGTCAAGGAATATGTAGCACTTTCGATATACAAAAGCACAAAGTCTATGTGGTAGCCAAATGCAGCCCATCACGAGCTTGTATTTGATGCTGGAAGAAATCGTATTCTGCATTTTAAAAACAAATACCTGCAAAAAAAAATAAAAATGGTTAGCCCCTTTATAATGGATGCATATGAGGCGCAAAAACCAGAAACTCATTTCCATTCCAAAGAAAGAAGCAAGTGATATCTTGCACCAAAATTTATAAGACCAACAAAAAGACTTCTGCACAAGTTCAAAGAAGAAATTATCAATCCTTTACTGTAATGGTTTTCCTCGCAAGACCTTATAGCAGTCACAGAACTGACTGACAAACAAGGGTCCAGCAACAAGGACCACTGATTATCATGAGGTTAATCAGTACATAACCCACATCCACTTTTGACAACAGCTCCCCTGTCTCCAAAGTACATAAGTAAATCAAACCAAACAAGCATGTTCTGTCTATGATCTTCTACAGCCATGGCTAGGACTCTAAATGATGGAAGTTTGCAAGTCAGCGAGTCCCATATTTAGGTAAAAAATATCACATTCCACTCATGTCTACCCATATATGATATCCAAACGAATTATCTCATCATAAACTTAAACACTCATTCTTGCCATCAAAAAATCCGCACATGGAAAATAGAACATCTACTTTTTACATTTGGAAACATCAATTTTGCCGAACACCGCTGATTCTGCACCCATTGATAAGCACCATCAGACTTACATTTGGAGGTACATTTGACACATCCATATGCCTCATGGTTGACATTCCAATTGAAAACCAACCTAAGCACCTAGTAGCTGTGTATTCTTCTAGAAAATATATACGAACTCCAACATACCCACAGTGGATTGCCTGATAAAAAGTGGCTACAGGAAACCACAACTCAACTTTCCTACCAGTTTGGCTTGCATGCAGTTCTGAATTAAAACAACGAAAATTCATCACTGTTTTAAATAAGAGAATGCTATTTTACCATTATTTGCAAACATCATAGCAATCTGGCATCTCTTTACTAGGAAAAATAATTGTTGGTTGCTAATATCAACCTCCAATAACAACTTTTTTAAAAAAAATCTACAGCAAATTGAAAAAGAAAAGAATAAGAATTCATTTCCAAAAGAACCAGTTTAAAAAAGCACATACCTTTAGAAAACAACTAACATATATTCAAATACATGTCATAAACAAGAATCCACACCACATTTCTGCAAATCAAAAGTTTAAACCGTTAAACATACAATGAATGTATTTTTAGTTATTCATCGCCATAAAACAAGCACAAAAATGTGTTTTCCATTGTGAATTCAGACTGACCAAAAAAAATCCAGCTTCTCCACACAAATCAGAATTTAACATTACACATCGGCCCAGGCCAGCAAACACATGTTCACTTTCACACATAGCAACACATCATTTCCACATTGCAAATCCAAATCCCAGTAGACAACAAACAAGGAACAAGACAATAACGATACCGGAATCCATTTTTATAATCCAAGGCATAAAGTAAAGAAATTAGCCCTAAACAGGTAACCATCACCTAAAAAAAAGAGTCTTAAGGATTCTAAAACCAAGAAATTAACAAAACCAGTAACCCTAGTAAACTAACCTCCAATCTCATAATCAGCAACAAGTTACTAACCTTGTTTTTAAACCTCCTCAATGTCTCTTATTTCTCTGGGGCTGTTTCTCAGTGGCTAATCTGTAAATCCAATAAGCCTAACAAAAAAAATCACACCCCATTAAAAATAACCAGAGATCAAGCCACCATAGAAAGAAATTTAAGTGATAGAGAGAGTGTTAGTTAGTTACCAAAGCAAGAACATGGGCTACGGCGAGGAGAACAACCATGAGAGGTACTAAATCGAGAAACCATGGACGTGGCATTGTGTCTTTCGCCATTTATTGAAGGAGAGTGAGCGTTTGAAGAAGAAAAAAGAAGATCTTGATGGCAGCAGCAGCTGGGTTTTGAAGGGGTTGATCGAGGAAGCTTGGAGAAGAAGAACTGTGAGGATGAGGACGGGGTTTCTGTTTTGTTGATGGAGTGATTGGGTTGGGCCCCATTTGGTTTTGTAAATAGCCCAGCTTTTATTAAAACGGGTATTCTTAGGGCCTAGGAAAAGAGAGAGGGCCCAATATCCCAGTTGGATTTTGTTCCCTTCGTTTTCAATTCACGATATCTAAATTTATCATTTGCTTTTGTATTCAATCATACTGTTTCAACCCAATTCAGGTCGATCCAGAGAAGTCTTGGATCAGAAATAAAATTGGTTAATTTAGATTAAATTAAATTTTTTTATTTAAAAAAAAAATATTATTTAAAAAAAAATTAAAAAGAAAAAAATTCAATGAATTTTGACTAGGTTTTCCACGGGCTGACTTGGTCCTAGATCACACCAAGTCAATTCTCCCTCTATTTTTATTGACAATCAGCTCCATATATACCTCAGGTCACAAATTAACTTATCGAGTCAAGTCAAATTTAAAATAGTATATTCAATTTGATTGGATCACATTATAGACTTTTTATACTAGGTAAATTTATAAGATACCCAACCCGAAGTAGATTTTTTTATTTTAATCAATTTAAAAGAAAATATATTTTTAAGATTAAAAATGAATTAGATCTTCATCCATTAATTATAAAATCATAAAATAAATTTTGATTTTTTTTTAATCCATATATAAAACAATTTAAATGTTTTATAAACTATAAGATTAAAATTTATGCATTTATTAAAAAAATAAAATTATAACCCTCAAAATTAATTTTAAAAAATAAGTTAAAAGAGAAAGGAGATAAAGTTATATGATGGTTGAATGAATCCTCATGAATCTTTAATACAACCAAATAATAATAAAAAATTATTTGAGCGGGTTAAATTGACACCAAGTATTTGACAAATAAGATGAACTTAACATCCATAGTTGTACTATTAGGTAGTACAACATAATAATAGGTTTTTTAATTTTTATCAATAAAATTTAAATTATTGAAAAAATTAAATAGATGGCTCGTGCTTTGCTATATACCAAGTTGATTTATTTTTTTAACTTAAAAAACAATCTTCAAGCATAAATAAGATGTTTTAAAGAATAAAAAAAATTTAGTGACTAGAGTCAAAGACCTTACTAGATACAATAAGATTTAATTTAATTATATGATAAAAAAAAAACAATGACATTAAATGCATAAATTTCAATTTGGGTTAAAGTTCGTATCTATAATCTAAGTTATGAGACTGAAATTATCATATATAAAAAAATTATGAAGTCCAATTATCAACAATTCAAAGTTAAATGATGAAATTCAAAAAAACAAAATTAATTTTGAAAAAAGAATCCAAAGAATAAACAAAAGGCAGTTAAAAGAATGAAAACCAAATTTAATAAAAAAATAAAATGAAATAAAACGATGTAAAAGCCTAGAGTCCATCAAAGTTAGCATGGAAAACATGTGACATAGGTCATGAGATAAGGCTATCTTCATAGAAAGCAGAATAAAAAAAATAAAGAAGTAGATTCATCAATAAACTCATTGTTGAAAGATAAAATTAAAAAAAATTGATGTAAAAAAAATATTAAAAATCCAATGGCAATCTAGATTAGTATTTCATACACTGCATTGAAAAAAAATTATGAACTCAATTCTTAAATAATCTAATGTTGAAGGATGAAAGTAAAGAAAAAAAGTTAATCTAAAAAACGAATCCAAAGAAAAGAAAAGGCAATTAAAAAAATAAGGATAAAATTTGACATAAAATAAAATAAAATAACATAATGTAAAAACCCCAAGCAAAACCAAGTTAGCATGAAAAATCTTCAACCCAAGTTATGAGACCGAGTTATCCTTATAGAAAACAAATTAAAAAAAAAACAAAGAAGCTCAATATTCAACAAATCTAATATTTAAGGGTGAAATTGAAAAAAAAATTAGTATAAAAAAAAAGAAGAAAAAAGACCAACATCAATTCGGATTTAACACTTCATACTCGTAATTCAGGTCATGAGATCAAGATCATTGCACAAAAAAAACTACAAAGCCCAATTCTCAGCAATTGAAGGACCAAACTAAAAAAAAAAAATTAATTTTAAAAAAGAATCCAAAACAAAAACAAATATTAAAAGAATAAAGACTAAATTTGACATAAAAAAAATTACCCACTAATATTAATGGCCACATATCATAGGATATAAGTCTTATTTCACAAGCCGAGGTATAGAAATTTTAATTTAGTACACGAAAGCTTCCATGAAATATCTTACATACAAAAA
>Ga0307517_10015539_pt1 | contig 10108 bp, 7 predicted proteins | sample 23_EM_MG_FD_194515 | JGI IMG/M metagenome (GOLD analysis project Ga0307517, IMG submission 194515) | Populus trichocarpa ectomycorrhiza microbial communities from riparian zone in the Pacific Northwest, United States - 23_EM | ecosystem: Host-associated > Plants > Roots > Unclassified | place...
ATGTCTTACCTTTTAACAATTATAGCATTTAACTTTTGATATGTCAAACCCGGGTCTCAGATTTCCATTGTCAGATGAATTGGTCAACCAATTTGTTTTATTCGGTCAACCAGTTGAGGCTGCCTCAACCTCTTCTTTTAAATATGCCTCTTCCTTCTTTTCCTTTGCCTTGTCCACATCCTCTATCTCATTGGGTATATCCAGATCAATCTTGCTTCCATTTTGAATAGTGTTTTGAAAGAGTGTTTATGCTCCTACATCTTCTTGAATGTCATTGACTTTTTCTTATAGGCTTATAGTTTTCCCATGAGTCCTTGAATTATAAGAAAATCCATATTTTGTGACTCCTTTATTGCGACCACCACATAATGGAATTTTTTTTTAGCGAGCATATAATCTTTTCTACTACACGTGTTTCCTCCATCTTCTCATCATATCTTTTCATTTAACTGTATATGATCAATACTCTAGTAAAGTAATATAAAAATACTCTCCGATTCAAACACATGTAGCTTTCAAAGTTATCTTGTAACTTTTATAAGTGTACCTTTCTAACATTATCAGCTCTCTAATTTGATTGTTGCAAAACTTCTTATGCTTGCTTGGTGATGGTTGCATTAGCCACTATCTAAAAAATATCATCATCTAGACACTGGTGGATGACTGCGAGTGCTTGTTAATCATTCCTTCGCGCCTTTTGCATGGCCTCCCTTTGAGCTAAAGTCAATGTTGCTCCTTCTGTAAACTCCTCAAAGCCTTTTTTAATCGTTTCCCACACATCTTGGGAACCTAGCCAAGCTTTCACATGAATACATCAAATTTCATAATTGTCCTTTGTCAAACGAGAATATTAAAGTGGGAAGTTTATTTTAGCCATATCAGACAATCAAAAACAAATTTTGATACCACTTCTTGGAAGAAAAATAGGTGTGGTAGATGTTTATGGATAACAAAACAATAAACAAAACTAAAGAACAAGAAAAAGATTTGGAAGGAAAATAATCTTATTAAGTGTTCTCATGTGTATTCCTCTCTATACATATTGAATTATACTTTTGATTACAAGCCTATTTATAGGTCTCAAGTCCTAGACAAATAAGGAATTAAACTATTAAAAGAAAATCCTAATCTGAACAGTAAATATATTCTACCGACTTAACCGATCGACCATTTCTGAATCAGTTGACCAGTTCCTCTATTTTTCATAAAAACCAAAATCTTGTTTACTTTCAATAATAGCAATGTTTTCATGGTGACCCTATGCCAAGGAATTGTGGTTTGGATGTCTGCCGGGATTAAATGACAGACTTGTTTATCTGAATGTTTTCTTAAGTTTTTTGGATATGGAAGATTATGGAATAAAAGAAAAGGCAGCAATGATAGCATGTTTAGTGGAAGTCTCGGAATTTGCAATGATTTGAGCATCAAGTAGTTCATCCAATTTTTCCATAAGGAGCAACATTGATATTTTATTCACATACCATACTTTTCAATTAAGTTTAATGGTTACCCGACAGCCTGGTATTCTTCTTTGGCAACCATCTTAGCAAAGTTTTTACAAACTTAACTCAAATGTTGCGGCTTTGTCTGATGGTAGCATGGGATTGATCATAGTGATCAGAAGCCATTATAGATGTGTGATGGTGTCCGTATACAAGCATTTAGCTCAACAATAACTATGAGAAAGAGACAGAAGCAGCTGCAACTCTCTATGGTTTGCAGATTGCACTTAGACATTGAATCTCACTTAACCTGGTGCACAAGTTTGAAAAAACACATCTGCAAGTTGGTCTTATTTTAAAATTGTAGTTGAAGATATTACGGTAATTAGTACCTCCTTTACTCTTAATTATATGCCAAGAGTGATCTGTAATAAACTTGCTCACAACTTAGCACAATTAGCTAAAAATGATAGCTAAGAGCATGTTATTATAAAGAATGTTCCTCCCTAGTTGCATAATATTGCAAGTTCTAATGTATAATTATTTTTTGAGTAATGAAAGCACAATTGTTCAATAAAAAAACGTTTTAATTGGTGTGGTTAATGGGTTGACATATTATATACATTCTAATGGGTTGATATATATATAAGAAAAAAACCAAAACCTGACCATATGAAGGACTTGGCCATGCTCAGGCTCAACAGTCCCAGTGATCTGTTGGATCCAAAAACTTTTATATGTATGTAGTTGAATTTGTTGCAAAATACATAAAATATCCATAAGAGCTTTATGATTTTATTGGTTAGGACTATAGACTAGTTAAGATCAATTGAGAGATAGTCTTTGTATTAATTATGATGATTGTCAATAAGAGCAACCATTCCTTTATATTTATACCTTTAGGGTTGTATACAATACAATAGTGGAATGTACTGCACATGATAACTATTGCTCTATAAAGGTATTTACATATATAGGGTCTCTTTTCTTAATACACCCCGTCAAGCTAAAAGTGGAGATTCTACCCGAAGCTTAGATCGAAAATAAGCAAACGACACTGGAGGGAGAGGCTTGGTAAGAACATCAGCTAGTTGATCCTTGGAAGAGATGAACCGTACCTGAATTCCTCGCTTAGCAACGCGATCACGAACAAAGTGATAATCAACTTCAACATGTTTAGTATGAGCGTGAAACAGTAGATTGTAAGATAAGAAAGTGGCCCCTAAATTATCACACCATAACATAGTCATTGACAAAGAAGAAATTTGAAGTTCTAACAATAACGAGCAAATCCACAAAATTTCAGTAGTACCATCAGCTAAGGCTTTGTATTCTGCTTCTGTAGAAGACCTCGAAACAGTGTGTTGTTTCTCGGATTTCCATGAAATAGGAGTAGAACCAAGATATACAAGATAACCACTTGTGGATTTTCAATCGTCAATACGCCCAATCAACATCTATAAAACCATGAAAAGACAAGAAAGAATCCCAAGTAATGTGCAGACCATAGATTGTTGTAGCCTGGAGGTAACGCAGGATATGTTTAACAACAACCCAATGATCCTTAGTAGGGGCATGCATGAATTGACATACCTTGTTGATTGCATAACAAATATCAGGTCTAATGAAGGTAAAGTATTGTTATGCCCCCAATAATTTGTCGATACCACGTCGGATTATAGTGAAGGGTACCGAGCACGATTCCTATTTTAGTAGAGGTAGATATAGGAGTATCAACCGGTTTGCAAGAAGCCATACCTGCTTGTTGGATGATATCGAGTGCATACTTGTGTTGACTTAATAAGATACCCATAGCGGTAGGTTTCACTTCAATGCCCAAGAAGAAATGAACAGAACCCAAATCCCGAAGCTTAAATTCTGATTGCAGCAAAGTAATCAATCTATGAAGCAAAATTGAGTTACACCCGGTCAATAAAATATCCTCAACATACACAAGCAAATAAATCATGACATCATCGAGAGAGAGAATAAGCAGAGAAGTCTAAACCTTGAATGCCTGAAATCCAATGGAAATTAAAAACTCGATCAACTAGTTGTACCAAGCTCGAGGTGCTTGTTTCAAGCCATACAAAGATTTATGAAGATGACACACATGAGATGAAAGTGCAGGATCAACAAACCCAGGTCGTTGTGTTATGTATACCTCTTCCTGAAGAATGTCATTCAAGAAAGTATTATGAACATCCAACCGATGAATGTTCCAACCATACGAGACAACAATAGTGAGCACAAGACGAACCATTATAGGCTTAACCACCATACTAAACAACTCTAAATAATCAATCCCCTCTTGCTGAGTGAAGCCGCAGGTAACCAACCATGCTTTATATCAGTCAATCCGACCATTAACATGTCGTTTAATCTTGTACACCCACCTATTGCCAATCACATTCATAGATTGATGAGAGGGCACCAACGACCAAGTCTGATTAGAGTGAAGTGCCCTGATTTCCTCCTGCATGACATTATGCCAAATCAAATACTTGTTGGCATCCTTAAATGACAATGGCTCCTGTTGAGGTAAAGATACAACCCGTGAGGCAGTCACAATACTGAAATTAGCATTTTTAGCTGGATGTGGGCGAAGCACCATATGACGGGGTGCGGGCCATTTGGGATAGAGTGGAGGAGACACTGGTTAGGACTTGCTGAAGATGGAATTTAGACAAATCAACACATAAGTTAATTCCATGAGGGGAATCAGAGGAAGAACCTGGTGGTGAAGAGCTCAATGTATGCGCAGGTCATGAGGGAGAACCAGCTGGAGAAATTACACGGGAAACGACTTCAACAGGTGAACTAGCAGAGGAAAAACCAGGGGAGCTGGCAGGGGCAATGGACAACGCATGCAAATATGGCGAATCTGAACTTGCACATGAAGAATGATCTTGCTAATAACATGCAGATAATGAAAAGGGAGCCGAAGAAGGTGTAAGGAGTGTAGGGGGTAGCGGTGGAAGTACTTAAGAGGGTGGTGTGAGAGGGTGTAAAGTGACGGGTATTGTGGCAGCAGAAGGTTGTGTGGGTGGAATTACAATCTATTCAGACTTATCAAGAGGAAAAACATTTTCGTGAAACCAGACATGACGAGTAAGATAAATACATTTAGACGATAAATCAAGACATCGATAACCTAAATGAAAGTTATTATATCCTAGAAAAACACAAGCAGAAAAGCAAAAATCTAACTTATGAGCATTGTATGGACAAAGGAATGAGAAGTAGAGACATCCGGAAGTTCGAAGAAACGCATAATCAGGAGTCAATTTTAAATGACATTCAAAAGGTGTCTCTTGATTAAGAACCGAAGTTGGCATGTGATTAATCAAATAAACAGAACTTTCAAAAGCATAACTCCAATATTTAAGGGGAGCGTTACATTGCCCAAGAAGATTAAGCTAAGTTTCAACAATATATCTATGACGACATTCAACCATGCCATTTTGTTCATTAGTGTGCAGGCAGATCACACGATGATGGATACCATTCGTTTTAAAATACATATTGAGTTTCAATATTCACCACCCCAATCTGTTTGAACAAACTTAATTTTTAAAGAAAATTGGCGCTCAATGAGCGTCTGAAACTGATGAAAAATATTTAAAACATCAGACTTAGTAACCAAAGGATAAAACTAGATAAACTTCATATGGGCATCCATAAAAATAACAAAATAGCAAAAACCATCAGATGGCAACATAGAGGAGGGACCCAAAACATCACTAAAAATCAAGTTAAGAGGAGCTCGAGTTTGATGACTCGTAGTTTTAAGAGTCAGACGAGACGACTTGCCCAAAGGGCACGCAGGACAATTAAAATTAAATTAATTTGAGGTACATGACACCTTTTAATTTTTCACAAAAAATACATAATACATGGACCGGGATGCCCAAGTCGATGATGCCACACATTAGCGGAAGTAGAGAGACATGTAGATGAGAAAACTTGAGGTAACGACGTTGTAGACACCTTGGACAAAACATATAGACCATCTCTACTCTGACAGAAAAGAAGCACTTTCTTTGTCATGAGATCCTTAACAAAAAATAGAAAGGAATGAAATTAAAAAAAAAAAAGATGTTATTCTGAAGACAAAATTTTTGAACAAATAGCTAAGATTTTTTAATGTCAGGAACATGTAAAATATTAGATAATGTAGATGAGAAAACTTGAGGTAATGACGTTGTAGACAACTTGGACAAAACATATAGACCATCTCTACTCCGACCGAAAAGAAGCACTTCCTTTGTCATGAGATCCTTAACATAAAATAGAAAGGAATGAAATTCAAAAAAGATGTTATTCTTAAGATAAAATTTTTGAACAAATAGCTAAGATTTTTTAATGTCAGGGACATGTAAAATATTAGATAAAGTAAACATGCATTTGGGTGAACGAATTTTAGAGTGAGCAATATTTGAAATAACAAGGCCCTTACCATCACTAACATGCAGATGATCATTACCAAGGTAAGGTTCTAAACTCATCATACTTACAAGGTCCAGCGTTACATGATGATTTGCACATGTATTAGAAAACCAAGTAACAAAAGTAGTTAAGGGGCATTATTAAATGTGAGATTGGCATTAACTTGAAGAGGATGAGTAGCCAACTGAGAACATTGTTGGGCAGTATACCCATATTCATAACACAATTGACACTTTACATTGCGATTATAACCACCAAAACGGTTACCTTGCTTCCAAAAATTTCCTATTATCCGAGAAGGAGAACCAAAAGAGAATTGGTTTCCCTATTGTCCTGAAACATAACTGTGAGTGTTGAAGTTCTAGGTTGAGCCATTGCCATGATTGCTATGATAATAGTTATTACGATTTTTATGTCTCCAGCCCTTATGAAAATGACCTCGTCTGCCAGTACTGAAACCAGAGTGACGCTGCACAAAGAACACAGCTGGCTGCTGCGTTGGAGTTGGTAACAAAGGAGCTGTTACGGCAGGTTGGAGAAAAGCTTTGTGGAGAAACTCATGTGTAAGGAGATTGCTATGAAGATCAGTGTAGGAGATGAGATTAGCCTTAGTGGACAAGATCCTTGAAATCGCTGTGCAATCCCTAAAACACATACAAGTTGAATTCTGCCAAGGAGATCGGTTTGCCAGCCGCAACAAGTTCATCAAACAAAGCCTTTACCTTCTACAAGTAGATGCTGACAAAATCATCATTCTATCATAAATCTTGGAACGAACCATGAAGTTGCATAATCCGTGAATTGGAAGGAGAGGCAAGTGTTGTTTCCAGCATTGTCCAGATATCATGGGAGGTGTTACAATCCACAACTAAATACAGAACTTCCACCGAAAGAGAAGAGAAGAGGGAGCTCATGATTAAGTGATCTTGATGCTTTCATGACAAATATACAGGATTGACAAAAGGTGAAGATGTCGCAATAGATGCCATATGAGAATGGGGACATGGTGATGTGCCATCAACAAAGGAGTACACGCCTTGGCTGCATCCTCCAATACAGAAAATTAGTGTTAGAGAGTTTTAAGGAGATTACCTGTTGTGTGTTCAGAAGAGGTATGATGGTAGCAACAGCAGTGGATGCACCATAGGTAACTAATGCCGTCATAAGGGAGAAAGACGATTGAAGTGCTGATGCAACGACAACATATTATTAAAGTTCTTGATTGTCCATTTTGCAAGAGAGGAGAAGATGTAGTTTGGTTTTATGACGAAGATGAAGTCCGGATATAACAGATAAGGAGGAAAAGGAAAAAGGAATGGTTATAAGAGGAAGAAGATGAAGACCTGATGTAAGGAAGAGGGCTGCTGGATGATTTGGTTGTTCTAATACCAAGTTAAGATCTATTGAGAGATAATCTTTGTATTAATTGTGATGATTGTCAATAAGACCAACCATTCATTTGTATTTATACCTTTAGGGTTGTATACAATACAATGGTGAAATGTACTACACATGATAACTATTCCTATATAAAGGTATTTACATATATAAGGTCTCTTTCCTTAATAAGACCTAACAAATTTTGGCGAAGGTTTTCATCTTTCAATAGCTACTCCTTAGATAAAGAGCAGGAATCATAGGGGGATTTAAAATAAAAAGAAAAAAATCAAAATAAAAATGTGATTTGAGCACAAGCATTTTTTAGATTCCATGAACCAAACAAGTATAACAATGCGACTAATTCTTTGCTATAACCGGCCTCTATATAGTAAGACTACACATGCAAACATTATTTTATAGTATTAGATTACTCCATACCATTCTTATTGAACCTTTTCTTTTGAACAAATTCTTAACATGTGTGTGTGTGGGTGCACACATTTTGATTGATTGTTTTTATATATGACTAAATAGCTTGTCCGCGCTTCGCTTCTGGCTGACTCAATTTTTTTAAAGCGTAAAAATTTGATGATAAAGAGTTGTAAGTATTTTTTTAAAAAAAAATTAACAGTTCCACATCGTGGAAAGAGAACGGAAAAAATATCAACTGTCAATTCCTAAGAATCCAAAGGATGAAAGATAAAATCAAGAAAAACAATCAATGTAAAAAAAAGTACAAACAATTTACCAGCAAACCCAGGTGATGAAATTGAAAAAAATCAAGATTATAGATCCAATGATTAAATTGAAAACAAATTAAATTTCATAAGGGTGCTAAGAATAAAAATTTAAAACCAAAACATTAAGGGCCAAAACCTAAAATGCCATCAAATATTGAACTAAAAGGCCAAATTGAGAATTCTTAAGTCCATAAATTCACAAAAGAGTCCAAAACAAAAATAAAAATCAAGTGAGTGAGGACCAAATAAAGATTGAAAAAATCAAAATCAAAATACACTATTTGATGCTCAAAATACTCAACCCAATGGGTTGACTCGTGACCTAGGAGACTCGAGGTTTAGGTCAGCCCTGGGTCTCAAAAGTAATTGGAACAAAGCACAAAAAACATTTGATACTTATATTTAATTCAAAAGCAAAAATCCTCATAAAACAACTAAATTGAACAAAGCCTAAAAAAAAACTCAAGCAACACATGTTTTTTTCAAAACAAATGGAAAATACCATAGGAATTGGAAAAAAAAAGTAAGAAGACATTCCAGGATGAAACTGAAAAAAAAAAGAGCTAAAAAGGGGAAAACCTAAGCAAATTTGAATGAACCTTCTAAGTCCCGGTTAATCTTCTAAAGTCGCAAACCGTTAAATTTCAAACCTTGACTCAACTAAGAAGCTCAATATAAAACAAATTCAATGTTGAAGGATGAAATAAGTTAATTTAATTAAAAAAAAGAATCCTCGTTAAAAGAGCAAAATCTAATAAAGAGCACTAAAAAAGCTGAGGCAATACCAGATAAAGTTAATATTGAAAGATAAAATAAATTGATTTAATCTAATTAAAAAAAAATGTTTTAAAAGAGGTAAATCCAGCAAAGATAAAAAAAAAAAATCTGAGGCAACTTGTGTTACTCTCAAAAAGTTAGAAAAGTCCCCTCGAAAGTGAGAAAAAAATACTGAATGATCAAACAAAAAAACCCGAGCCAACCCGGCTTAAATTTAATAACTCACGACCTGAGATATAAGATAGGGATAACCTCACAAAAAGAAATCAAGACTTAAACCGAGTTAATAAATCACGAATCTCGAGGCCCAATAGGTCAATGTCAAATCATGAAAATGAAAAACAAAATCAGTTTTTTGAAAAATAATTTTAAAAAATATCAAACTTAAACCGGGTTATTCATCAAAACTAATGGACCGGGTTATGATTGTAGAAGACTAACAAGAAATAATAATGAATAAAAATTCTCAATAATAAAAAAATTGAAAAAAAATAAAAAATAAAAACAATGAGGACTAAATCATGCACAAAAAAATAATTGAAAGAAAATAATTAGGGATTAAATTGAAAAATAAAATAAATGAATGAAAGGATAAAACAAGCAATAAAAAATGATGACCAAAATTGGAAACAAAACAAAATTAAATTAAATTCTAAATGATGAAATAAAAAAAAAATTAATGCAAAGGATAAAAAAATAACAATCAAAAGAATGAGAACTAAATTGAATATCAAAATTCTATGAAATAAAATACATATGGATGAAATTGAAAAAAAAAATTAAAAAGTCTTAAAAATCAAAACAAATAAAAAAAAGAAAGAATCAACTTTAAAACAAATACAAACTAGATGCTACATAAAAAACCTGAGCCCTTTAATTTTTTTATTTAATGAAAAAAATATTGCAAGATCATTTTTTTTTTTAAAATAAGATGCTTAGCACTATTATCCTTGGTTATAAAACCCAGCCCGACCCAGCGGGTCGACCTGGGACCCGGTCGACCTAGTGGCTGGACCGGTCCAGGTTTAATAAAAGACCGGTCGGGGCAACAACCCGGCAAAACCCGGTCGACCCGGCAGGTCAACCCATGACCTGGGCGAACCCGGACGAGACCCGATGTTTTTGTTTTCTTCAAATGTGGGATTTGAAACCCATTAGTATATATACTTTATGTTTTCAAGAAAAAAGTTATGTTTTTTCAATGTGGGATAAAAAATGTTTTAGTTTAAATACTTCAACTTAAAGCGATAACATCATACACTACCAGAAATTCGCTTAATACCAATGGAATTGCCAACGAAATAATTCTATCGGTAATTT
>Ga0307517_10015540_pt1 | contig 10106 bp, 7 predicted proteins | sample 23_EM_MG_FD_194515 | JGI IMG/M metagenome (GOLD analysis project Ga0307517, IMG submission 194515) | Populus trichocarpa ectomycorrhiza microbial communities from riparian zone in the Pacific Northwest, United States - 23_EM | ecosystem: Host-associated > Plants > Roots > Unclassified | place...
TCCTCCTCCAAGATTTTAAAAGCCTTTTAAGTGTTTTTTTAGTTATCACCACTAGCAACAACACTTTTTTTTTTATTTTTTGTCCCTTTTATCCTCAATAATTTTAAATTTGTTTTTTTTTTTTTTACTATTAGATCAAATCTTTTTGTGGGGTTTTGTCTAATTTATCTAGTACTTTCCTTTATTTAAGATTCTTGTTTCTTGTTTCTAAGTGTCCTTTCATATGTTCTTTTGTTTCTTTTGTTTTTTTTTGTTTCTACTTTCCTTTATTTAAGATTCTTGTTTTCTTTTATCTTCAATGAAAGTTTTATATATATTTTTATACTTAGATATGAGATCTATAGCTTTAGTTTCTATTATACGTTTTTTTTTTAAGTGTCTTTAATATGTCAAGTAAGCTCGTTTCAATCTCTATATTCAAATAATCCTTTTGTATCTTGGTTGACTTCACATGTAAATGAAGTCTTCCTTATTTTATGTTAGATGAAATTTCTATCTTTGTTATATATACATGCAAAGTTTTTTCCATAAACAATATATTAACTTTTTTTTTTTTACCTTTTTGGGATTATGTCAATGATAATGTAAAGTATTATACAACTTTTAAATTAGGAGATATAAATGGTAATTTCTAAAATAATGAAGGCAAGATGAAAAACTAACTAAAGTACATGATATAAAATGTAATTTATCCTAAATATTTTTATTTTACAAAATTTAAAATTTTAAAAATATATTTTTATTAATAAAATTATCTTACACATAAATTGTAGATACACTACCTACTAATATAAACTTTCATTGCACATATTTTTTTAAAAAATAAAAGAAAGTCTTTAAGTCATACCCTTTAAGTAGATATTGTTTATAAATTATAACTTTTCAATTTTTTTTATGAACAATCACATCAAAAACATATAAATGTATGACGATGTATTTATTCATTATAGTCACAAATTTAAAACAATTATAACACTATCTCATCAATATCACCACTACAAATTTTTATTGCACAATCATAAAAACAAATGTACTTTAGTTGCCCTTTGAATTAAGTGTTTGCCAATAATACCTTCATGTTTTTTTTAACAATCATAATATGCCTACAATTATTCTTGAGTTTTTAAAGATCTCTAATATTTAAAAAAGCTAGATGGCCTTAGAAAAACATTATAACTCTAGACTCATATTGGTTTTACCCCTTTACCCAAAACATTCTTGAGTTTTTTCATATGGCTCATTTGTCATTATTAAATTAATTTATGATAAGTAAGTGTTTTTCCATCTTAATTACACAGTAAAATGCAAAAAATACATTTAAGAGCAAAAAACTCAAAAGTAACATAAAAGGGTATTTTTATATTTTCATATTCATTATTATAATATCAGCTGAGAGGCAATTTGGTATTCAATCAAATATAAAAAAATAATAAACAATTAAAATGCACAATGAAATGATGGAATTGCCCTTAAAAGAAAAAAATTTAAACCTAGAGTCAAGGGGCTTTTTGATTTTTGACAATGGTTTTTTTTTTTTTGTTATTATTAAGTCAACTTAAGGGTAATTTGATGTTTGACTAAATAAGAAAATAAAAAAGATAAGGCATGTGAAGCGCACTCCCCGACTCGTGGGAGGTGCTCTTGCCTTTTGAGTGGCGAATAAGGCATAACCCCACATCCAAAAACATCTCTATGTTGTGCCATTAGAAGCGTTGGCACATTCTTTTCCTGACGATGGTGGTTTGATTTGTTTCCATTAGGTCTTTTTTTATTTTTCTTTTTTTTTCTCTCCTCCCTGAAAAGTACAGGTTGGTTCTCTTTATTGTTAGTATTTCAACTTCAATCCCTGTCATTTTATTTCTAATTTTTGTTCTTGACCCTTTTATAGAAGTTTTATTTATTTTCAATTTTATCCATCAATTCCAATTTGACATATATTGTTTTTTACAAGTTGGTCTTTATTCTTTTTATTTTTAATTTTGTTTCTTCGATCCTTTTCTAAAAAGTTTTATTGGTTTTCAATTTCATCCTACAATCCAAATTTATGGTAATATATTTTCCAATTTAGTCCTTATTTTTTTCATTTTTAATTTTCTTCTTGGCCTTTTTGTAAAATTTAAATTTATTTCCAATTTCATCCTCCAATCCAAATTTATGGTATATTATTTTTACCAATTTTGTTCTTTTTCTTTTTATTTTTTTTCTTTTGTTAAAGTGATTTTTTTTTTTCAATTTCACCCTTCAATCAAAATTTTGTTTTTATTTTTTATATCAATCTTGTTCCTCATTCTTTTGATTTGTTTTTTTTTTTCATTTGCTAAATTGATTTTTCTTTTTAATTTCACCCTTCAATCCGATGTAAAATTTATTATGTATTTCAATTTTAATTCTCATTCTTTTAATTGTTATTTTTTTTAATCCTTTTGTATAATTGAAATTTGTTTTTGGAAATTAGGCTTCATAGTTTTTCCAGATATGGTGCTTCAGGTCTAATGACTCAGGTCACGAGTTTTAAAAGTTAACATGGGATGATATTCTTTTTAAAAAAAATAGGCTTTATAATTCTTTTTATTTTTTATTGTCTTACTCTAATCTCATAATATAGATTGTAAGTTTGGCAGAATATTCTGGGTTGACTAAGCTCTAATTACTAGGGTTATGATTTTATCATGCTAGCTCAAATTGATCATGACCGGTTTTTTATATCCTTTTTTAACCCCGCCCGTATTATTTTGTTGCATTTAATGGATTATGAATTAAATTGCATCATTTATCCCCTTTTAAAATAATATTTTTTTTCTCGGGTTATCCTAATGACTTTTCTTTTTAAATTTAATCCAACTTATTTATTTTTATAATTAAAATAAAATCAATTTATTCAACCCAATCAGATTTATAACTTGAGCCGCATATTTAAAAGATTAAACAAAATTAAATAAAAATCATAACCCATAATTCCTTTTCAAAGAATTAGTGCTTTTAATTTTCAAAAGTGTTTTTAACATTTTTTTTAAATTTAATTTTTTATTTTTAATTTGAACACATCAAAACCATTTCAAAATATGAAAAAATATTAATTTAATATTTTTTTCAAAACAAAACTCGGTTACAAACTCTCCCAAACAAGCATTGCGTGTTATATTTTTACAGTGAAGTAACTTCATTATTTCCATGTTTATAGACATTTTTAGCAATTATGTATGCATACACTTCGGAGAACAAAACTAAATAGAGATTATGACCCGTCTAAAATTAAATTCCATTTCATAGCATTGCACGTGGTTTTTACAGTGAAGTAACTTCATTATTTTCATGTTTATAGACATCCCCCCACCATGAGTGAGCACATCTTTTGTTTTTCGAGCAAAAGAAAAGTGTCAAAAGCTGGAGCATAGAGCACATACAAAACATTTCCTTTCAGAAGAATATACTACAGCCCTAAGGAATTCACCTCACCAATGTTCGCATTGTCAACAAGAAACAATTATCAAAGGTTAAAGGGGGTAAAAAAAAAAAAAAGAGGATGGGATCATACATCCTGTACCGTGGTACCAGTCATCATTTTTACACAATTAACATTTTGCAGACAGAAAAGATGTACTCAGCCTCCATTATCCTCGTAACCCACAAGCAAAAGGGCCCCATCAAATTATCACAAAAGAAGGAAATTCTAAGATGTATGGTGATGATCCACTACTTTCTTTGCAATGATAAATTAAACATAGGTCGTGTATATGTTACTCACTTCCCAAGTTTAGTGAACCATCCTTCATGAGCTTCATGCTTAGACTGTTAAATCTCCCTCTAGAGTAATGACGGGAAGCTTTCCTCCAATCTGTCCCAGTTTTCATCATAGCAACAAATTCATCATAGCTGATTCTTCCATCCTGCATTCACAAGACATTGATGTCAGACTGAAATCTGCTGAATCAAAATTTGCATATAATGTTAAATATAGTATTAGCCCTTCACCTTGTCAGTGTCTACTTCTTGGAAGATGTCATTTGCCACATCTGTACAATCATCTGCTCCATCTTCCATCAAGGCATCCCGGAGCTCATCTGGTTCAATGTAACCATTGCCATCCTTGTCGAAGTAGGAGAATGCCTTGTGAATATGCTCATCATTGGCCATCCTTTGGAGATGAAGGGAAACGGCAACAAACTCCCCATAGTCTAGTTTACCCTTCTCATTAGTATCTACCTGTTGGCAAACAAGTAATCCATTCAAATCCAAAAGAAACTAATACAAAACTAGATATAAAACTTTCCTTAAAACTGTTTGCTCAACAAAAGGATAGAGGATGGATGAGTAAGGAGGAATGGGCTAGGGACAGATGAGATGCTCAACTCATATCTTTAGGAGGGATCCATTGAATTCAATCCTTACCTTGATTCCGACATTATTCAACTCATCCAAACAGAAAGGATAGGGAGAAAAGCCAGGAAGTAGATGAGTTTTCTTCTATGATAGTAGTCATCTAAATTTTTGTATCTTGTCCATCAAACCAACTAAGAAATGAGGGGAGGAGAGAGAGTGCTTTTCATCCTTTCTCATCTTCATCTATTCTTACTCTATTTTCTGTGCTCCCAGCCATTTACAATGTTAATGCATTATGATAATGCCTCTAAGAAGATTATTGCCTTTATGAAGATTAAACTTTTGAAGGAATAAACAATATCATGCATGCATGTGCAGCATGTGAAAACTCTTATATTCTTCAACGAACCACATGTAAACTCATATTCTTCATTAATCAGATATGCTCCACTTTCAACCTTGACCTTTAAAATGTTCCGATAAAACCTCAAAAGTTTTCACATCTGTTTTGATGTCTCCTTTGTTAGTTTTTTTCTCGTATTCAGCTAAGAGACAGCAAGAGGTCAAAGCTTGTTAATTTTCTTTCATCTGTCTTCTTTTCCTTCGCATGAAATACTTCAACTTTTTAATTGGAATGTGAAAAATGATTTTTTTTTTTTTAAAAAAAAAAGAGGGAATCTGTAAACCAACTGCCTTCCCCACCCTTCCAGAACATATCTGTGCCTACTTGATAGTCAAACTCTGAACAGCACCTTTATCACTACAAAACCCCATGAGACAGTAAGAAATCAAGACAAAACAAGCCTCGTTCACTAACCAATCTCTCAACTCCTAGGAACCAATCCAGCAAAAGAATCTCTTCAACCCATTCACCACAACTCAGCCTGATGAAAAGATAAGAAACTGAAGCCAACGACAATAACTGACTTAGAAACAGCACATCTCAGAGGGATTAGATGTAGCAAGGTAAGGTGGAGACAGTGTTAAGAAAAAACCAAGGGAGTGAAGAAAAGAGGAGTTCAAAAGCGAATTTATGAGAGGATGTGTGCATAGGTTGGGATCAAACATGCAGTGTCATGGAAGAGATCACATTAGTGGAATCAAAGGATGCAGAAAGATGCATATAGTTCTAGCTTGAAAAGACTCAGAAGTTGCACATACACATAACGAGTTTAAAGACAGGGATAAAAGTAAATGATTCGGATAAAAGTTGCACATACACATAACGTGTTCAAACTGAAATCTGCTCTAAGCTGTGAACTATCCCTGTAATTAATCCAGCTATTTTCCTTGCAGTAATTAAACTCCATTCGCTGGAACACCACAGTTTTTACTACCTCAGGACCATACCATTAAGTTCCAAGAGTGAGCATTCTACGCAGGAGCTTAAAGTCAATGCCTGATACAAATGTAGTTTTTGTCAAGTAGTCACCAGCTTCCCTTAATTTTTTTTCTTTTGGGACCCCTTCGCATTCATGCTAGAGCCCAAACCTTCATTCTTCCAAATCAAGCAGGAATCCGGTTTATAAAATTTAAATAACCTTTCATCAATGCAGTCATTGAAGAAATATCATCGAACATCCCATTTCCAGATTTTCCTCAAAGATGCAAATTATTTGTTTCAGGAAAGACAACTGGAACAGGTAAGGGGATAAACTACCTAAACAAAAGATTAGAACTAAAATTGTCTCTGGGACTACTGATTATGCTAATGTGTGACAGGTTAACTAACTGGTCATATAACTTGACTTGATGTAGTCTCATGATGGGTATAATACCAATGCCTCTAGCATACTCTAGCAAAACACCTTCATCAGTGTCAAAGGTGCAACCCTCACTTAATAAGAAAATAATTGCGGATAAAAAAAAAGGAACTCTGATATGTATTCATTGCAATTGTGCCACTGGTGCTGTTGTTGAAGGTGAAAACATGAAACAGGTATACTAAAGATGCTGTTTGATTTTTTCAGCAGAGCGCAGACACTGTTTGATGAAACCTGAAACTGAGAAGCATAAAGTATACTCACAGCTTCAATAAGCATTTGAACTTCAGACTCTGCAAGCTGGGAACCAAAATTTCGAAGTCCAGTTTTCAATTCTTCAACTGAAACAATACCATCACCATCGGTGTCCATCTTCATGAACATTTCTTTGATGTCTTCAACTTCTTCAATGGATAAGAAATCAGCGATAACCTAGTAAAAGTGCCCAACTATTTATTTCTGGATGGGAAAAAATAATATCAGATGAAAATATAAAGATTGTAGAGGAACAATAAACTAACCCTGAGGGCTTTTCTTTTGAATCTGTTCATCATTGAAAACTGCTTAAGTCTTGACTTGACAACATCACCAAGAGGAACATTTGGAGCTTTCTTAGCATTTTGGAGCCAAGGATGCTCTATAAGTAGAAACATAAACATCAGGTGAAGACTAATCATAATAAATAAACATAAAACACAAACGTTCAAATGTGACAACTACTAAAATCACAATGCATGCATGCCATTAGACCAAACCCAGAAACTGGATGATCATAGTTTGTTCCTAGACAGAGTGCACAGCTAAAGGTTGCTGAAGTGGAATGTTAACTGGAGAGATGCTAAAACTAGTAGGCTTGAATGCAGCTATTATGTAAAATATATTACAACTAGAGAGGTGATCATGAGGTTCTAAATCAAGACATTATAACGCTGGTAAGCTAGATGAAACTCTAGTATAACCCATTATATCTTACATATGGTACATAGTTCTTCAAACTAGGATGCATCATCACATCCATAAAGCAACATAGCACCTTTTACATATTCATCTATCAAGTGTCAAACATAGCACCTTTTACATATTCATCTATCAAGTGTCAATTTTTTGTCCACATAACAAGATAACTTGTGAGTTAAGAGAGTTTTTTAAATGAGGTTTGAACTATAACTTTTTAGAGTTTTTGCCTACAAACCAAGATGTCCTGTGAGTAAGTTATAAGGGCTGTAGACAGGGTGAACTGCATTTTCTTCAATACCTTAGGTTCTTATGCCTCTTATCGGAATCCAAGTAAATGTTCTTCAGTGGACTTATTGCGTTTCTGCCACAATTCTAGGAATATTCACAGATGTAATGCTTCTTAATAAACAGGTAGAATCTTAATTAAAGAAACAAACAACCTAAAGAGCAAAATTGTAGCAAAGGCAGATGAGATTTGCAATCCTCATGCCGACACACCACCACACACCCCAAAAGAAATAGATAGTAATAGATGATTCTAGCATGGTGAAACAAAATACATGTTCATATATAAAATACCTATCACTTGTCTTGCAGTTAGTCGAAGCTTTGGGTCTGGCTCCAACATTTGCCTCACCAGACTCTTAGCACTTTCTGAAATATTTGGCCATGGGTCCCTTTTGAAATCTATAATCCCACGAAGAATGGCCTGTGCGACTCCTTGCTCAGACTCTGTATTGAGGCATTGAAAAAGTGGCTTAAGCTAAAATGAAAAACAAACCCACCTTTCAAGAAAAGCAGAACAAGAACATGAAAAAAGGAAAGCAATGGTAAAATAACAAAAAGAAGAAAGAAAAGCTGTTCGCATGCACTGAGGACATCATACAAGGATGGAGAGGTGTTGCTTTGAACATGCTGCAGCCTCCCTCACCCCAACAACCAAAAAAACACATGCACACATAGTAATGACGAGAGAGGGGTGGGAACCAAGAGTATAATTACCAGCCCAAAATGGAGGAACACCGCACAACAAGATGTAGAGAATGACCCCTGCACTCCATATATCAATTTCTGGTCCATAGTTCCGCTTGAGCACTTCTGGAGCCATATAATAAGGGCTTCCAACAATTTCAGAGAACCTCTCACCTAGCAGTATTTAAAAATTAGGCAGTAGAAAACACCAGCATGATATAGTAACTAGATATACAAATAATCAAAATCGATGAAGCTTTAAGTGATCTACAGCCAGCAAGCGACAATTTATTGAAATAGCAGTTAGGCAGTAGAAACACCAGCATGATATAGTAACTAGATATACAAATAATCAAAATCGATGAAACTTTAAGTGATCTACAGCCAGCAAGTGACAATTTATTGAAATAGCAGTTTTCTTCCTGAAAGCACCAAAAATATCCATGACAATCATGATGCAAACATCAAGATCATATCTAAAACCTAACCATGACTAAACACGGTAAACATCCTACATGAGAACTCTAAAATAAACCGGTGCTTGAACAAAATAACATCCCATTCTTCTTATTTGAGCAACCATTATAGTGTCTTCAAAAAGGGCATGTAAAAATATTAGCAAGGCTTCTGATGCTAAATGTAGACTATAAAACAGAATATTACAAGGAATTTCCCGGCATTTCAAAGAATGATACTGTGATAATCTTATCATTTTAGTAACTAAGATTCCATCATTTTCACTAAAACTAGATCACCCTAGAAAGTAGGAACAAACTACATAGATTTTTCCGTTTTTGAGCCCCCATATTCCTGTTTCAATTCACAGCACCTTCTTCATATTCACCTAACGATTACAAAGGTACATTGCTTAATTATCCATGCATAAATCCCTACCACTTCATTTTATAATCATCAGTTAATCATAAATTAATTCCTCACCTGGCTTAAAGAAAATAGACAATCCAAAATCAATAGCTTTCAAAGGCGAATTCTCTTTCTTATTCGCAAACAAAAAATTCTCCGGCTTCAAATCCCTATGAATCACACCATGTTTATGACACAACTGAACAACTTCCACAATCGTTCTGGTAACCGCCGCAGCAGCTCTTTCAGTATAATGACCTCTAGCAACAATCCTATCAAACAACTCCCCTCCTTCACACAACTCCATAACCAAATGCACCGCATTATCATCCTCACACGCTTCTTTCAAGCTCACAATACTCGAATTCTTCGGCAAATGCTTCATAATCGCTACTTCTCGTCTCACATCTTCAATATCCACAGCAGTCCTCAACTTCCTCTTCGAAATACTCTTACACGCAAGTAACTCTCTCGAGTCTCTCTCTATACACAGATACGTTACGCCAAATTCTCCCCGACCTAGCTCACGATCTACCAAATACCGCTCCTCTATATTCTCCTTGGGGACGCCGGTGAGGACTCTGATTGGTTGCGGTGTCTTTTTAGCTGTGCTGTTTTTCTTTCCGTGATCTTGACCGGAGAAGCTCGATTTCACATCCTCTCTAGCTACGGCGGCCGGAGATCTGCAACAGTTCCCCATTTACAGCAATTTGTTTAGATCTTGTGAAAGAAAGTGTGACTTAGGGTTTCACTTTTTCTACATTATAGAAAGCGAAACCCTAGAGAGAGAAATTTGAAGCAAAGTTAGAGAGAGAAAGAGGAGAGGGAGTGGTGGTAGTGAGTGAGAGGAGTGGAGTGTGGCTTTTTCTGGTAGAGTTTTTTAGTCTTTTGAGAGTATTTTATTTATTTTATTTTATTTAATTTCTTAAGAGATAGAGTAATATTTCTTTTTTTAATCGGAGACTTTGGTTCTGTGACTTTTGTCGGCTAATCGGGTCGGAACGGGACGGTGGAGGAGGGAGAGAGGGGGGGAGGATGGGTGAGTTGTTCGGATTCGGAAAAATTTTTGTTTTAAAGTCCTTCAGGTTCTGTATATTTTTGTTGTCTTTACTCTTTTTTTGGTAAACTATGTTTTTGTTACTGTAGTTTAAAAAAAATATTGATGTTATATTATGATTTCAAAAAAAAAATATTAATATAGATATTTGAATTAATTTATCCATATCTCAA
>Ga0307517_10015541_pt1 | contig 10105 bp, 7 predicted proteins | sample 23_EM_MG_FD_194515 | JGI IMG/M metagenome (GOLD analysis project Ga0307517, IMG submission 194515) | Populus trichocarpa ectomycorrhiza microbial communities from riparian zone in the Pacific Northwest, United States - 23_EM | ecosystem: Host-associated > Plants > Roots > Unclassified | place...
ATGGCTACACATCTATCATGGTCATTATGGACCGCTTTACCTCCTACACACATCTCATCCCACTCAAGGACGCTGCTACATCTGAGAAGATCTTCAAGAAACTCAACAGTACTATCTTCGATGTCCATGGCCTCCCTCTCAGCATTGTTCTTGACCAGGACTCTCGCTTTACCTCTAAGTTTTGGTCACAAATGATGAAGTCCCTCGGTATCCAGGTCTGGATGGCGACCCAATACCACCACCAAACGAATGGCCAGGTTGAGCGAAGGATTCGCACCCTTAAACAGCTGATGAGGAACTTCGTTAACCCCAGACAGAACAACTGGTCCGGCGCCCTCCCAGCTATTGCAGCAGCCATGAACGGCGCCCCTCATGAATCCCTAGGCATCTCGCCATACCATGCCCTCTATGGACGCCCCTGGAAGATATTCAACCCTGTCCAGAGATCCGCCAGCAAGGTATCAGCTGTGGACGAAATCTTAAACGCCCATGAAGCAACAAGAATGGAAGTAGACATGGCCAGAAAGCATGCTACCTTCCGCCAGACTGTCCAGGCTGACAAACGCCGCAAACCCCTAACAGAACCCTGCAAGAATGGCAGCAGAGTTCTTGTTAGAGGCCGCCCTTATACCTCCTCCCCTGGACGATCCAAGAAGCTAGAACCATGCTGGTTCGGACCTTTCAAGGTCCTGGAACATCTACCTGATACAGACAACTACAAACTACACCTCCCGCCCAGAATGGCCCGCCAGAAACCCTACTTCCACGTCTCCTCCCTTAAGGAATACAGAGAAAACGATCCCGGTAGATTCAAGTCCCGCAGAATGGACAAGCCAGCCCCCATCCTAATCGACAATGCAGAAGAAGGGGAAGCAGAGAAGATACTCGACTACCGCCGCCAGAACAATAGGCACGAATTCCTGGTTCACTGGAAAGGCTATGAGCGAGCAGACGACTCCTGGGAACCTATCGAGAACCTCGACCACTCCCTGGAACTCATACAGGAATACTGGGACCCTAACCACCCAGCAGAACGGACGCCCCAGATCACCTCCCACTACATTAAAGCTTCCTGGGAACCCATGGAAGTTTCCTCTACACCCTGCACCGCAAACGATTGCCCAGACGACTTCTGGGACCCCTATGACGATGAGGAATATGATTCTAGCAGCTCTGAGCAGGACTATTTCCCCACAGATGACGACAGCCTCCTATGGCACACCGACGAGAGTGCTGATGACAGCGAAGACATTGGGATGCTTGTTGATTTTTCAGAATAAGGGAATGTAACATGTGTACATGTTCCGGTAACAGTACACAGGAGCGGGCAGTGCAGGATCTCCTATGTTTAGTTGATTTATATTTGCTTTTTTTGATTTGATTTCAGCTCCGCCACTGTCTCTGAGTCAGATAGGCTATGCTATCGTATTGCTATGTTTAGTTTGCTTTAAGTTTATATTTAGGATTCCGGGTATGGAATGGTCATGTAACACTGGCGAAGGCTGAGCATTGTTTGTTTTGTTTCTTTCTTTGGTCTTGCAGGATTACAGGATTCCTGTATGTGCGCAGCTACTGGTAATGATCGTGATTGCAGGAAGGCTATCGCTCTTGGGTATTGTATTTAAACCAGTCTCCTGGCTAGCAGGAGACAGCAGACTTCGACAGACCTTCAGTCTAAGAATACACTTGGTTGAACGGCAATCCCTGAGTTCTATTTGTCCTTCAACTATTATCCTTCTAAGCTACCGGTCCCTTGAAGCCTGCCTTAGCACTAGCGCTAGCAGGTCTATCGCCGGTCCTATTGTATTTTCGTTAGACAGGAATAAACCTGTTACAGATATAGATCTTAGGTTGTCGAAAGATCATGAAACATACTGAGTCTTGATTGTGACGGGTGATTTGCAGCACCCCCTACGATAGTGTTTTAAGCCTCACAAGTATGCATGCCCCAAGATCCTAGCTCCCGGCCTGAACTTGAACACAACACCTCAAGCTATCATACTACGCCATGTGCGAACCTGGACGAAGGAACTCATCGAAGCAGGATCTAAACGCTATTCCAAAACTCTTAAGTACTACTCTATGAAATCTATCGAACAGAAATTGAAATCACTAATATATGTCTTGGTAGACTTAGCATACAAACGACGCGCCGTCAGATCGACCACACTCCGATCCACCACACTCTCCGGACAATGTCAAACGCAATCTCTTAACTGGACTGGCGTCTTCGTCACCTTTTTCGTCATCGAACTGTGCCCGACGCTCCCGGTCCTCCGCTGCGTTCAACCACTGGCGAACATTTGAAGCTTGACGCAATTTCTTATTCAAATGCTCCCAATCTTCCGAATCGGATGGAGCTCCGCACTTCCGTACCTTGACATCCGGAGTCTCACCCCCGCGGCCCCCCAGCTCCCACCCATAGTGGGTATTCATTTTGGATCGCGATTGAATAGCCAGGGGTATACGAAAATAGGGGGATTCGGTGGGGTCTGCAACGGGGGGTGGTGCTGTTCCGATGATTGTTTCACATCCCTCGCCGGCGTCGGAGACATCAGATAATGAACTGCTAGATACCGGGAGAAAAAGGGCAGAGTCGTTTGCCTGGTTACCTCCAGCATTGGCTGGGCCGGGGTCAGGTCTCACTTCCTTTCGTGGCGCTTGAATGCCAGTACGTGCCCCTGCTTGCCGTGCCCAATCGGCGATGGCATTTTCAGGAAGATAGTTGTGCCTTCTCAAGGGCGGAGTAGGTACCCTGTCCGCAGTATATCGGCGATGACAATAGACCAACAGATCCAATGGATCCTCGAGAACCGGATTCGACAGCAGCCAGGACCTTACGTCTTCATCATTCTCGATGAAGACGTAATTTATATAAGATACAGGGAACGCGGGATGAAGACACAGCTCTTGGCGGCCTTCACCAGTCGCGCCAAGTATGTAGAGAATCGCGTTGTGTGGCACTGTTGCCGAAATAATCGCTGACAGTCCCGTATGTCACAGGCATTAAACTCAGCAAAACCTACCCCATTGATATGAGGATTGCGCCAATGGAGAAGGTGATAATTTGGTTGTGGTGCGTCGATATCGGCCGAATTACGAACCCAAACAATACGAACAGCACGTGGCCGTCCAAGCATAGCGCTCCAATCTATATATCCTAAGTCAGTAAGTTAACAAAAAACACATCCGAATGGTTGCGAAAACACTCACGAATTTGGGACAGTTCCGACACTGCAGGAGCTACTCGTCGTGCCATGCGAAGGTATTCAAACCCCGGATCATCCACGATCAGTGCCGCAGCTCCCCGGATATCCGTCGGAGGAGCATCCCACATCCCTAGTGGGGTACCTAGAATGCCTATTGGGGGAACCGCTTGGATTCGCGGAGGAATAACTACCTGGATGGCAGGATTGTTCGGAGCTTCGAGATTCGCTGCCCCGGCAGGATTATTCGGAGCTTGGAGATCCGCTGCGCCCGCAGGATTGTTCGGAGCTTCGACATTCGCCCGAGCATGTTGGACCCGCACTGGCGTACCAGTGATAAACATTGGGAGAGCCAGATGGTTTATTGCAGAAATATTCGCCAGTGGGTGCCGATATTTCGGCCCCAAGCGCAGAACATTCCGAGCTTGGGGATTCGCCGGCCCTGGTGGTGGAGGATTGTTGTGAGCTTGGAGATTCGCCGGGCCTGCGGGTTGGGGGCTGTTCGGCGCTTGGGGATTCGCTGCGCCGGGAGGATTGTTCTGAGCTTGGGGGATGGCCGGGCCTGGGGGTGGGGGATTGTTCTGACCTCGGAGATTCGCCGGGCCTGCGGGTGGTGGGTTGTTCTGCGCATGGGAATTCGCTGCGCCGGGAGGATTGTTCTGAGCTTGGGCGATCGCCGGGCCTGGGGGTGGGGGATTGTTCTGTGCTTGGGGATTCGCCGCGGGAGCCTGTTGCATCCCCAGTGGCCTACCGAGAATGCCCATTGGGGGAGCCCCTTGGATTTGCGCAGGAATAATTACCGGCCCGGGACCATTGTTCTGAGCTTGGGGGATCACCGGGCCTGGGGGTGGGGGATTGTTCTGACCTTGGAGATTCGCCGGGCCTGGGGGTGGGGGGTTGTTCTGCGCTTGGGGATTCGCTGCGCTGGCAGGATTGTTCTGAGCTTGGGGGATCGCCAGGCCTGGGGGTGGGGGATTGTTCTGCGCTTGGGGATTCGCCGGGGGAGCAGGTACGTTTTGGGCTGGCCTAGGAGCATTGGCCTGCGGAGCATTTTGGACAACTGGGCCAGCGTTCGGTACAGCTGTTGCAATACTCCACTGGCACTGAGGTGGTGCGTTGAGAGGTAGTAATATTGGGTTCAGAATGACTTGCGCAGGGGGGACGCCCGGGCCGGGTGGAGGCACGTGGTTATTGGTCTCAATGGTCTTGGTCAACTTCTTCCCACAGTCCTTAACCAATTGAAGAACTGCCTCATCGATCTCCTGCATACTAGCCATGTTATTGGCTGCTGACGCAGTGGCGAGTTCATCGCACGCAGGTTTCAATCTCCTCATGCCTGCCACGATTTGCTGGAATTCGGCGTCTGGGAAGTGCCAATTATCTGAAATATAGCCCCTTGCTAACATCTGATCTTTGACAGCATCCCGCCAACAAACGTATACGGGGGGGGGCTTGTTTTTGGGGTGATGGGGGATGCCCATGCTCAACTTATGATCGTTAATCAATCGACGATCGGGGCGTCGATGAGAATACTCCCCAACGAGAGTAAAAGGCGGAAGGTGATAGGTCTGACCCGCGGGCGGCGCCTGCTGCGCACCTCCGGCCGGCATGAGGGCGTACCCTACAATGTTGTTATTCTGCGCCATATCCGTGGATTCTTGGTGTATATAAATGGCAGTATTTAGGGATACTTGTGATGTGATAACGGTGGCTGTTGTGGAGGTTCTGAGTGTGAGATGATACTTGGTATGAAGCCCATCTAGTATCGTGATCAATTCACTTTATATATCAAACTCCCAGATCCTCTAGGTGATTTGAAAGAATGATGAATTCGTTTCATGATTTGATAAGAAAACGCGAATCTGACGCTCTATGACAGGACTCTTCCATTGTCTGATTCAACTTGAATAAATGAAACATGATAAACGCATTCGGGCGGGAACATAATATTTGTCGTCTCATTTGTTGAAAGAAACCACAGCTGATACCACGTGACGCCTACGCTAACTCTATCAACGACTAGATCATGATTATCGCATGCGCGCCCCTTGGCCCTACATGCGATCAATACGCGTTGGTGTCAACACTCGCCATAGCTGCACCCTCGAATCTACACGGAGCCCGAGGGATCAACGGAGCAAAGTCCAACTTGAACCATGCCTAGCAAATGTCCATTCTGCCGCCGAAAATACACCCGGTCTGGTGCATATGAGAAGCACCTGCGAACTGCGCACGCAGGTCTGGACATTGTCCTCGCGTCAACTGTACAATATATCAATATGGAATCAAGCGTATCGCACAACCTAGAGGCGAGCGAGCGCCAGGATTCCGACTGTGAATCCGATCCAGGCCCTGCTGGATCGGAGCCTGACGAATTTTGTCGAGACATTGCATACGGGTCTGATACTGAAGTATTCGATGACGCTACGTCACCCTCCGCCGGCAAACAGATTCATTATGAAGGCGCCGGGCAAGTAATCGGAGACGTCGACGGTTTTGAGCATGAATACAGCAACCTGTGCGACGACCCATGGGCACCATTCAATAGCGAACAAGGTTTCAAACTGGCATCCTGGTTCATTGAGGGAAAAGTATCCAAATCAAGAATCAATCAATACTTCTCGAGTGGCCTAGGAGATGCTGAATCAGTCGGGTATAGCTCCATGCACACGCTGGAGAACCATCTCCGGTTACTGGATCCGTACAGTCAATATCTGCAATGGTTCGAAGGACAGGTTGAGGATGGCCAAAGAACTTTGCCATTTTTTTACCGCAACGCACTAGGTTGTGTTAGATATCTCCTTCGCCAGATCGCATACCGAGACGACTTGGTCTACGCGCCACGGCATGAATATGACTCCACCGGGCAGAGAATATATGCAGAAATGCATACGGCGGATTGGTGGTGGGACGTCCAGGTATAGCAACCCATCCGCTTCTGCTGGGACGTTCGCTGACTGATTATAGGAGACGCTTCCACCTGGTGCTACTGTTATTCCAATAATTGGGATGTCGGATCAGACGAACCTCACCAACTTCTCGGGTGACAAGAAAGCGTGGCCTGTCTATATTACGATCGGAAATCTTCCATCGGCCAGGCGCAACAGCCCAGGTTCAATGGCTGTTCTGCTTCTCGCCTTATTGCCCATTCCTCCCAAACTCTCAAAGTCCTCCAAAGCCGACCAACGTCAGAGGAAAATCAACGCTGACACCCTACAAGATGTATTCGAACTCATCTTCGCGCCCCTACAGGACGTGGCGCATACCGGCATCGCCATTGACTGCGCCGACGGCAAGGTTCGACAGTGCTTTCCAATTCTCTCCGCGTGGATCGCCGACCATATGGAAAACGTGGCACTACACGGGTTAAAGACGAACGCCTGTCCTAAATGCGAGGTGCCTACCCACGAATTAGGAACAAATGCCAGAAGCCATCGAACCAGAGATTACGCAAGATACCAACGATACAAACCTGAAAATCAGAACTCAGGCTCGGAGTCCGACGACGACCACATCATGTGTGACAATCTTGGTATCGGCCAAAATATTTTTCACCGCCTCGACCGGGTTTCGGCGTCTGATCTGTACAAGCCAGACATGCTCCATACCATTTATCTCGGGCTATTCAAGCACATGATGGACTGGATCGAAGGCTTTCTGAAGAAACATGGGCGACTGCAGGCTTTCGACGACGTTTGGAAGGCATTACCGCCATACCCGGGATTCTTGGTCCCCAAAAAAGCCTACCGTGAAGTTACGCAGTGGCAAGGGAAAGAGATGAGGAATCTGGGGCGCTGTATTTTGGGAGTTCTCGCCGTGGCACTCCGCCAGCCTGGAGGTGCACAAGTAATCCCTTTCAAACGTGCTCTCGGATGCGTCAGGGCACTGGTCGACTTCAATATGATGGCGCAATACCGAAGCCACACGTCTGACACCATAGCCTACATGGAAGATTATCTGGACCAGTTTCATAAGCTAAAAGATATCTTCTTAGAATTTCGAGTAACAAAACGCACACAGGACAAGGTTGACAAGCAACGAAAGGAGATTCGACGTCAGAGAGCCCTAGTGATTGAGCGAGTGGCCCCATCCCTACGGCGCCGGATGCGCGACGACAATCGTCAAGAAGAAAATGACCTCTGTCTGGACTTGGTCCGTGGCGAATCGCATTGAAACTTTATCAAGATGCATCTACTAAGCCACTTTTGCGACCATATACGCCAGGTTGGCAACATTCCGATATATTTGGAGTTCGTTACGGGGAGGGGCAGGGCGGGGCGGGGCGGGTTTTCACTCGCTAGGCCCCGCCCTTACAACGGGCCGGGGGGGTTATTTTGGGGGTGATCCCCGCCCCGCCCCTGTCTGGGGCGAGTCCCCGCTCATTCCCTGGATGGGGCCCCGTTTCTCCCCACCTGTTTTAACGGGGACCCGTGTGGGGAACGGCCGGGGCCGGGGGAAGGGGCAGGGAACCCTAAAAAAACACGCCCCGCCCCGGGCCGTTCAGCAGGGCGGGGCGGGGAATTGGGCCGGGGGCCCGCATGCTTCGGGGCCCCGGAGGCCCGGTAACCAACACTAGATATATTCCACTGAGATGGGCGAGCTCGCTCACAAGACCCAAATCAAAGGCGGATGGCGCGCATGGAACAAAAATGATGCAGCGCGCCAGATCGTCCACAGCTACGGTCGTCAACATGCCAACAGAATGCGACTGTTGAACCTTGAATCTCTAAAATGTCGCGACGCCGATCTCTCAGGTGACGTCGTGCATCATTTAGACAGGACGGCCAGCACGGTGACCGCAGCACCGCCATTTGTCCGCAGGAGGGTCCTGAAGGGACCTCGCGAAGATGTGTCCAACGTCGTGGATTTTAGCCGGATCTCGCGAGTCTCACTCGAGATTATATATCATGAATTGATCCGATATAGCAGACATAACCTGCCCGCAGCGCACTGTCTTCCTGAGGACCATGCAATGCTTCGATCACTCCCGGTTGAGCTACTCACACAACTTGAAATCCCGGTTCTTGCGTTCCAAGAAGCCGATGTTTATGAGATTTACTGTGCATGATCCACCGGCGATCTACACTTTAGAAACCAGGGCAGTCGCAATGATTGGGTTTGGGTACAAGCGGGTACGGAAGAAATGTATGGTGCGCTGAGGGGTCGTCTGCCGGCAAAGCTAGTTGCCCTCTTAAAAATGAGGGACTACAGATCCGACAATACTGTGCGTCGGGTCGCCCGTGTTCAGATGCTGACCCCAGTCAACTCAGGGCGCCTATCAGGTCAACCTGGCCTTGTTACAGTCCAGATGAGGGAGGACGCACGAGGGTTTACAATAGTATAGTAGATATAGGGACAATCCTCGGTCTGGCGCATCTGATCCAGGAGGAGGACCGGCGCTGGCTTATAAATAGCCGGATTGATTTGAGAACATTGAATGAGGTTTATTAAAGAATCTGGATGAGAGACTCAGGACTCGGCTATGCGGGAGAATCATACATGATCTTGATACTGTATATAGAAGATATACAACCGACTTTAAACCCACATCATGAGTTCGCCAGACCCGTGTGGCGTGATACGTGATACGTGAGATGTGAGATGTGAGATGTGAAAAAAAAAGTGCTGCTGCCCCATACGCCAGCAGACCGACGTCTGAGGAAGCAGCGAATTAATTCAGGTTGAGAGTACTCGAGCGGGGATAAGGGGCGGCATACGTCAGGACGTAGAGAAGAAGCGACGCGGAGCGAGGACGATGAGGAGGAAGAGGCGACGAGAGGGAGAATCTGGGGTAGTCTGGAAGTTGGGAGAACGCGACGTTGCGTCACGACGTAAGGAACGTTGCGACACAAGGCAGGACGCACAGTACGCACGCGACGCAGAATATCCGGCGCTTGCGTCAGGACACAACGCCGGCGGATCAGACACAAGATCCGTTTTTGCTGATGTAGTAATCACCCTGTTTGCTAGAAGGCTATTGGGCCAGATTTATGAGTTAAATGAGTCACCTGACTAGTTGGAGAGAGCTGTAACAAGTTTATTCCTGTCTAATAAAAATACAATAGGACAGGCGATAGACCGGCTAGCCCTGGTACTAAGGGAGACATCCATGAACCCGTAGCTAGAAGGATAATAGTTGCAGGACAAATTGGACTGAGGGGTCGCTGTTGAACCAAGTATATTCTTAGACAGAAGGTCTGTCAAAGTCTGCTGGCACTGCTAGTCAGGAGACTGGTTTAAATACAAAAAGCAACAGCGATAGCCTTACAGCAATCGCGATTATTACCAATAGCTGCGCAGATACAGGAATCGTGTTATCCTGCAAGAGCAAAGAAACAAACATGGGCTCAATCTCGACTAGTGTTACTTGACCATTCCATACACAGAATTCTAAATATAAACCTCCAGACAAGCAAACTAAGTATAGCAATACAAGAGTATAGCCTATCTGACTCAGTGTAACAGGTTTATTCGTGTGTAACGAAAATACAATAGGACCGGCGATAGACCTGCTAGCGCTGGTACTAAGGGAGGCTTCAAGGGACTGGAGGTAAGAGATAATAGTTGAAGGACAAATAGGACTTAGGGACTCAGGGATTGCCGTTCAACCAAGTGTATTCTTAGACTGAAGGTCTGTCGAAGTCTGCTGTCTCCTGCCGGCCAGGAGACTGGTTTTAAATACAAAACCCAAGAGCGATAGCCTTCCTGCAATCACGATCATTACCAGTAGCTGCGCACATACCGGAATCCTGTAATTCTGCAAGACCAAAGAAAGTTGTTCAAAATGTGAATGCGGCACAATCTATTCTATGTGGATAATACTTCGCAAGTACGAGGGGGGTTGCGAGGCACGCTTAGCGAGGAGGTGAAGAAGGGATTGGTAGGAGTTCCGGTTCTTA
>Ga0307517_10015543_pt1 | contig 10105 bp, 4 predicted proteins | sample 23_EM_MG_FD_194515 | JGI IMG/M metagenome (GOLD analysis project Ga0307517, IMG submission 194515) | Populus trichocarpa ectomycorrhiza microbial communities from riparian zone in the Pacific Northwest, United States - 23_EM | ecosystem: Host-associated > Plants > Roots > Unclassified | place...
AAAAATTAAAATTTGACAGTATATTTTTTATTAATGAGAGCCCTATTAACAAAGAAAATTCAATTTGAGGAAGAAAAGTCCAAAATCAGATATTTATGGACTCAATTAAATTTTATTAAAGGTTTAATTGAATTTATGGAGGGTTTGATTGCAAGAAAAATTGATTTTAAGTTAATTTGGGCTTCAATTAGAAGAAATTAAATTTAGGGGTCAAATTATAATTTTTAAGAGTTGATTTGGTCATATCAGGGGCTTAATTGCATAAATATTGAAGTTTGATGGTGAATTAGGGACTTGATTGAAGAAATCTGAAATCAAAGACCAAACTGGAAAAGGCGTGTAAATAGAGGGATTGAAATTGACCGAATTAGGGGTCAAATTGAAGAAATTAAAAGTTTATTGATCAATTGAGGGTCAAATTGCATAAATCCGAGATCAATGACCAAAAGAAAAAAAATGGCCAACTTTAGAGCTGACATCTGATTTTGGCAAGGACATAATTGAACTGATTCTTAAAATCAAAATTGCAATTGGGGACTTGATTGAACAAATCAAAAATGAATGACTGATTCGAAAATTAACACATTTTGGCGCCTTTTTTCTTTTAAATGAAACAGCGTGTCCTTTTTTCTTTTTTCTTTTTTCTTTTCAAACAACATCGTTTCATGCACTGTTCACATTAGAGAGAGAGAGAGAGAGAGAGAGAAGCACAAAACAGTGTCGTTTTGAATGGCATTGTGCTTCTTCTTCCCCTGGACATGCACAGGCAGGGAAGAAGTTGTTTTTCTCCCCTGTAATGCCTTTCTCCCTCTCTCTCCCCACTTTCTCAAACCCTGACACAACTCACACCCCTTCATGGCCTACCACCATAATGAAAAGAGAGGAGAGTCATACTCTGTGAGCAATTATGGGGTGGTTGCACAGAGACCGTCCCAACCACCTTATCCTATCTCATGAATGGACAGAGGTAAGGTGGTTCTCTCTAGGGGTGATCATTTTCGGTTCGGTTCGGTTTTTATCTAAAAACGTAACCAAAAAAAATTTAATTGAAAAATTCAAACCGAAACCGGTTCAAACCGATCGGTTTCGGTTCGGTTAATTTCACATAAAAACCGGAAAACCTGAATTTTTTATTTGGGCTTTTTTGACCTTGTTTTGGGCTTTCTAATAAACTTGTAATTGATGTTAATATTATCTTATTTTGTTAAGAGATTCTAAATATTCATTTATATTAAATTATTAATGCCAATATTGTGTTTAAAATTAATTAAAAGTCTTTCTAATATTTGTGTTTTCTAATATTTGTGTTTTGAACCTCCTGCATCAGAATTTAAATAACAAACATACTAAGTTAAAATCTAAATTACAACATTTTTATGATGAACTCTCGATAAAACTTCCATCTCTGCGTTGAATTCAAGCCCACCTTGCACCGATCCTTGTCGACATCGTTTGATGGCAATCAGTTGTCCAGTAGGAAGCATCCCTCTATAAACCTGTACACAAAAATGTTGAAAGATTCAAGTTTTGTGTCGCTGAAAAAACAAATGAACATTCTCGATTTAGTCAGCACATTCTACAAGTTAAAATGGTCATAACAGGTTTAAATTCAATAGAAAACATTGCATATAACTACAATTTGATAGTTTACTTTCAAATGCTCATTCTTAAGGTTTGGTATTCCATTTTAGCTCAGAAGTTAGATAGTTTGAAGGCAAATTACAACCAACAACACCCACAATTATTGTTTATGCAAATGAAACCACCATGGCAGGACAGGAAAAGAGGGAGAGACTTGCCATTCTGTAACCCCCTGATCCAATATGATTGGCTTCTGAGAAATTATCGGTGCTCTTCGTAATCTCATCGAAAGAGAAGCGTCTGGCTCCCTTCAACTGAGGAACTCTACCACACAATTGCAACAAGTTTTCCATGACAATCTTACAAGTTTGTATGCATGTAAGAATGGTATGAAAAGTTGAAAACAGTTCACTAATTATCCCTGTTAACTTCAGCAGATCATGTCCAGAAAAAAAAAAAAAGAGTTTAAATCAAGTTCTACAAGATATAATAGCATAACAATATTAACATAACAATACTAATTATTCAAGTTCTATAAGCATAACAATTTATTACCCTCTAATTGCACTTAATTATGAGAAATTTGCTAAAACATAATGTTATTTTTAGATAATTTCTACAAGCAAACGTGTGAAACACAATTCAAGAAATTAATTAGTGAACTGTTTTCAACTTTTCATACTATTGAACTGTGTCCCGTGGGTTAAGGAATCACAAGGAAAATACCACTCTAAGCTCAAACTTTGATTTTTTATAAGAATATACCACTTTAACAAATACACAAATCACAGAGCATATGTTTTTTTTAAAAAAAAAAAAACAGAGATTGACAGAACAAAAAATCATACCTGGTGTGACAAGATTCAAGGTTGGGTCGGGTGTGAGAGAGGAAGGTGACTGGTTTGCTAGATCTGGAGGTTAGGTGTGGTTTGTGTCATGCTCGTGTAGGAGACTGGGAGAGGAATATGGCTGGTTTGTAGAGATTTGTAGAGTCAGGGACTCAGGAGAATGGAGATGAAGATTGATTATTTTTTATCTGGTTTGTGAGGGTTGAGAGGGGGCGGCTGGACGACTGGGAGAGTGAGAGATTTTGAGATTGAGAGTTTGAGACTTGCGAAAGATCTGTGAATTTGAGATCTGTGAACTGAATCAGTGAATTGTGAATTTGTGAGGGTTGAGAGGGGGCGGCTGGACGCAGAGGATGGGTGTGTGCTTGCTAGGGTTAATAATTTTTGTATTTATAGTACCCCTTAACCGAACCGGTTCGGTTCAGTTGGGGTTTGGTCGGTTTCAGGTTTCTTAAACCAAAACCAAACCGAACCGACCTTTTTTGTAAAAAATTAATCGGTTTGTTTTCTCGGTTCGGTTTTTTTAGTTATTGTTTTCTCGGTTTTCTCGGTTTAATCGGTTTCTCAGTTTTTTTGCTCACCCCTAGTTCTCTCCCCCTGCCCCTTATAAATACCAGGGGAGGACCAGGAGAGAAGAGGATGAAAAAAGATGGGGAGATTATAGAGAGGAGGGAACGAACAGACGAAAAAAAAGAAGAGAAAATAGAAAGAGGACTAGAAGGATGACAAAAAACATTGAGAGAACATTGAGGAGATTTGAGGGAAAGGAGAACGAAGAAAAATAGAAAGAGAGAAACATAGGGGGGGAAAGCAGAAGGAAACAGAGGAGAACAGAGGGGAAAGAAGGAGGGAAAAGATAGAAGCAGAAACAAGAACAAGGAAACCAGGGATAAAGGAAATAGGGGAAAGTGAGCGAAAAATGAAAGAAGAGAAAAGGAACAGAGAAGCAAAAACAAAGAAAAACATAAAAGAAAAAGGAAAAGGAAACAGGGGAAGAACAACCGCAGCAACCACCATTTTTCCACCGCCAACGACAGCAACCACGCTCCCTCACTCCAAGTAATCTTCTCCCCTTCTTTGTTCCCTCTTACTTGTTTGTTTCGTTTGCATGCAGAACGTGAACAATTCACGTTCTGCAGCAAATGAAATATAATTAGCACAGTAACCAGCTAATTGTAATTAACTGGTTATTATGCTCAGCACAGTAACCGGCTAGTTATTTTCTGTCCAACCCACACAACTGGGCTGAGTCCAGCCTTGTAGAAAAGAGGTCTTCCTCATGGGCTAGTTTCAGCCTAGTTTACTTTGGGCCTGTCTCAGCCCAGTTTCCTTTAGGGCCAAACTTTGCCCAATCAGGTTGGGCTCAGCCCATATGACTGGGTTAAGCCCAACCCAATATAAAATAATATTATTATATTATATTATATTATATATTTTACAAAAAAATTCTAGAAATCCTAAAAAAAAAATTGATTCTTTTGTGTATTTTTCTACAAATTTTGATTAATATTGGTTTGTATTTTTATACTGTAAAGATACAAATTCAGTATTAAAATACCTAGTTTTCTCTGAAATATTTTTTTTAAATATATATATTTTGTTTTCATGTATACGGCCAAGTCTCTCAAAATATAAAAAAAATCATATCATGTTTTCATACAACAAAAAAAAATTCAAAAAAATATGTATTAGCATGTATTTTTTAGCTTTAATAACCAGTTTATTAAAGTCATGAGAATTAGGTCAATATTTCAAAAATATCAAAAAAATTATTTTGTTTTCTTTTAATATCTAGAATTACGAACTTATACGTAAGACGTATTCCTAAAATTAAATAATAGTTAGTTCTTTTTGTTTGTTGACGTTAGAGCGAATAAGATTTACCTAATAAAATAAGAATCTCCTTACTGATGAGGATTTTTCTTAGACTTTAGACGGACCAATTTCTAGCAAAATTGAACCCTAAATTTACAATTCCTCCCTAATTGATCCTCAAAAACTTCCTATTTGTGATGTCTTGACCCAAATCTCAATATTTCTTCATTCATTCCAATTCTTCCATTTCATTTTCTTTTTATTTTATAAAAATAAAAATCAAAATCAAAAAAATCAAAAATTAAATTATGACAACAACCACTTAGGAGAACAATTGAAAATCTCTCTACTAATATAAATAAACACCACACATATTCTCTCCCAAATACTTCAAAAAATTTATGGGATTCCTCTCTTTCACTTTTGTGTTTCTCTCTTTTTGGCTTGACATGCTTTGGCTCTCTCTATTTAGGTCTGTTTGGGATTGTGGTATCGATTATAGTTCAAAGTATTTTTTTTAAAAAAAAATACATTAAAATAATATTTTTTATTTTTTAAAAAAAATTATTTTTGAAATCAGCACATCAAAACGATCTGAAAATATAAAAAAATTTAATTAAAAAAATTAAAATTTGAGGGAACGCCGTTTCAACCGCGTTTCCAAACAGACTCTTAGAGGGTGTTTGATTTGGAGGTGTAATTGGTTTTTTTAGTGGGACCATATAAAAATATATACTTTTATTTTTGTAAGGTATGGTTCTTTAAAATAATTGTATCTTTAAAAAAAAGTCATCAAATGCCAACCCAAGACAACTTCTGCAACCATTTAATGGTCTTTCAGCTGCCAAAACCCTACCCATCATAAATGGTGTCATGAGTGTTGTCATTTGTTTCAACTCTCAACATATTCTTCTTCTTAATCTGTTCATAAAACAACAGTACCAAAGCCTGAACTAAAAAGAAGAGAAGAAAATGTCTCAAAACTCAGCTGACCTCCCATGGAAGGTAAGGCTCTTTACATCCCTCATCTCCTTCACCTTTAAAGTCATGATTCGTCGCTCTGATGGATCTCTGAACCGCCTCTTGCTCAACTTTCTCGACTATAAAACCTCTCCATCGCCTGACAAGCCCATAGATGGTGTCACAACCACTGATTTCACTATTGATGAAGACCGCAACCTTTGGTTCCGCCTCTACAACCCCGTCTTCAGAACTTCAACCACCGACAATGAAGTTAACATCCCAGTTATTTTCTACTTCCACGGGAGTGGGTTCGTCTGCATGGCGGCCAATTCAAAGCTGTTTGATGATTTATGCTACAGGCTCGCCCGCCTGCTACCTGCAGTCATCATCTCTGTAAACTACAGGCTGGCTCCTGAGCATAGGTATCCATGCCAATATGAAGACGGTTTTGATGTTATAAAATTTATTGATATATCATACCTTGAAGTCCTTCCAAACCATGCCAATCTCAAGCACAGTTTTGTTGCTGGAGACAGTGCTGGTGGCAATCTAGCTCATCACATGGCACTAAAGGCTAGCAAATATGAACTTTCCAACATAAAACTGAATGGAGTTATAGCCATACAGCCATTCTTTGGAGGAGAAGAGCGTACAGGATCTGAAATCAAGCTTTCCAGAGATCCCATTGTTCCAATGGATACTACAGACTGGATGTGGAGATCGTTTCTGCCAGAGGGTTCGAATCGGGACCATCAGGTGTCGAATGTTTTTGGGCCTAACTCTGTTGACATTTCAGAGCTTGAATTCCCTGCAGTTCTTGTTATTATTGGGGGGTTGGATCCTCTCCAGGACTGGCAAAAGAGGTACTGCGAGGGACTGAAGAAAAGTGGAAAAGAAGTGTATTTAGTGGAGTATGACAACGCATTCCATTCATTTTACCTTTTTCCTTGTGTGCCTGAGTTTTCTTTGTTTATCAAGGAAGTGAAAGATTTTATGCAAAAGCAAATGTCCAGATGAAGAAATTAACAACTTTCTTCTGCTTAGGTGTTTATGTTATCAGCTTGAATTATCTATTTGTTCTGCTTTATTATTTTTTTCTCTTATGAATATGGTAATATCTGTTTGTTCTGCTTTATTATTTTTTCTCTTATGTTAAATAGCACTTTCTCATTAAAAAAAATAAACTAAAAAAACAATATTTGAAAAATAATACGTTGAATAACGCGGTTTCCAACGATTCAATTCGAGTTTTTAATTATCTAAATTTAGTTGAATAAACTTAGTTTAAATCTAATCATGTCAACACTAAAAAACAAGAATAAAATGCATTTGTTTTAATAAAAATAATTGATCTGCTGATTTACAGGGTAATCTAATAAATTACAGGTTGACCTAATAAACCAATGATTTAAGTCTTTTTCCATGTGCATCTCAGCATTTTAGGGTGGTGGATAGTACGAAATAGAAACCAGATTAATCAACTTGGAGGAATGTCCACCCCCAGATATGATACCCTCTGATGCTTTTATAACTACTACCATTCAGGCTTTTACTCGTGCAAAATTAACTGGGATGCTTTGTTCATTCTTGAAGAAATTATAAGGATCCACCCTTGACTTCACTGTCACCAGCCTAAGAAAATTGTCCTTAAAATACTTGCTCCCGTAAACTTTAGCTTCCTCAAAGATGGTCTGGTTGCTAGGATTGCTACCGATATCAAGATCCCTGTAGTTGAGAAATGCTTCTCTTGGATACTTGCTGACATAAGGAGCCATTGCATCATGCAGTTGTCTTAACAAACTTGTATGGTGATTGGTGGCCTCAATTCCTTCTTCGATCCAGGTTGTGGAGTACTCGATTTTGAACAGGTTTCCCGCTCTATGAGGGAATGGAGTTGCCGTTGCCGAAATCTCATCCATTCTTCCTCCATAAGGATTCCATTGCATCCATATTGGCTCTACCTTGATCATCACCTTCCATATGCTTTCCAAAGCATTCTTAGGAATGACATATTTCACAAAATCAGATTTCTTTTTGAAAAAGCTTGCTTGGTTTGGCCTGTTGAGTAGAACACCAGTTGATGTTGCATTTGGAAGGTTTGCCCAGAAAACTACAGACTCTATCCATCTCATTTCCTTGCAGTCTTTTTGCTGCAAACCTAACTCGGGGAAGCTCTTGCTCAGCAAGGAAAGGAGTGCTCCACTTTGTCCTAGAAAGAGGCCAATGAAAGAGATGCTAATTCTTTTAGAACCCCCACTGCTTCCTTTGACAACTTGTGACATTGCTCTAATGAAAAGATCCTTGTCTATTTTGCTAGCAACTAGTTGCCACTTGTAAAACACATCAGTTGCTCCTTCCTCCAAGGTCCTAGCAACCCTGAATGCAGTCACTGTGGGAGGAACTTGAACCAAACTGATCTTCCAAGAAAGAATGACTCCAAAGCTTGCTCCACCTCCTCTAATTGCCCAAAAGAGATCCTCCCCCATTGTCTTCCTATTAAGGATATTGCCATTGACATCTACTAATTGTGCATCAATGATGTTATCCACAGAAAGGCCATATTTTCTCATCATGGTCCCAAAGCCCCCTCCACTAAAGTGACCACCTATACCAACAGTAGGGCAAACACCAGCCGGGAAGCCATGATTATTACTCTTGCTGGCAATATTGTAGTAAAGTTCACCAAGAGTTGCCCCAGATTGAACCCATGCTGTCTCACTCGCTATGTCTATGTCGATGGATCGAAGATTGAACATGTCGAGGATGACGAATGGGACTGCAGATACATAAGAAAGGCCCTCATAATCATGGCCACCACTCCGGATTCTAATTTGCAAGCCATTAGACTTTGCGCAAATAACTGTTGCTTGGACATGGGATTCATGGACGGCTGCGATGATCGCAAGTGGTTTTGGGGTTGCAGGAGTCAAAAATCTACGGTTTTTTATCAGTGCTTGCAAGATAGACTCAAAAGAGGGATTTGTGTTACTATAGATTGCTTGAGAGATTGGGTGAGAAGGATGGCTATGGCTAGGAAGACACTGTAGAAACCTGTCAAGAACTGTATCAGAAGCTGCCAATGACACTAGCAACAGTAGGGCTGAAACTACAGAGAGTGTTGCAGACATTGAAGCTTTCATTTTCAGGATGATTTCTCAGTCCCAGGCTGCATGATCAAACAAATTTGGTAGCTGTATTTTGGAAAGGAAAAGACAACTGTATCAGTGCAAAATTATTGCAGAGCACTGCTAGCAGCATTCTAAAATGTTTCCAGATCATGTTATGATGATATAATATCTTGCTTGTCTTCCTATTTCTTTCAATAATTTGAAGAGGGCTACTATTATACATAAAAAATATTGTATCTAGCTGGTTCACACATGATCAAAAACCTCAATCACAGAATATATTGTCTCATAGACATAACAAACTCTCGGTATCGTAGTTGTTTTATGGAAATCCAATTTAAGAACTAATCCAAGATTCACCGAATCAACTGTTTTTTTTTAAATTGCATTGCCTTGTTTTTTTTTTTTTTTTTTTTTGTATAAAAATAAAAATCCAGCGTTGATCATGCCTAGCTTGGATGAATCAACCAGACACTAAACACTTGGCCGGATCAACTGAATCAACCGGACACTAAATATTTGTCCGGATCAATTAAATTTCACCATGTAAATATTTAGTTTATTTTAACTAAAAACTCCATCCGAATTAAATTTTAGATTCTAAATTTACTGGATTAACTTGTGAGGCCAGGTTCATCAGGTATACTTGGCATGATTCTGGTTTTACAGTTGTCAACAAAACCATCACCAATTATGCATTGAAGCCTTGTGGCTTCAGATATATCGAACAGTGATTTCAATCACCAATTTTCAATGTCTAGTGGGTGTTTTTTAATACCCATAGAAGATTTTTAAATCTCCATGCTGCACATAAGAAAAGGACTTGATAACATCAAGACCAGCAAGAGACAAATTAAGGAGGAGTGGCCTAGCACATAAATGCACACAGCTGACAATGATCTTCCATAAGCTGTAATCATACTTCAAACAATAAAAGAGAAGAGAGGGATAGAGTGAGAGTGAGAGATAACCTTTAATGAATATGGATTAGTTATCAGCAAGCATAATGGACTAGATAAGCTTGCTTTTCCTGACAAGTTGCCATCAGCATATGGTGGAAAACTTGAGGTGTGCCAACTGACATAGCTAGCTCTCAAAACACCAATCCGCTTGCTGCAATTTACAAGTTTTGAAATAAACAAAAAACTGGGATTGAGAGAAATTGATAATTTGGAATTGATTGAATGGCCTGCAGAAGCAAAGAATCTTGGTATCTACTGTAAGACACACCAAAAAGTGGAAATCCTTGGCGTATTTATACATGTCAAACAAGTGCTAGATATTTTGATCTACATTACTTTTTATGTGTACATTTTCCAACCACTTGTTGGGATTTTTATCCATTGTAGACCATAGCTTTCTTTCATGGCTGCTTGACTTTTTTCAGGTCAGTCTTCTAGGTTTTTCAATGGATTTTTATACATAGAGACCATAGCTTTCCTTCATGGCTGCTTGACATTTTTCAAGTCAGTCTTCTAGGTTTTTTTTTCTATTGAACGTTGGCCTTGATTTCCTGTAAAACTTGCTTTGACTATTTCCTTTAATCTTCTACAACTTTTCTACAGGGTAAATTATAGTTTAGTCCTTGTTTTGATGATAATTCTAAGATAGTACATCTAGTCTTGAAAATCACAAGTCAGTCACTTGACCAAAGGTGACTGAATTCTTTTTAAGATTTCTTGCATATCCTTCTAATTTTGTTTATAGAAGGTGAGATTGGAAATTTTGATTAGAAATGAAGGGTATTTAGTAAAAAAACTTAATTTTCAT
>Ga0307517_10015544_pt1 | contig 10105 bp, 10 predicted proteins | sample 23_EM_MG_FD_194515 | JGI IMG/M metagenome (GOLD analysis project Ga0307517, IMG submission 194515) | Populus trichocarpa ectomycorrhiza microbial communities from riparian zone in the Pacific Northwest, United States - 23_EM | ecosystem: Host-associated > Plants > Roots > Unclassified | place...
TTTCTTTGGATGCGTTTTAAAAATCTTCGAAGAAAAAACTTGGTATTTGTTAACATGCAAATTGACTAAAAAAACATTCCATATCAAGATAAAAAGAAAAGGATAAACATTTTGTTTTTTCATCTTATAAATTTAACAACACTACACCGTGGCGGCTAATAAAAAAGATTTCATAGAAAAAGATAGATATTTGATATTTTATTCTTTGAGGGGAAGGGGAAGGTCTAATTCAAGGAGTCGCTATCTGGTATTATGGTTACTAGAAACTCTAACTGGTCAACAGAAATTATATGGTACGGGACTACTTACGCAAAAAGAAAGATTTTATCACTCCTTAAGCGTCCTATCTAAAGCAGGTTGCATTGGTGGTTTTGTCTAAAATTGCTAAGAATTTGTTCTCTTTTTTTTTTGTTCTTTCTATCATGTTCCTGACTCTGGCATAAGTGAACAATTCCTACAAATATTTCCAACTCTGGCATTGATAAATATCGTACAAACCCAAAAAAAATGCGATATTCCTGACTCTACTGTCAATAAATAATTTCGCAAAAAATTGAATTTGAAGAAGAATTTTTCTATGCCATTTTCTTTTTGTTTACCCTTTATTGTTGTTTGCCCTTTTTAGATGAAAGTAAAAGAAACGTTGCACAACAGATTTTGCATTTGACAAGTAATGATCCACATATTGAGTATATAGCAGAAACAAAATACAAAACACAAAGAAAAAAATAAAACAAAGTGTGAGAGGCTCATCAATAAATCAACAAAGATCCCCAAATATTTTTAGAATTTTTTAATATTGAAAAGGGCTTATTTATTGGGTTGGATCCAGCCAAACTGGCCCGGTTACTGGTTCAGACCACTAACTCGTCCGGTATATTTTCCTCTACAAGTGTGCATGAACTATTCACGCATGCTTGCTACAGGAAGAGGGTAATTAAAAGTGAAAAGGAGGGAACAAAATGACTTACTTGATTTGGACGAAAATCTGCAGGTGCTGGTTGCTGGCGGATCCTCTGTGTTTGACTTCCTTTCTGCCTTCAACCCTTTCTTTTTTATTCTTCTATTTCTGCTTCTCCATTCAATTCTCTCTTCATCTCTTCTGTATTTTTTTCCTTTTGGTTTTCTCTTTCCTTTTTTTTTTGCTCTCATTTTCTCTCCTCTGTGTTCAGTCCTCTGCAATATTTTTTCTTCTTTTTGGATCCCCCTGTTTGTTCTCCCGTTCTCTCCCCATTTGATTCGTTCCTTCCTCTGTCTTTTATAGGCTTTCATGCTGCTTATCTCCCCAGGACCATGATAAGGCCTGGGGACATTGGGTTTCAGTCGGATTGGGGCACCAACAGTCCCGCCCCATGTTGGACTCCCTTTTATAAGCATGAGGGCGTGAGAAATTCATCCTTATCTCTCCATGATTGTAATCTTCATGAAGATAAGATTTGCAATTTGAGTTCTAGTTGGACTGGGATGCCGGTGTTTCACAATTTTCTTTCCTTCTTTGCAGGAGGGCTTTCAGCGTCCGAGGAAGAAGAAGAAGAACAATGCATGTTTGAAACGGTGTCGTTTTGGACTGGGAATGACCATTTCTCAATTTGGTCTTTGAGGTTTCCAAATTTTACATTCAAGCGACCCGTCTGATAGGAAGAAGAAACACGAAGGATTTTCGCAAGTAGTCTAATTTTTCCAGGAGACCTGCTTGATAGGAAGAAGAAAAAAACACGAAAAGGATTTCTCAAGTGGTCTCATTGTTCCAAGCGACATGCCCGATGATAAAATACAGAGAGAGATTTCTTTTTCTTTTTTTTTTTGAAAAATACAAGGATTTTTCAGATATAGTTTCATTGTGATGGGTGACTTACTCAGGTGGAAAAATGAAAAGGTGGAAAAATACAAAGATTTTTCGGGTGGCCTAATTCTCCTGGGTGGCCTGCCCAGGTCAAAACTCAAAGAGTCTCATTATGATGGGTGACTTTCCTAATTGAAAAATACAAAGATTTTTTGGGTGGCCTAATTCTCACGAGCAGCCTACCCAAGTCCAAAAATTTCTTTAAAGTGAAAAACTTTTCAAAGCATTTTCAATTTTTTGCCATTTCGAGTAGCCCTTCCTTTTGATGGATCTCATCAGGGATTTCTCTTGTGAAATTTGCAAAACACATTCTTTAATGTTTCAAAGTCTAGATGATATGCATACACCTTTACTTGATTTGAAATATAGGTCCCCTTTCTTCTCAATCTTCTTATTGCTTGATTGATGAGGAATTACTATTTCTGACTTGGGTCTTCTTTGTCATTCGGCTTGTTGGCCCATATAAGCCTCTTCCCATATTTGTTACACAACTCAGCCTTCATGGTGCCCATCGTGACCCACTTGCTTGCTAAAGATTCTATGTCTCGTCGGATAATTTGAGAGGATCATTCATTACTCCCCGTCTAACTGCTAAAAACACTTGGTGTCACTTATTGAAAGGATCAAGATGCCTTTTGTAAACCAAAATGCCCCTTTGTCTTCTTGTAGGAAATGTTCCTCTCTTTTTTTTTCTAAAAAGGATTGTTATTCCTTCTCAACACAATGTTGCCCCCTTGTACTGGCCATTGCCCCTAGGTGTGCCTTGTCAGCGACTCAGAAAAATAATGGTTTTAAGTGACCATTCTCTCATTTTTTTTTTTTTTTTAAGTTTGATGAAGAAATATTTGTCTTGAATGAATCTTGAAATCTTGATCTTTCATTTTGAAAACAAAAATTGTTTTAACGTAAGTTTAAAACAATATGTTTTTGAAATCTTGCAACTCCTTGGTTTTTTTCTTGGAAAAGAGATTATTTGCTCGTGTTTGGCAATATTGTCTTTGGTAAGAGTATGTCATGAGGTGACCTTCTATTTCTTATAGGTTTCCAAGTGAATGGCTCGAGAAAAAACTCGAGGTTGTGTCTGAGAAATATTTGTCTCCTTTTGAACACTCATTTTATTAGTATGAATAATAATGAGTAGCTTGTTCTCGATGTCATGACTCTAATAAAAAGTACTCTTTGTATTTTGATAGCATTGTTTATTTTTCCAGGTTGCTTGCTTGCTTGATTAGAAAGGACTTCTACAGGCACATAATGTAGACTGTGGTTTTTTGCTATGAAAGAAAAGGATTCATAAGGCTCAAAAAGTGTTTCAAGGTTTCAAAGACTAAGGATCGCTATCGCAGTTCGACTCTTTGTGTCTTTCATCTTTTCTTTTGCCGTTTTTCTTTGATTAACCCTTTTTTTTTCATTACTTTTCTAGGGTATACTCACTTTATCTTTGTTGTCACTCTTTCTTGTGATTTGGGCATGCCCCTAGCATTTGAGTTTCTTGGGCTCGTTTTAGCCTTCTCAAGGCTTTTTCATTCCTTTTTTTTCATTGAAATTTTCACTTGCCCCTAGTGTGGGGGTATGATCCTAGTCTGGATTTTGTTTTCATGAAAGAAAAATTATTCAGGCTCAAAGAGAGACAGCAAGGGATATACTTTTTAGAATGTGAAAGGAATAAAAAATGTGACATTTTCTCATTTCAAGCGCAAGCAGTTAAGATCAATAAACTTTGACCTCGTCTAGTGTGATGGTTTGGTCTTTGCAAAGAAATGCATTTCGTGAGTTCATGAGCAACAAGTTCACTACATATCATTATGCATACATTTAAGATACTTGGTTCAAGAGTTATGGTGTGAAGGTGACAGTTCATTTTCTATTTGTGTACTTTGGTTTAGAGTTTAGTCATCTCAATGAAGGAGTTCTTGGATTCATATGTCATTTTATAAGTACAAAGTAAAAATGTAGGTCTAAATGAACATCAAATCATTTTTGAAATCAAAATGCAAGTTCAATTTTTTTTCAAAATTCTAGTGGGGAAAAGATTTTGATAAAAGAGATGTATTGTTAGGCTTCAAAAGTATATTTGTGAGTTCTTAGAGGGAACCCCTTTGAGGATATTTTGGTTGTAGTTCAAAGGAAGAGACTCAATTGAAGGACAAACTCATTATTTCATTGAAATTCTAGAAAAAAAAGAAAAACAACGAAGACCTTATACTAGCAAGGTGACATATAAAAAGGCTAAACACTTAGTAATCATCGATTGGAATTTCTAGAATCTCTAAACCATCCCTCTCTTATGAATTCCTTGACAAGAGCACCTTTCCAATAGTCAGTTGAGGTCATACATAAACCAGTCTTGGCCTAATGACACCGTAGCTTCGTCTTTAGAACGAGTGATCTCTAGATGTCTTTGTTTTGGTAGTTTTTTTCTCTCACACTTGTAACCATCTTTGATTTTGTGAACCTCGATTTCTTTCCCTTTTCCAGTAAAACTTTTCTCATCAGTCGAGTCAGCAATCCTTCCTAATCGGATGGCTTGTTCAATTCTCTCAGCTATCGCAACCAAGTCAGAAAAATATTGTGTAGAGCTTTCAACCAGCTATTCAAAGGATGAGGCCTTAAAAGTATTGGCAAACTAATTGATCATCTCTTTTTCCAACAAAGAAGGATTAACTTGTGCAGCTGCCTCATGCCATCTTTGAGTGTATTCTCTTATGGACTCTTTGTTGTCCTTTTCCATAACTTGCAAGCTTGACCTATCAGAGCCCACATCCATATTGAACTTATATTGCCTAATGAATGCATCAACTAAGTCCTTCCACTTTTTTACCTTGGTATTGTCCAACCGCATATACCAAGTAAGGGTGGCGTCACTCAAACTATCATGAAAGAAGTGAATAAACAATTTCTCGTCATAGACCACCTCAACCATTTTGTTCTAGTATGCCTTAAGATGAGTTACAGGGCATTAAGTTCCTGTATATTTGACGAATTCAGGCACTCTAAAACCTTTAGGGATGATCACATTGGGCACCAAACATATCTCAGCAGCCTGTATATGGTCATATAGGCTAGTTCCCTCGAATGCCCTTTTTTTTTTGCTCTAGGACAACCAATTTATCTAAACCATCTTATTTGAACATCTTGTCCTTTTAGGATTTCTTCATTATAAAATCAATGGTAAATGACGCTTTTGTGGGATATCCTGGTTGGGCAATTTGGGAATACATATCCGATTGAGATCCAAATGACACCTCATTTGCACCCAGATTCTGTGGATATGCGAGCATAAATTCAGGCTGAGCTGTAAATTTTGCTTTTTAGTGTTTAGATCTCAAGGTTTGTTCGAGTAGGCTAGTAAGCCTTATGACTTCCTCTCTAAGACTTCCCAACTCCTTTCGGTGTTGAGCTTCCAACTGAGCTTTTTCTTCATTATCCATTTGTCTTTTCTGCAGTCGAGTGTTATAAGTGTGTTTCAAATGGGGAACCTATATTTGAACATGCTAAATGAAAATTATACAATCATGTGCAAGTAATGATGCTATCAACATGGAAAATACAGATTCAATGTGGACTCGCCCTTTACGGGGTGACAACCTAATAGGTAGATTCTAATCGTCGAGTGCATCAAGAGGTAGGTTGCTACCTAGTCTCAAAGGGTCTCTCGCATGCTCAGTGATCTTCCTTGAAAGGTCGATATAAGGCTTATAAGTAGTGTGAAGATAGAGGCCCTAAGTAATATCAGATTGGCATATCAACCACCATCGAGTAAACAATCAAGCGAGAGTTGGATGGTTTCACGAGTCTTGTCTAGGATAAAGCCATTGGGATATCATTACTCCCCCACTTAACCTAAATTTCACGTGCGTTCTCTTAAAATGATGCATGACAATAAGGATGAGTGCTAAAGCAGTAAAAAGCGATAAACACAACATAACAAACATTATAGCAATAAAAAGACAAAAAGCAAAGCTTAGTCCTAAAGTCCCCAATGGAGTTGTCATTCTATCACACTCGGACATCGTGGCGATTGATAAAAAAAATTTCCTAGAAAAGAATAGATATCTGGCATCTTGTTCTTTAGGGGGGAAGGTCTAATTCAAGAAGTCGTCACCTAGTATTATGGTCACTAGGAACCCTAACTGGTCAACAGAGATTATATGGTACAAGACTGGTTAAGCGAAAGGGAAGATACTATCACCCCTTAAGCGTCCTACCTAAACCAAGTTGCATTGGTGGGTTTGTCTAAAATTGCTAAGAATTTGTTCTCTTTTTTTTTGTTCTTTCTATCATGTTCCTGACTCTTGCGTCAGTGAACAATTCCTACGAATATTTCCAACTCTGGCATTGGTAAATATCATACAAACCCAAAAAAATATGATATTCCTGACTCTACCGTCAATGAATAATTTCGCAAAAAATTGAATTTGAAGAAGAATTTTTCTATGTCATTTTCTTTTTGTTCCTTTATTGTTGTTTGCCCTTTTTAGATGGAAGTAAAAGAAACGTTGCACAACAGATTTTGCATTTGACAAGTAATGATCCACATATTGAGTATATAGAAGAAAAAAATACAAAACACAAAGAAAGAAAGAAAAATAAAACAAAGTGTGAGGGGATCATTAATAAATCAACAAAGATCCCCAAATATTTTTGGAATTTTCAGGTATTGAAAAGGGCTTATTTATTGGGCTAGATCCAGCCAAACTGGCCTGGTTACTAGTTCAGACCAGTATCCCGACCGGTATATTTTCCTCTGCAAGTGTGCGTGGGCTAATTATGCTCGCTTGCTACAGGAAGAGGGTAATTAAAAGTAAAAAGGAGGGAACAAAATGACTTACTTGGTTTGGAAGAAATCTGCAGGTGCTGGTTGTTGGCGGATCCTCTATGTTTGACTTCCTTTCTGCCTTCAGCCCTTTCTTTTTTGTTCTTCTATTTCTGCTTCTCCAGTTAATTCTCTTTTCGTCTTTTCTATATTTTTTTCCTTTTGGTTTTCTCTCTTTTATTTTTTTTCCTCTCGTTTTCTCTCCCCTGTGTTCTGTCCTCTACAGTATTTTTTCTTCTCTTCTGGATCCCCCTGTTTGTTCTCCCGTTCTCTCCCCCTTTGATTCGTTCCTTCCTCTGCCTTTTATCGGCTTCCATGCTACTTATCTCCCTAGGACCATAGTAAGGCCTAAGGACATTGTGTTTCAATCGGATTGGGGCACCAATAGTCCCGTCTATGTTGGACTCCTTTTTATAAGCATAAAGGCATGAGAAATTCATCCTTATCTCTCTAGGATTGTAATCTTCATGGAGATAAGATTTGCACTTTGAGTTCTGGTTGGACCGGGATGCCGGTGTTTCACAATTTCGTTTCCTTCTTTGCAGGTGTGCTTTCAGCATTCGAGGAAGAAGAAGAAGAACAGTGCATGTTTGAAACGGTGCCGTTTTGGACTGGGAATTACCATTTCTTAATTTGGTCTTTGAAGTTTTCAAATTTTGCATTCAAACCCTTGATCTTTTAATTTTAAATTTTAACCCCCTTAAAATTAGATTAAAAAGCAAATGGTTCAAAATTGGGTTATAACATGTAGTGCTCTTTTTTTTTTATTGCTCTTTATTTGATTTGAATTTTTTTATCTTTTTTTTTCAATTTTATCCCTCACCATTTGGATTTATTTAATTTTTATATCAAATTTGGTCCTCATTGTTTTAATTGCTATTTTTTTATATCCTTTTCTTAATCAAATTTTTTTTTCAATTTAATACTTCATCATTTAACTTTTATGTGTTATTTTGTCCTTATGCTTTTTAATTTTTTTCTTTAGATTATTTTTTAAATTTCATCATTTAACATTAGATTGGTTGAAAATTAGGCTTCATAATATTTTTCAGTGCAGTGATCCCGATTTCATGACCAAGGTCACGGGTATGAAATGTTAACCCGGATTGACATCGGTCTTTTTTATACCAAATTTTTTTATTTCATCCTTCAATATTGAGTTTATTGAAAATTAAGCATTTTTATTTTTTTTATTTGCTTTTTATGAGGATGGTCCGGTCTCACAACTCAGGTCGCGAGTTTGTCATGCTAACTTGGATTGGCTCGTGACTTTTTCTATCTTCTTTAAAAAAAATTGATTTTTTTTCTTCAATATTAGGTTATCTTAGAATTCAGCTTCATAATTTCTATCACACCCGAACATCGCGGCGACTGATTATAAAAATTTTCTATGAAAAAAGAATAGATATCTGACATCTTGTTCTTTGGAAGAAAATATCTAGTTTAAGGAGTCGACATCTAGTATTATGGTCATTAGAAACCCTAACTGGTCAACAGAGATTCTAATGGTACGGGACTGGTTACGCGAAAGGGAAGATGCTATCACCTTTTAAGCGTCCTACCTAAGGCAGGCTGCATTCCTGGTTTTGTCTAAAATTGCTAAAAGTTTGTTCTCTTTTCTTTTCTTTTCTTTTTTTGTTCTTCCTATCATATTCCTGACTCTAGCGTCAGTAAACAGTACCTATGAATATTTCTAACTCTAGCGTTGGTAAATATTGCACAAACTAAAAAAAATGCGATATTTCTGACTCTAGCGTCGGTGAATAAGTTCGCAAAATTTTGAATTTTTAATGAAGAAGAAACAATATGTCGATGCCTTTTTTTACCCTTTTTTTTATTTTCTCTTTTTAGACAAGAATTAAAAAAAAAAAGCATTGCACAACATATTTGCATTTAACAACAATGGTCCACAGATTGAGCACATAGCAAAACAAACACAAAACTTAAGGGAAAAAAATAAAAAGAATGCGAGGGGCTCATAAATAAATCAACGAAGATCCCCGAATATTTTTAGAATTTTCTAATATCAAAACAAGGTTTGTTTGGCCAGATATCAAAATAGGAGGGGATAAAATACATGGACAAGGCATAAGGGTGTGTTTTGTCAGACACACCTTAGCTAGCACAGTTTGAGCCAGCTGGGCTGGAGGTCCAGATTCGGCCTGTTTCTTTTTTATATATATTGGGCTGGGTCCAACCCAGCAATACGGTCTGGGCCAGACTCAGCCAATTGGTCAGGTTACTCGTTCAAACTAGTAACCCGGCTCCCTTTTTCTTTCCTTTTTTTTATTTGCAAGCATGCATGAACTGTTAACGCACGCTTGCTACATGAGGAGAGTAATTAAAATGCAGGGAGGTGGAGAATTGAAAGTGACTTACCTTTTTCTAGCAGCAAGATGCAAGTGCTGGATGAAGCACTCCTTGGACTCTCTTTCTGCTCCTTGTCTTCTCATCTTTTTCTTTATATTTTTACTTTCTCAAGAGTCAATCCTCTTCCCTCTTCTGCTCTTTTTTCTTTTTATTTTCTCTCTGTTTTCTCCTCTCTGTGTTTTCTTCTTCTTTTTTTTTACGGATCCTCCTCTGCCTTTTATAGGCTCCATGCTGCTTATCTCCCTAGGACCATGATAAGGCCCCGGGACATTGTGTTTCAGTTGGATTGGGGCACCAACAGTCTCGCCCATGTTGGACTCCCTATTATAAGCATGAGGGCATGATAAATTCATCCTTATCTCCCCGGGGTTGTAATCTTCATGCAGATAAGATTTGCAATTTGAGTTCTCGTTGGATTGGGATGCCGGTGTTTCACAATTTCCTTTCCTTCTTTACAAGCGGGCTTTCAACGTCCGAGGAAGAAGAAGAAGAATAGTGTATGTTTGAAACAGTGCTGTTTTGTACTGGGAATGACCATTTCTCAATTTGACCCTTGAGGTTTTCAAATTTTGCATTCAAGCCCCTAATCTTTTAATTTCAAAATTTAACCCTTAAAATTAAATTAAAAAGCAAATGGGTCAAAATTGGGTTATAACAATTTCTTTCTTTTGGCAATCATTCTTTTTTTGCAAGTCATCGTTATCATTTTTTTTTTTAGATTCAATACATTTATTATCATTGTTTTTTTTTATCATATAATTAAATTAAACCATCTTGATGGACCTAGTATGGTCATACCATTATGTTTACAACTAGAATATAGCCTAAAAAAAGTAGAGTGTGGGTGACTATAAGTTTTGTTTTTTAATTTCATGTCTTTTGATTCAGGTATGTTGGTCACTTTAAAACTAGAATTGCTTGATTTTTTTTTGTCATCATATGAGCAGGATGGCAAAACACTTTTTTAAACCAACATCAAATTACTTCTGAAATCAAAGGGCAAGTTCAATTTTTCATAATTGTTTTAGCAAAGTATTCTCACAACACCCATTTGATCACAATATTTTGATTAGAGC
>Ga0307517_10015545_pt1 | contig 10104 bp, 9 predicted proteins | sample 23_EM_MG_FD_194515 | JGI IMG/M metagenome (GOLD analysis project Ga0307517, IMG submission 194515) | Populus trichocarpa ectomycorrhiza microbial communities from riparian zone in the Pacific Northwest, United States - 23_EM | ecosystem: Host-associated > Plants > Roots > Unclassified | place...
CCCTTTCGACATTTGCAGACCAGGTTGGACTCGGCCTGAGCTCTAATGACTTCGACATTGAAGCAAATATTCGGAGCGGAGATTCTCGCACAGGTTTGGACGAGACTGGGACACAAGAAGTGCTGGAAATCATGAGGCGGGAACGTGTCAAGTGAGTTTTATTTGCGGGAAATTTTACTCTTCCTTGCTCATCAATTCTTCTCAAAGCTTTGACCAAGCAAGGCTGATCAGGCAGAATCGCATCCTCGCTCGTAATGGTATTGATCCATCAGGTCCGTCAATGTTATCGCATCACCTATCTCAGCCACTAATCCGGATCCCTTGCTGAACAGGAATGCCATTGGACTCTAAAGCCATTACAAGGCTGTAAATCTTACCTGAGGATGCTGGACGCAATTATTATTTTTACTCTTCTTCCAGGATCCAATTATGTTGTCATGCCTTCGGATCCTGCATTGTTCTTCTATCGCGCAATACCCTCCTTCCAAGATGTGTACCACTTGAAGATCGTCCTAAACTCTTGGGCGCACAAGTTCTTGACATTGTACCTTTAATTATCCTGTTGTGCAATATTACCCTTTCTCAACCACTCTGAATGGCACTTCTCAGGATATCATAGTCCCCTTGACTGGAAATTCAGGTCAAGGAAGAAGACGCGATCATGTGATGGGAAATTCATGGGTTCAAGAATCAATGGTTTAACCGTTTTCGACCTGCTTCAAAGTATAACGTTGTAAGTCCTTCCGTCGCGACGGTCGCGTCTCCTGCTGTTCACTGGCGAACTTTGGCTCCTTAGAAGGATTACAAGTTGTTCCAGGATGCCGATGGCCGGTATAAGTAACCGGAGCGGGCAAGGAAGTTCAATGAGGTCGTAACTTTACATACTGCCATGGAATCTTCTCCGGCTCCCGAGACCCGAACGCAATGAGCCCTCGCCACGTTTAACAGATGCACTCACACCCGGTCTTGAAAGAGCATCGGGTGTCGCAGGGGATATAGCGTTCTAGAGAGAAATTTGTGGCTCAAATTTTGATTCTTGCTGTCATGTGTAGGTCTTTAAGTCATAGGAGATATTGCATTTGGGCTTCTCTAACTTGTTTTCATAGTGTGTGCTATGTCTAGCCCCTGTCGTTATCGTTGGCTAGATAGGCACTGGACTTGGCGACACAATGGCGACATATAAGTACTCGGATTGATCAACACTAGTATGTGCTTCAGCCCATCTGTCACATAACTAGTACTCCCCCGTTCCCATAGGCTATTTTCATGGATACCGTCCCCTCCCCTGATGAATTATTATGCGCCGATTTTATCCAGGCTGAAATTGAACCTAATCGTCGTACCCCTTCCGAGGTCGGCACCAACCGAGTCATCCAACCACCATGACGTTGAAGCCCTCTGAATGTCGCGCCGCCTTTTCTCCAAGAAGATCCCTTCTTATGGAAATAAATCACCAAACAATTGGGCTCTTTCGTAAAACCCATGTTTCCCTGGTTTTCGTGGGGAATATTGTCGTCTGACCAGAGATTGTTTCGGCTTTACATCTCCCAATCTTTTTCTTGGGAAATTCAGGAATCCCTGTGGGTATGTGTGCGCTTATGACATTTAATTTGAGGCACAACAAAGACACAGGTATACAAATGAAGTGGAGGGCTAATTCGTAAGGTGCTTTTCAACGGTTTTCATCTCCTATGGGCCAGGTCTTCTATATTTACGCTTCAAATCGAATGCTTCGTTTCGTTTCGCGTCCAAATTCTTTCGACATCTTCTCCACGAAGCATCTCTGAATACATCATTTGGGCGCTCACTTGACAATTATCAGCGTCCAGTCGGCGTCGGTACCGCTCTGGTGGCTTGGACTTGAGCACAAAAGTCCCCCACAGCTCAGGGTCGAAACACCCGACCCTGGGCGATGCTCGCTAAATCTGTCCCCACTCCAGCGACTTAGGTATCTCTTTTACGCCAGGCTTCTGATTAAGAACTTTCGGTGCCGCGGTCCGATAGACTGAATGGTTCAGCGTTTCGCTCTTGACGTGCTCCTTGACTCAGGAATTTTTATGAACAATAGGTGAGACGCAAATTTTAAGAAAGCGATGCGTTTAGCTAATTTGGCGCATCGCCCCCAAGGTAAGGGACTAGTTGACGGAGGCAACGTCATATGGGGTTCTATTCACGTTATTTGAAAAGACGTATGCTCAAAAGGCATGTGTAGAGAGCAAACGTCGAACTCCTGTGGCCAACCAAAATGATTCCGTTCCCTGACCCTGCATATTATTATCAATAGTATGTGATGGTGCCAGGCGCCATGATGGATGGTCTTTAAGCCCTAGTCAACAGCAATCCGGTAGTTGGGACTCCACCCGCTAAGTTATAGAACGAGATGCTCTGCCCAGTTCGGGGGGCCAGAAGGTAACATTTTGGGTGCAAGGGTGCAACTTGGGACGACTTCATACGTAGCTTCCATTGATTTTATTTTTTTGGTTACTATCCCCTCTCATCCTCCGTTTCTCAAACTCCTTTTCGGTGGCGCCATCAACAGCTTCAGGTTTTCCCTTTTGTGTTTTCCACGAGCTATCTGCTGTGGGAACTTGGGGAAAGTTATTTCGCAGTTTTGTCCATCAATCAAATTTCATCTCAGGAATCACCAGATTGCAATCCCCCTGGCCATCGAATTCTAATTAACATGCTGCCGTTATGATGGGAGCGGTGGATATGGAGTAGGTTCTTTGGAGGCTTTGATATAGTATTGAACGGCAAAAGGGACACACCATTACTCTTATTGTGTGTTCTCAAGGTGTTATTAATTTAACAGTTCTTTTCCAACAAGGATCATAATGTGTTTCGACTATATGGCATGTAATGCATTGATTCAATCTGCAGGGAGGATCTCACCTCCTATCTTGGCTCTGTCAATTGAAAGCGACCTATTTAGATGTGCACGGCCATTTCATGGCTGAGTGGAGAAACTGTGGGCAAAATGGTTCCTAGACTGGAGTCCACAGCGTACACGATCACCGATGCGACTAGTGTCAATTGTCAGATAGAATTTCATGCCACCTGCTACTGAGTCGTCGACTCTCAATCTGAAGTTTGAACTGCTTTCGAACATGGCCGAATGTCGCTCGCTTAAAATTTTCTCACAATCAGAATTGCCCGGTACCTCATTTCCGCCCCAAGGGTTTTGAGATTGATGGTTGTTGTTGGGCACTTCCATAACTTGGCTCCAGTTCATTACTTAACTTGTATGCACGATCTGTAAAAAAAAGGAGCATTCGATCTGAAGAGCAAGCTACTTAAGGAGGTGAGGTGTTTGTGACAGACTTTTAAGGATACACTCCGGAGACGGCGTCGATGCCCGGAGGTCGCTTGGATGGGGAATAGTCGTGTGACACAAACCCTAGAATAATATTAAGATCTTAAACCCTACTCAGAGTGTTGAGCGGAGGCGCAATACCCAGATCATTTCATTCAGTAAAAAAAAAGGTGTAATGCTTTGGAGTCCAACGAAATGGTTTTAGGCATACTGCTCTAGGTTTGGTGCTTATCAGTATGACCCCTTTGGATTCCTTATGCATCAAGTACATCCAGGCATTTAATATCCAACATAAAAAGGGTTATCTGTGATACACTGGTAGGAGGTCTGAAGCACCCCACGCGCATTTGCTATCACTGGCAGGTAGGAATTCGTCTTGTTCTTCGGTATAGAAATACTGTCACGGATTGCAAAGCAACACGGGCGTGGGCATTGTATTTTTTTGTAGTTTACAAAAGGAAATTCCTAACAAAAACGGAAAGGTGTGGTAATTGGGTGGTAAAGACGAAGAAAAAACTGTTCCCATTTTTCAGCACATCCAGATACCCCAAGTACTTCAGCTGCAAATTACCATTGCTTTTGATAGAACTCATCATTACATAGAACCATATGGCTGCGCTCGGCTTTGCCATCTTCCTATGCGGTTATGTTAAATTTTGCTTGAAGACCAAAAATAAGCGCCCGCGATGATCGATCATTGATCGAGTCTGCGCGGAACTAATTCCAGGGAGCTATAAATAAAGAGCCCATACTTCCACGTGGAGTTTTTATGATGTATTTGACAAGGCGACTCCACGTGTATGACAGAGGGTGCCGAAAATTTGAAGCTGGCATGTTCGTTGGTTGCATGCGTCGACGGTGGTTACAGAGTGCTTGGAGTCGAGTACTTCCGAGCCCCAATTAGTCCAGAACTACACAAGGTAAGTTTTAACGAACGCAGCTGCTTTACCGCGAGTATAGAACGCTCGGCGTTCTACTCTGGTTCCCCTCGGTGACTTAATTCTACCGCTGTTTATGCTTATTCGAAAATCACAACTAAGGCCCGGGTTTATTGTCTAATGTCGTGTATCCATGGATTCACCTGAGAATGGCAAGTTGGAGAACCCGCTCGAGGTCGCATATTCGATTGAGCGCCAGCGCTAAGATCGAAACATCTTGCTTGGCAAGGTTTTGCGTCAAGAAAGGGTGGTTGTTGGCACTTCCCGCCAGTGAATTTTTACTAGCCCATAAAAAATTAAATAAACAAATAGACCTGTCTAGCCCAACAATCGTACATTACTGTCAATTTATTACAGATATCCCCTTCCCCCTTCTCAAGAAAAGAAAAGCATACGTTTTGTTAGAAAAGTGTGCATATAAAGTCGCTATAGCTCCTCATGTCGGACAGAGGGCGGTTCGAGCGGTACATCTTTCAGCGCCTGCTCTATCTGCACTGGGTCCTTGCCCACAACGATTGTGGACGCATCCACAACACTCTCGCCCTCCTTGGGGATGTCTACAGGGTCAACGGGGAGTATCCTCATCTCATCTCCTTCATCGCCACTAGGAACGGGAGCGACACCATTTGCCAGCCCCAACTTACCAAGGTCGACACCACGGAGGTCGTCTTTTCTCACTTGGCCGTCGTTGACGACGAAGAACCCGTCATCATCATCATCGGCGTCCGTGCGCTGGCTGAACACTTTTGCAGCCTCGCTACGCAAGCCTCCGAGGGCGACAGAGAACCCAAGGACGATGTCTTGTAGCTCATTATGCAGATCATCGAGGGCCGGAACCAGAGGGGCGGGAGGAGAAGGTGGCTCAACGGATGTACCGTTTTGGATGGCGTATGCGACGTGTTCATAGCGTTCAAAGGCTGTTTGGGAAGAAAAGTTGAGTATTGTAGAAAGATATTTGAAAAATTTTGAACCCACTCCTCATTAAATCATGATATCGCTGCCAGTCGCGATATGTCACATCATCCAACCACGCATAATCAAGCCCGAGATCGGCTTGCGCTTGCTCGGCGACTAGTTTGATCCCTGTCGCACTCGCCTCGACTTCCTTGCGCTCATGCTCAAGGGCATCGACATACCACTTGTGCACCTCGGCTTGAACTGCCGTTACACGGTCAGTAAACTTGCCCTCCACCTTGGAGAGCACCGACTTCCATTTATCTTTCTCCACCACCACTGCCTCCTGCTTTGCCTGCGCTTCAGGGTCATCGGCAACTGAAAGCTTCCACACAGCACTACGTGCCTCCGCCTTCTTCAGATACGTCTCCATACCCTTGAGGAGTCGTTTGCCCTCTTTTTGGATCTCTTCCAACATCCCTTTGCCATCCCCGGTCTTCCCACTCATCTTAATTAACTCGGCCTTCTTCTCCGAACGCCACGCATCGAGTGCTTCGGCTAGAGCAGGACCCGCTTCCTTGATCGCCTCATCGAGTTTGACGAACCACGAGTTGTGCCGGCCTACGATGTCGGCGCGTTTCGCGGCGGTTTCTGCAAGGCGCTCTGCACGCGCGCGTTCGACTTCTTCGGGAGTCTGCTGCTGTTGGGAGGCAGGACTGCTTTCAATAGGCGACGAGGCATCGACGGTGCTCGTAACCTGCCCCTCAACACCCAGATCGCGCAGGAAGTCGTCGAGGTCTTCGTCGTCCGCCGCTCCAGAAAGGGAAGCGGCTTCAGCATACATTGCCACACCTTCGGGTTCGTTCTTGTCTGCTAGAGGCGTAGACTCTGGCTGAGGAGTGATAAACTCTTCAGTAGCCGTGGTCAAAATATCTTCGACTTCTTCCTCGGGGGTAGGTGCAGGTGCGTCGGTGATCGCGGGCTCCGGGGTAGCTGCTGTTGATTCAGTCGCCAGTGCTGGATAGGCTGCAGAGGCATCGAGGGGAGACGCGTGGACATAATCCGGATGAACGTGTAGAGTTTCCTCAATCTCACGCTCGAGGTCCTGTACAACAATGGTCGCACCATGAGCACTCGCCTCTGCGACGTTCAACGCGTGTTCAGCTTCACGTTGGGCATCTTCCGGTGGGGATGAAGGGGTGTCGATGGGTGGTGGAGGTGCGGTGCGTACGCCAACGTGGCTTATGTCCTCAGGTGCTTCCTCGGGTGTGGGCATGGATGAATCAGCCAGTTCAGTGTTCTCAGCTTCCGGTTCGCCAGAAGTGGTTGGAATTGGAACAGTGGAAGAGAAAAGAGGAACGACGGGGGTAGGTTCTGGGGCGTATTCAACTGTCTCTTCCGTATCAGGTAAATCCTGAGCTAATGGAGGGGTGGATGTAGGGGAAGTTGCCAGTTCTGTTCCTTCGGCAACTTTGTCCCATATTTTCCTGATATGAGGGTCTACATATGTGCGTCTGTAACCACTAGCTTCTTTTGTGGCCTTTTTGAGCTGCTTTGAGCTGATGTGGGCGAGTTGGAGGGTCAGTCGTTTGGAGTATTTATATCCAGTGCAAAGAGCGGGCCGGGCTTTGATCCATGTCGCCACGAGATGAGGATGGAGATGCGCCTGATACCTATCCACGAGTTGAATAATAACAGTTTGCACTGCGTTAAAGATATTCTTCGCGTGGGGCTCGACGCGAAGAATGTGTGGTTGAAGGTAGACGATGTATTTGGCGCGGATGTAACGCTGGGCCTTGATTGCTTGGATATGAAGGGGTCGCGAGACATAGTACACATAGTAACGCTTCGCCTTGTGGGCAAGTGGTTGTATGTGCGGGTGAATATAAAGATTGTAGCGGGGCACGACTGCATTTTGGTAATAGGGCTTGAGATTGTGTTGGTAAAGTGGCACGAGGGTGTCTTCCCAGAGGGCTTTCACAGATTGTGCGGTGTGGGTGGCATAGATGTTTAAGGTGGATACAGTGTGGACGACAGGGGCGATATAAGGGTCGACTCTGACTTTTGTGGACTCGATGTATGGCTCTGCAAGGGTATGAGAAAAGGTGAGAACGTGCTTGATTGGAGGAACAACGTAGGGGTCGAGGACATGGACGCGATAGGAAGAAAGTGAACGACAGAGCGGGTTTGTGTGGTTGTCGGTGGAGCGACAGGTGTAGAATGCATAGAGCGTGAACAGCGACAACGAATACAGAAACAGCCGGTCAATCAACGACGTTCTTTTTTGCTTCTGTAGTTTCTTGTTAGCTTTATTAGCTATATCACGCGAAATATACCTTTTCCGCTGCTGGTGGTGTGCGTAACTGAAAGACGGAATGTCAGGAACGAACAAATTATGAAAGAGAGCGACGTGCAGGTGGTGGCGGCGGTCTTGTCGCGTTCGTCAGCTGTGTCCGCTTAGTTGGGACAGGCTGGGTGGATGATGAGCGGGATATTACGGGCGCAGGGGCCATTGGCTGCTTGCGGTTCACCACCATTGCTGTTGTCGACAGTGGCCGACGTGGATGTTTAACTTGTACTCTGTGTACTCTTGTTTACATACATAACTTGGCCATGATTGACGTCACCCATGGTCAACATCACAACATATTCACGAAAACATCGTCAAAACGCTGTTGAGCACATACAGGACGACGAGCGTCCATCCTCGACGCGTAAAAGGTCCGGCAAAAACTTTGACTCGAAACCCATCGAACGACCACGTAAAAAGGCCAAATCCGCATCAAAGGTGAATATATGCGCGTCTAAAACATCACTTTCTTATCCCTTCTACAGTACAATGATCCTATGTTTCCTTTCCAAACCCCACACCCGACTCTAGAAGCCCAGAGTCAGGTTTACAAGCTGCCTTCTTCTTCACCACAATATTCTCCTGGCCCACTTTCTCCTCTACCCATCGCACCTGTTGTTGTTGCCTCCAAAAGTTCAAAGGAGAATTCGCAACGAACCAGGTCGTCCGTGGGTGGTACATCGTGGTCCAAAGATTCGTATGTTCGCATTGGTAGTCTCTCTTTCTGATATTTACTTTCCACGCAGCTCCAAAACTTGGGCATCGACGGCCCTTACTACTGGACCCAGCTCAGAAAATGACCTTAGAGGCTCTCTACTTCGCTCATCCTCTCGAAGACGCAAGTTGAACGGATCGAAATCAGTGTCCCACTCCAACTCATCTTCAAGGGCAAGCAGCCAAGATCCTCCCCATAAGACCGCCCACGACCCAAAATCCCGGCTGAAGCATACTGTTTCTCTTAGCTCTCTCCGACCACTTAAAGATAATTTGGAAAGAAAACCAAAAACCAAGGCAAAGCTCAGGAAAAATAAACCTAGCCCTCAACTACTCGCCAGTCCGTTCGTCTCTCGTGCTTCCTCGCCTGTAGCCACGCATATACTCACGTCTCATGCAAATAAACGTCGAGACACATTATTATCACACTCAAAGAAGCGAGCAGCTCTCGCAGAAACTTTCATCGATTCAAACCTACCTGCGGATTCCAGGCCAACATCACGATCTAGGTCGCGTCATCGTAAATCCCCAGCTGATGTACTCCAACGCGCGTATACCTCACCCGAGAGAGGAAGCAATGACGATGCTCATAGGTTGTTCAAGTCACGTCGCAGCCCAAGTACAGAGCGTCTAGAAAATGTCAAAAGGCGACATACTAGAGGAGAGGAGAATTTAAACCCCTTGAAACGAGATCTCGCTGAAGGGCGACTCTTTCGGAAACAAACCCACGATCGCAATCGCCGACCGTCCGCCCCAAGTAGTTTACTTCGCCCTCGTCCTCGTCCGCTGCCTTTTAGGGTCCCCGCGCCCGCAGGCAATGCGGACATCCCGAACTCCAATGCCAAAGCGGAGAAACACCGCTTGGCGTCCCGCCTTGATGTTATTCTCGGTCCTATTCGCCACACTGATGACGCAGGCCCCCCAGATCATCAGCAAAGGACAACTTCCAAACTTGACCCTACCATCCCTCTCACTAGTACTCAGGCTCTTATACGCCGCCCAATTCATTTCGCTCATCAGAAACGACAAGCCAATGTCAACGATGAAGATTCGGATGCAAGCATGGCTTGGATGCATAGACGCTCCGGGGTCAATTTTAACAGGCCCCCGTCTCAGATGGAATTTCTAGGGCCCCCTGGCGGGATATCTGGGCTTGGCTTCGGTTTAGACGATCCCGTTTTTACCTCCGATGATCAGGGGTCGTCTGATGAAGTTGTTACTGATCAAATCCCGATGGTTACGAAGGGGAGGCTGGGTTTGGATTTGGATGGGGAAAGGTTCGGGGAAGATGCACGTGGGATATCGACGCCCTTTAAGGATGTCAACATTCAGAATGGTGGGAGAGGACGAGAATTGTCGAATGCCTTGAGCAATCAAGACCAGCGACCTCGTCTGGCAGGGAGGTTGAATTCTCAGTTGGTACCACTAAAGTCGCAGTTCGAATTGAAGGCCGATGACGATAAAGAAAACGGGGAAGATGAAGGTCAAGATCAAGAAGAAATATCTGATAATGGTTCTGGCGAAGATATGGAGTTGACTGCGAGTGCGACCTTTGGGTATGCAAACGCTGTAGGTGCAATCGATCAGCACAGCAATTTACATGAGGGGGATATGACAACTTGGATCACGGATAGCCTTATCTCGCCCCCGACGGTGTATTTGGAGAGGAGGAAGAATGTTGGAGATACGGCCGCAAGGGTAGCGGGCGGACAAGAAGGGAAAACGACACTCGCATCAACAACGTATTTGAGCTCGCCGTTTAGGCTTACCTTGCCTACGGGTTTCTCAACGCCATTCACTGAAATTACCGACAATGAGCAAGATGAATCCGAAAACAAAAAGGGCGAAGCTGTTATCGAGCAGCAATTTAATCTAGGTGGTGCTACGACGACTGG
>Ga0307517_10015546_pt1 | contig 10103 bp, 8 predicted proteins | sample 23_EM_MG_FD_194515 | JGI IMG/M metagenome (GOLD analysis project Ga0307517, IMG submission 194515) | Populus trichocarpa ectomycorrhiza microbial communities from riparian zone in the Pacific Northwest, United States - 23_EM | ecosystem: Host-associated > Plants > Roots > Unclassified | place...
ACATGTAAAGCGTGATTATGGGTGTTTTGATATAAATCAGGGTAGAATTATGATGATAATTGAAAGAAAACCCATGGAAATTTTCCAACCCCGGGGCCGACCATGACTAATTCATGAAGCACAGCACCTATTAGACTTATTAGACATCTAATCTATCCAGAGCATCTCCAACGGAAAATGCTATATTAAAGAGCCAAATGAAGAAAATAGCTTTTTGAATAGTGTAAATATAGCTTTTTTTGATTATATACATTCCAATGGTAAAAAACTATTTAGAAAAGCCACTTATATTTTAATATATTTTATGTTAAATTAATTTTAATATAATTATATAACTAGTTTAGATATATTTTATGTTTTAGAACTTTAGAGATAGTTAAAAATCTGATAAGTATTCAGACAGTAACAGTTCAAAGTCAAACAGTAATAGTTCAAAGTCAGACAGTAACAGTTGGAAAGTCAAACAGTAATACTTCAAAGTCAGACAGTAACAGTTGGAAATTGGACAGTAACAGTTCAAAGTCAAACAGTAACAGTTCAAAGTCAGACAGTAACAGTTGGAAAGTCAGACAGTAACAGTTCAAAGTCAGACAGTAACAATTCAAAGTCAAACAGTAACAGTTGGAAAGTCAAACAGTAACAGTTCAAATTCAAACAGTCAAACAGTAACAGTTCAAAGTCAGACAGTAACAGTTCAAAGTTAAACAGTAACAGTAGACTTTCACATGAATACTATAAATAAAAATATAAAAGAATTGAGTCATACAAACACTTGTATATTGAGATACTGTTTGCCTCACGCATTGGAGTGAGAAAATGAGTTGGTCAATGGCTATAAAAATAACCGTTGGCCAACAGTTATTTGTTTTTGCCATTTCTACAGTGAAATGTAGAAATGACTCTTCACGTAACAAATAGCTAAAATAGCTATTTGTTTGCCTCACGCGTTGGAGTGAAGAAATGAAGAAACAAAAGCTAAAAGTATAATTTTTAACATTTGGCTCTTTATTTAGCTCTCGCGTTGGAGATGCTCTAACAACAAATTTGCCACATGAAAAACCAGCACCCATAAAAGCAAAGGCTAAAAGAAGGAATTGGAGAGGAATAATTTAATTCGTCAGGTTTTGTATTTGCTCTTTAGAGATCACTAGTTCGAGTACTACTAATATCAGAGTCACTAAAGATTTATCTAGTCATTAATTTCAGGACCTCGAGAAATTAATCAAGATACTTAATTAACTACCGTGCGGCAAATTCCCGGTTGATTTAGTTTGTTATTTAGAGAGTTTTTTAGGCAACTCTTTTTTCTAATTTTTTTAATAAACTTACAATAGTCAAATTCATTTTAAATTTCTCTATGCTTTGCTTACCTATTTGTGTCTTTTTTGATAGAGCTTTTGGTTTTCAGCTCTCACCCTTTTGTTGTTGCCGCTTTTGCTTTTGCTCGGTGATCTAGCCTTGTCGGTAGAACTCCAATTTCTTTAAGACAACATATCTTTTTTTCTTTGCTTTTTTTTAAAGTTTTTTTGCTCATCATTATGATTTAATTGAAACTTCATGGTCCATTCGAAACTATTTACCTTTTATAAACTGTTCACTTTATTATTTTTTTGCAAGTTTCGTCTTAGATTTGTTGGGCGTCGATGCTGTGTTGGTTAGTTTTGTTAAGTTGTTTCATACTTTTGAATTCCTGTAAGTAGTTGGCTCATCGTTGATTCTTGGTGTTTCCACACCATTTAAGTTGTCCATTTTTCTCCTTGGTTTATTGTGCTTTTTTTTTAAATTTTTTTTTTGGGAATTTTTGTATCTACTTTTCCCATTGAAAAATGCTTATCACTTTTTATATAAAAAAGGGAATTTGTTGTGTTGGTTATTTTTTCTCATTTGTATCATGATGTTAGGCTCAAAGTCTTTGTCTTATTTTTTTTTAATTAACGTGGGTATCCGGGCAGGTTACGTGCATCTCAACTAATCCCACGGGCCCTGAAGTTAACGACCATGTAAGCCTCCAGTGATCATTATATTAGCAACCACATGACTCGAACCTGAAACCACACGAGGAGCAAACCTCTTAGTCCCAAACTCTTACCACTGGACCACCTACTAGTGACCATCATATTAACAACCATGTAAGTTTTTGTCTCATTATTAATTCTTATTGTTTCACACCATAATTTATGTCATTTATGTTTTCTTTCTTATTTAATCCTAAGATGCAGTTTTTTTTTTAATATTTTTTTCATTGAGATGCATTTTTTTTAATTAGATATTGTTACACTGCTATGCAGCATTAATTTATCTTCACTCATATTCTTGAAATCAACTACTGCAAACTGTTAGATTTTATACATTGGAATATTACAAGATGATATTCCCCTAAAAAAATCAGTATTATGGAATATTATATGTTCATTGAGAATCGTTCTTGAGATTGACATGAATTTTTGAGAAAGATATGATGGAACTCTCGCTTCTATGGCTATCAGAAAAAACTAATAGAAAGGTACTCATTTAATGTTTTTCTTATTTTAATGTTTTTAAAAAAGGCCTCACAATTAGTACATCTTGATTTTATAATATTTTTTTTAGTTTAACAAGGGTATTCGGGCCAGCTTGCGCATTAATATTTTTTTAATTTATGTTAATTAGCAAATGATTTTCTCAATACATTTTTTTTTATTATTATAAATGTGCAGTCTTCTACTCTTAGATCATAGTTATTAAACCCAGATCGGGCCGACGGGTTGACCCGGAATCTGGTCGACCTGGTGGCTGGACTGATCCGAGTTTGTCAAAAGACTGGCCAGTGCAATGACCCGACCAAACCTGGTCGTCCCGGGCAAACTAGGTTGACCTGGTGTTTTTTTTTTCTTTTCAAATGTGGTTATACCCCTCTCTTTTTATATTTTTTTAGTTAGTTATTAACATTTTTTAAAGTTTACTATATAAATATTAGAAAGTGTTTTATTTTTTTAATGTGAGATTTGAAACTCTTTAGTATATATACTCTATGTTTCCAAGAAGAAAGTTATTTTTTCAATGTGGGATTTGAAACCCTTTCGTATATATACACTCTATGTTCACAAGAAAAAAGTTATATTTTTTTAATGTGAGATTTGAAATCCTTTAATATATATATATTCTATGTTCCTAAGAAAAAAGTTATTTTTTCAATGTGAGATTTGAAACCCGTTCGTATATATACTCTATGTTCACAAGAAAAAAGTTATGTTTTATTAGCGTGGGATAAAAAACTTTTTGGTTTAAATACTTCAACTTAAAATGATAACATAATATCTTTTCATTGTGGGATTTGAAGCTCTTTAGTATATATACTCTATGTTTACAAGAAAAAAATTATGTTTTTTCAATGTGGGATTTGAAATCCATTAGTATATATACTCTATGTTCCCAAGAAAAAAATTATTTTTTCAATGTGGGATTTGAAATCCATTAGTATATATACTCTATGTTCCCAAGAAAAAAATTATTTTTTCAATGTGGGATTTAAAGCCATTTCGTATATATACTCTATATTCACAAGAAAAAGGTTATGTTTTTTCAACGTGAGATAAAAAAACTTTTTGGTTTAAATACTTCAACTTAAAAGGATAACATAATATCTTTTCAATGTGGGATTTGAAGCCTTTTAGTATATATATATATATATACTCTACATTCACAAGAAAAAAGTTATATTTTTTCAATGTGGATAATTTTTTTTGTTTAAATACTTCAACTTAAAAGCATAACATAATATCTTTTCAATGTGAGATAATTTTTTTTTAAATATTCTTTTAAATTTTATTATATACAACATGTATAACCTATATTCATATGGATTTTTTTTCTTAATTTTTTCATATGAAATATTAAAATTTTAAATATTTTTTTTAAATTTTTCCGGGTTGATTTGGGTTGACCCAAGTTAACCCGGATTAATCCATAAAACTTAAAACCTGATTTCTTGATCGGGTCAATCCCCAACTGAGTTTGATAACTATTTCCTAGATATTGTTTCACAATTTTGAATGTCAAAGGTTTTTTATAGTTTTTTTTATTCGAGAAAACTTGAGATTTGACAACATATAACTTTTAATTAATTTATTTATTTTCACATGTCAATCGACAAAAGAACTCCCTTAGTTTGCTTTCATAACACTTTCCAATCAAACCTTTGGTTCCTCATCTTCTCCTCACGATCAGTTTAGGTTATCCATGGAGGAATTTTTGTTTTTTTTTTTTAAATTTCATCTCCAGCTCTTAGTTTAGTTTACTTTTTTTTTTTAAAAAAAAAACTACGGTTTTTTCTGCAATTTAAAATGTTACATTTCCTTTAAAGAAAAAGTCTCATTTCTTATTTGTTTTGTTACTAAGAGGTGATTTAAAATTGTGTTCCAATGACTGCACGGAAACAAAGACTACAACCATGCTATGTCATCGGAGCAAATCAAAACCTGCCGCCAAACTTCCTGAATTATGTTTTCTTTCACTTCCATGGGTGTCACCATTGACCACTCTGTTAATGAGGTCCCAGGGCCATATGTGTTTAAGATTAACAGTCATTGTCATCATCTTATGGGTTCTCTTATACCGTCTTATGGAGAACAACCTAAGTCTGCTCAGCTCTATAGTTGAGATACAGATAATGAAGTTAGCAATCGATTGGCTCCTTTTACCAATGACTCTGTCTTCACGTCTCTGGATGAAAATATCATCCATGGGCTTATAGATAAGCTTAACAACACAAATGAACTAACAAAACTCTTTCGGTCAGCAAATGAAAGGGTTCATAGAGGAATTGTCCGTAATTATAAACTTCGATTAATTGGTCCACGAGATAATGACTCTAGAAAATATGATGATCCTGTATCAAGTGATATTGGTGGCTTAGTTGTGGAGGATATTGGTGTATTTTCTTCAGAGCATGATATAATAATCATTGAGAGCTGCTCCGGCTCCTTACAAAGAACATCTAAGTTGCATCCTGAAATATTTATGGCCTTGCAATACCCGCTTTTGTTTCCTTTTGGAGAGGATGAGTTTCATTGCAATATCCCACTTGCAGAACAAACTCTTAACAATCTCTAATTGATGCATTTGTTAATTTTGAGGAGGATCGACTTGATTATATTAGGGCAAATCAAAATGATCCTAGAACAGACACATATCAAGGCATGTATGAATCTGTTCTTAAAAGGGATGTTGAGTGCTCTTCTTTAATTGGAGGCCCTAGATGCATGATCAATAACTATCATGATGCCATGGCGATTTGCAGACATTATGGTAATTCATATCTTTTTATCAGATTCACTTCCAATGTCAATTTGCCTGAAATTCAAATAGAGCTTAAAAAGCATACGTCTTGTATGACTGAAGACAAGCTTGATATTGTTACAGCTTATCGAGCCAAACTTGTTGATATGCTATCATTCATTAAATCAAGAAAGCCTCTTGATAAACCATCTAGGTGGTGGTCCAGTGATAAGAGTTTGGGACCAAGAGGTTTGCTCCCTCTGTGGTCTCAGGTTCGAACCCTGTGGTTGCTCATATGATGGCCACTGGAGGCTTACATGGTCGTTAACTTCAAGGCTCGTGGGATTAGTCGAGGTGCGCGCAAGCTGGCTCGGACACCCACGTTAAACTAAAAAAAAAAAGCCTCTTGATAAATATTAAGGGTTGTAACTCAACTGGTCAGGCTTTGAGTTTGTTTTTTAGAGATCACCAGCAAACTGGCTTGGATACCTACGTTAGTAATAAAAAAAACCTTTTGGTAACCTTGAGGGGTATAGTTCAACTGGTTAGGTTTTGAGTTTGTTTCCTAGAGGTCACCAATTCGAGTCCCACAAATCTCAGGGCCACTGAAGGCTTACATGGTCGTTAACTTTAGGGCCTGTGAAATTAGTCGAGGTGAACGTTAACTGGCCCGAACACCTCTATTGAAATAAAAAAAAATACCTTTTGTTAGCTGGTGCATGTTTTAAAACACCTCGCACTCTTCTTTATCCTAAAAAAAATTATTATTATTTTTAAAAAAATTTTATTTGACGTCTTTCTTTTTTAGATGTTTGCACTGTTGAGTTTCAAAAAAGGGGTCTGCTATACTGTCACTTGCTCATCTGGTTAGGTGTGGAATTTAAATGTTACACCCCAGCTGATACTGACTCAATTGTCTCAGCTGAAATCCCAGATAAAATTAAAGACCCAATTTTTCATGAAATTGTTTCTACATTTATGATCCACGATCCATGCTGCGTTGCAGATACGAAAGCTAGATACATGAAAGCTGGGTGATGCTCAAAAGATTTCCCAAAGAAATTCCAAACTAGAATAATTCTAAATAAGAGCGGCTTTGTTTACTACAAACTACGTGATCTACAAGGGTCTTTTGTGATAAAAAATGGCATCTAACTTGATATATAATAGCTATGTTGTGCCATATAACCGAGAACTTTCGATGCGATCTAATGCCCACATTAATATTGAAATTTTTTGCCATTCAACACTTACAAAGTATCATAGTAAAGGAGATGACATGTGTCAAATATATGTTCAAAGAGAAAATCAAGATGAAATAAAAACAAATCTTAACTGTCATTTTATATGCCCTTGTGAAGCTGTCTGGAGGCTCTTGCAATTCCCTATTCATTCTAGAACACCAGCTGGTGATCATCTTCAGGTCCACCTCCCACTTCATCAAAATATTGTTTTTCCTGGTCATCAACCTTTGCCATCAGCTCTTAGAAGACCTGGGTTTGATTGGACAATGCTCACTGAATGGTTTCCAATGAATATTAATGATCCATCTGCATATGATCTTTATTATTCACAGTTTCCAAATAAATATGTCTAGGATGCAAATCAGAGAAAATGGACTAGCAGGAAAAAAAAAAAGGTTTTAATTTAGGCCGCATGACGTATATCCATCCTGCTGCTGTAGAACTCTACTTTCTTAGAATGCTTTTAAACCATGTTAAAGGGGCATCAAGTTTTGAGGACTTGAGAAAAGTTTCTGGGGTTGTTTATCCATCATTTCAACTTGCTTGCAAGGCTTTAGGCATGCTTGGAGATGACAAGGAATGAGCTGATGCTTTTTGCGAAGCCATTTTGACTGCTACATCCCCACAAATTAGACAATCTTTTGTCAGTATAATCCTATTCTATCAAGTTTCTGATCCTTTGGCTTTATTCTCTCTCTTCTAGCATTCAATGCATGACGGCATTCTCATTCGTGTTAGATCTTCTTAGGGCATGCCAAATCTTCGGTTGTCTGATGATGAACTAAAAAATTATGTTTTATATGAGCTTGAACAACTTTTTAATGTTGCCGCCATAACTCTTAAGGATCACAAATTGCCAATGCCAGATGGTCGATTATTAGATGAGATCAAGAATAGACGGTTAAGAGAAGAGCTAATCTATGATGTAAATGATCTGCAAGAACAACATTCCATCTCCTATCCAAGCCTTAATAAATGTCAGAAACAAGTTTATGAATATGTTGTTAACTCCATTCTTTCTAAACAAGTTTTGGCTTTTGTCCATGGGCACAGAGGCACTGGCAAAACCTTTTTATGGCACACATTAATCACTAGCTAGAATAAGGTCTGAAGGCTTCGTTGTGCTTCTTGTTGCTTCATGTGGGATTGCTTCTTTGCTTCTACCTGGGGGGTCGTACCGTTCATTCAAGGTTTAAAAACTCCACTCTCATTTACTGACACTTCCTCATGCATCTAGCACGGCTAATTGAAATAACATCTTTAATTGTCTGGGATGTGGCTCCTATGAACAATAAATGTTGCATTGAAGCCTTGGATCGCTCATTAAAAGATGTTCTTGCAAGCAGCATAAATGCTCATTTAGTTAAACCATTTGGTGGGAAATCTGTTTTGGGGTGATTTCCGTCGACTCTTACATGTTATTCCTGGCGGTACAATGGTGGAAATGATTAATGCTTCTCTTTCCAGATCTTTACTCTGGCCACATTTCAAGATTTTCACTATTAACGAGAATACGAGACTTTCATCGAATGGCCTATCTATCGAGGACAGAGACAATCTAATGAAATTTTCTCAATGGATTCTTTTAATTGGTAATGGTGATATAGTCGATTTTCCATTATCTGACGATCATGATGAATGCTTTGTTAAGATACCTGACGATCTACTACTACTTGATGCAAGCTCGGATCCAATTCAATTAACTGTATCATATGTTTATCCAGGCATTGACAATACCTGCCTCGATCCTAGCTATTTTAAAGAAAGAGCTGTTGTGACAACAAAGAATGCAACCGTTGATGAAATAAATCATTTTGCTCTTAGCATCGTGCCTGGTGAAGAAGAAATCTATCTTAGCACCGACTCTGTTAGCACAACATCAAGTGAAAGCGACAATGTTGATCTTTTATACCCATGAGAGTTTATCAATAGCCTAGAGTTCCTTCACATGTCTTAGGGCTCAAGATCTGCACAACAATAATGCTGCTTCGCAATATAAGCCCAGCAACTGGCCTCTGCAATGGAACAAGATTAACAGTGTCACCGAGAGATACCTCGCTTTTCATGACATCCATTATTGAGGGGAATTTCTATGAACCAAGGGGTTTTACACCTTTGAGAACAGATATCCTAATACAGCTGTTGGTCATGAGGCTGTCATAGATCTCAAATAAGATCTTAAAGCTACTGCTATTGATTCTCTCACACCCACTGTTCCTGGATATTCTTTCAAATTCACAGATTTCGCACCTTTTCTGGCAAAAGGAAAAGGATCGCGTCTCTTAACAGGTTTACCATCAACCTTTTCTTTTAAAAAGAAATCTTAACCTCCTTTTTGAATGCATAACAAATTACCCTTCTCCTTTATGCGGATGTCATTGGGAGGCTTAAAGGAATTCATCAGCCTATGGAGAAAGTTTTGGTTCGTGGCCAAAACCTTGAAGATAATTAAGAGAGAGTTTATCATTGAAAACATACTGTACACCCTTAATTATTTTTCCTTATTGCCTTATTATATTTTCAGTTTTATCATGCCCTCTTATTTTTTTTTTATAGGGGCAACGAAATCCGAATGATTCTGCTCTTAATTCTGATCAACATCCTATCATTGCTGTTTTTGTTGGTTTTTGTGTATCTGAATACCTTGGTATGATAAAAATCTTTAACATTATAGCATATTAAAGTACTTTGTATTATTAAACCAATTTTTTTTTTTGCTTTCTTACAGCTTTGTAATCATTTCGTATCTTAATACATCTTCAACTTTAGATGTTTTACACGCATTCAATTTCTTTTTATCATTTTAATTTGCAACCTTTCATATATTTATTTTTTCCTCCCAGGAAAGCCAAACCTATGCGGAACAGCTGCATCTGTTTTGTATTTTAATCCAGGCATCCCTGAGATTTTGCCATACCATCATTACTTAGTCTTCCTCATATTTCTTTTACTTTACGCTTTCATTTCCTATGTTTTTTTTTCCTTTTATAAACTGTTGCATAATTGTTCGAACTTTCTTACAACTTTGGGCAAATTCCAGTTGAGGCCCATGTTGTTCCAGCATCAACAAATGCAATTAAATCACTTGACGAGCAAATCACTCTCAGACTATGATTTATTCAATGGTTGGTGGTATGATAGCTGTCCAGAATGTAACAAGGCCCTATCAAGAAATAACAATTACCTTCGATGCACTGAGCATGACCTTACCCAGTGCACCTGCTCGATCCATGGTATAAAAAATAATTTTGTTGCTAAAGATGTTCTAATTTTTTACACTCATCTGCCATGTGCTTTTGATCCCTTTTCTGCATCCAGGTTCAGACTTGAATTTGTTGTGGTTGATGATCAAGACGTAACAAGCTTCAAAATGGTTGGCGAGACTGCTGAAATTTTTTTTTAAAAATTCCATAAAATAATGGTCGCACCGCTGCCTCAAAGGAGCACTGAATCACAGGCTACATGAACTAAAATCAAAATGGGACCCTCAAGTTTGATGTATGGTTCTTGAACAATCACATACTGTCGGCAACAACAGCACAACATGTAGGCCAGATTCGAAGTTGGAAAAATATATGTAATGCAGGTTGCTTATTCTGATCT
>Ga0307517_10015547_pt1 | contig 10102 bp, 11 predicted proteins | sample 23_EM_MG_FD_194515 | JGI IMG/M metagenome (GOLD analysis project Ga0307517, IMG submission 194515) | Populus trichocarpa ectomycorrhiza microbial communities from riparian zone in the Pacific Northwest, United States - 23_EM | ecosystem: Host-associated > Plants > Roots > Unclassified | place...
TATTAAACTATATTAGTGACGAGACAAAGGGGCATAATAGGGATCCAAAGGTATTTTGGTTATTTATTAGTAAACTAAAAACATTGTTGTTTTTAAACCATAAAGTTTGCTAAAAGACTTTGTCATTTCACTGTAACAATGAACACTGAAATACTTTGGCCTTTTACAATTTGATCCTTAATATTTTTTTTTCAAATTCGTTCTTCAACATTAGATTTAATTGGTATCGAATGTTATAATATGTTCAACATTAGGTTATTTATTCTCGTCTTATGACTCGGATTTGGCAGATTAACACGAGTTGACTTAACTTATTCTCGTTGATAAATTTATTTAAATAGTGTCGTTTTTTATGTTTTTAATTTCGTTACTCAATAAAAAAATCACAAAATATATGTAAATAAATGTGAAAAGATTAGATTACAAAATAGTGATTCAGATTAATTTAGAGGGTTTAATTTTCCTGTATATTATACCTAGGCTAAAACTAATAAATAACCACAAGAAATTCCAATTCCAATAATTAAATAATTATTAATGCTGGACGGACGTCAATGGATAGTCTTTGTGGCCACAGATGGGCAGCAGAAGATGGGACATATCTTTTTTGGATACACATATTTGCATTCCATGTCACTTGCAAATTACTAGACAAATCGATGTTGGCGTGCATGATCAAGTTATTAATTATTATTGGAATTAAATTGCAGGGAAAGGCCATAATCATCCTTGCCCACACACGAGGCCAAGTATTTGCACACCCCACAATCTCTGCCCTGCTCTTATCTCAAAATGCAATCAATCAATCAATCGATGCATGTGATTCCATTAGGCCTAATTGCCATCCTACACACCCCACGTTTTCGAGCTGATTGATAACGATGCGGCGATTATGATTTAAAATAAATATGTTTTTAAAAATGTATTAAAATAATATTTTTTTATTTTTTAAAAAATTATTTTTAATTTCAGTATATCAAAACAATCTAAAAATATAAAAAATTTAAATTAGAAAAAAAACCTTTTCATTTTACTATAACAATGAACACTGAAATACTTTGGCCTTTTAAAATTTGATCCTCAATATTTCTTTTTGCAAATTCATTATTCAACATTAGGTTTAATTGGTATTGAATGTTATAATTTGTTTTGATTTATTTTCTATGTAATTATTCTCGTCTTATGACTCGGATTTGGCAGATTAACACGAGTTGACTTAACTAATTTTTATTTTTTTAATTGTTTTTTTTCTCAATTTCATCAATCAATATTTAGTTGATTGAGAATTTAACTTCATATTTTGTTTTTCTTTCTACGAGGTTATCATGGTCTCATGACCCAGATTACAAGTTTTGCAAGTTAACTAGGCTGGTCTTGGGTTTTTTTATCATTTTTTAATTGATTTCTTTTTTAAATCTCATCATTCAATACCGGGTTGATTGGAAATTAGACTTCATAATTTATTTTGATTTGCTTTCTATGAAGTTATCTCAACCCCATGACCCGGGTCACATGTTTGGTCGGTTAACTCAAGTTGACTAGGGTGGTTTTTTCATATCTTTTTTTTAATTAATTTGTTTTTCAATTTTATCCCTAAATATTGGGTTGATTGAGAATTTAGCTTCACAATATGCTTCAATTTTCTTTCTATACGGCTACCTCGATCTCATGAATAAGTTTTCACAGGTTAACCACTTAGCCCATTTTTCTAATTGAATTTTATTTTTAATTTCATCCTTTAATATTAAATTGATTGAGAATTAAACTTAATGATTTTGTTTTTTATATGGTTATTAGGGTCTCATGATCTGGGTTGGAGATTTGGCAGGTTAACAAAAATTGATTCGAGTGAATTTGAGTTGATCCAAGTAAATCCAAGTAGATCTAATATATTAAAAAAAATAATATCGTTTTGATTTTTTTAGCTAAGTTATATTTTTATTAATCGTTTGAGTTGTTTTTACATTTGAAAAGTTGACTATATCATATCAGGTTAATCTTTATATAAATTATTTTTGCTAGAAAATATATTAACAACACCTAAATATTTTTTTATGTTCAATAAAAATTTAATTGGACCAGCAAAAAATTATCTAGTTGCACTCTAAACCAAGTTAATGGCCCAGCCCATTTGTTATCTTATAAAAAAGTCTCTCTTAACTTTATGGACCCAAAACACTCCGTTCATTTTTTCTTTTTTTAACAAAAAAAAAAAAAAAACAAAAATAAATCGACTTCTTTCACTGATTAACATCTCTTTAATACATTTCGTAAAAGTTCTTCCGTTTTCTAGATTTTTTTTATATCTTATTTGATTTTTTTAGGTTTCAGGAACCTGTGAAAAACGAAAATAATAATCTGAATTCTTCTGTTTGTTTGTTTTTTAATTCAATATTTGTAATTAACCAATGGTAAATTGATAATTGGACTCCAAAGTCCTATGTTGAGACCATTGAGGCCCAAATCGTTTTTACGCCGCCCTAAAAAGCCTTAAGCGGCCCAATTTACAACCACCGTGTTTTTTTTTTTTTCAAAATAAAAATCCTCAATCGCCACGGATAACTCCCAGATTCACCCTTTCTTTCACTATTTTATCTCTCTCTCTCTCTTCAATCAAACCGCACCCTAGAGACCGATCTCTAACAGGTTTGTCACTCTCTTTCATAATTTCATTCCCTCGCTTCTTAATCTCTCTAATTGCAGTTTTTTTAGGGTTTTGTCTGATAAAACATGAAAAATTAACCTGTTTTTGTGATTTTGAAGTAATTAAATGCATATAGTGTGGGATAATTAGGTTTATATCTATCCTGAGTAGCATTAATCGAACTTGATTAGTACTGTTAACGTTTGATTTATTAAGGAATTGCAGTGTTTTTGGTTTTGTTAATTGAAGTTTGTTGGGTTTTGTATTATTAATGTAACTGTAGGAGGAGAGAAGAAGGTGTGATTAGTAAAATATGGCTGATGAAAGGAGAGTGCATCCTGATTGCATAAATGCGTCGAATCCTTACCACGAATGTGTCGAATATTGCTTTATAAAAATCGCAGAAGCGAAAGCACGTGCGGAGATTAAAGAGACAGGTATTTTTTTTAAATTTTTAGTGTCATTGATTGTTGTTTTTGATTGTTAGTAGTGGTTAGAAAGAAGTCGAATTGCTCCCGTAGCTGTATATAGTGTTATGTGCTAGCTTGCTGACTGTGGTATGTGTTAGAGATGTTGCCTGAGGCTGGATGTTGTATTCCTTGCAATTTTCAAATGCATGTATATAACTCGGGTTTTATGGACCATTGATGTTATGATGGTTCATGTGCGTACTTGTATTGTTTGTGGTGTTTACAGAAGTTGTGCAAGCAAAAGGTGGAATTGGTTGGTCTAGTTCACAAGCTCCTGAGCAAGGTGAAGAGCTTGATGAAGAAAGACCAGATCATGAACATTCAGAAGATGATGATGACCGTGCTGTACTGGATAATGTGGAGGGAGATGTAACACAACTTACTGGGAGAAAGAAAAAGTTGTTTGAGTTGAGACTTAAGATGGTAAATTTGATAAACTTGTCAACTACGAATGTCCTTTTATGTAGCAGATTGTATATTTTGATTGGTGAGCTGTTTCATTTTATTGGGTTTTTTCGTATCGTGTCTATTTATTATACTTGGAAATAATCATGGCTTTTGGAATGCAGAATGAGGCAAGAAAAGCCAATCAAACTGCTATGGTATCTGAAAAAAAGAAAATGGAAGCTCCTTCAGAATCAAGGGGCATTTCTAAACAGAAATGGCTAGAGGACAGGAAGAAAAAGATAGGCAAGCTTCTAGATGCAAATGGCTTGGACATGACAAAGGCATACATGCTAGACACACAAGAGGCAGCAGAGGTAAAATACAAGAAATGGGAGAAGGATCCTGCGCCATTTGGTTGGGATGGTATGTTCATAACTCCACTTACATTTCAATCTTTTCACATTACTTGTACTTTTTACAGTGCATTTCATGTGGGTGTCTACCTCTATGTAGAGATTTTTTTTTTGTTTTTTTCTGAACAGTAAACACACACCCCCACATTATATATAAGAAGTGAGAATATGTAGAGCCACCTGAAGCAAGCTTCAATAGAATGCCCTCCTGTCTCAGTTGCTTCATATGTGCACGTCCACTTTGAAACTGTCAAAAGGACTCTGGCATAGTCCAGGGTGGCTGGTACACGCATGTTGAGTCATGCATCTGAATTCTTATATTAGTGGCATTGACTGCACCCCTCAATAAGAATTTGTTTCAGGATTTAACCTGAGAATTAAACTGATATATCTTGTTTTAACAGTTTTCAATCAGAAGACACTATACAATGCATATAAAAAACGGACCAAGAATGTTGATGTTGACCTAGAAGAATATAACAAAATGAAAGAAGCTGATCCTGAGTTCTACCGTGAAGCCTCAAGCCTTCAATATGGAAAGGTGCCACTGTTGTGAAAGATGTTTCCCATTTGATCTTAATTCAAGGATTTTGCAATAATGTGGTATGTTCTGTTCAAATTATGCAGGCTCCAAAGACTTCTGAGGAAAAGATTGAAAGGATGGTAAAGGAACTCAAGGACCGGGACGAGAATCGGAAGTCATTTAGCCGAAGGAGGAGATTCCGAGATGAGAAGGATATTGACTCAATCAATGACCGAAATGAACATTTCAACAAGAAAATTGAGCGTGCCTTTGGTAAATACACACTGGAGATCAAGAATAATCTTGAGCGAGGAACTGCATTGCCTGACTAAGGTATATGGTCATTGCAATGCTTTGTATGTTGTTGTGGCATGGTCTAATTGAAGAATACATCTTGCACCTAAGGTCATCTAACTTCCATTTTCTCTACTGCTTTTGAAAAAATTTTAATTGCTGCGCAGATTAGTCTTATACTCAGTTACTGTAAATTTTGATGCCCGGTTCATTTGGAATTAGGAACTAAACCGCTGTTCATTCTACGGTTTCAGGTCTTATTTGCAGTAGCACTGGTTCCATTATCATTCGTTTTGTTCTAATTTAGTCTGATCTTATGTGTTTGCAGGTTCTCTTCAAACAGCTGATTATGAAATTCAAGGGGCTGAGGATCTACGGCAGTTGGACATATCCTCGCTTGAGAGTGTTGAAACAGACTAAGAAGTACTCTCCATACCTGGAGTCGAGATATTTGCTATTTTGTTGTAATTTGATTGAAGTACTTAGCCATAAAATAGCTCGGTGAATCATGTAGGTTGAATCTTCTAGAGACGCAGATTGGCATTCCATGCCGAAAGGGATGTCTATGCCTTGTCCAAATATACAATTATTTATGTTGCGAATATAGCTTTTGCTTAAGGTAACAAAGAATAGGGGCTGTTTTTGGATCCTCAATCCTGTTGAACTTAGTGGTAGCAGGTAGCTTCACCCTTTCAAACACGACTTCATTTAGCATCTCTGTGCCCCTCATTGATGGGAGACCATGGCTGAATTTTGCTTTTTGTTTGAATTTCTGAGTCATTCCTCCAAAGAGTTGGGGAGGTATGAAAGGTCAAGCAGGATGTCTAGTTATTCCATGCTTTTAACTCGTGAGCCAACGCTTTTAACTCATCGTGGACACGGGTAGCCGAGTCTTGCTGAGTGGTGTAGTAGGAGATGCCTCTGCTTTTTGGTCGTTAGGTAAAAATGAGCTTTGTTTGAACCAGAGATGCGCTTCAAAAATCCCCCTCGTGAGTCATGGCCCCCCCTCGTGACCAAGGACCACCACATAAGCAGCTTGCATTGGTCAAGCGTGTGAGCCTGGTATTTTGACCCCCTGGAGGACCACCCAGGCACTCTTAAGTTGCACCGGGCTCAAGGAGCGGAAACGTGGCAAAGATTGATATAAAACTTGTAAAAAGACGATACCCCGTGATTCCTTCTATTCAAGCCTCTCCGAAAAAGAAAATAAAAGAAATAATGGCACGACTACCCTTCACTTTTGGGGTTCTGTGGAGTGTAGGTAACTGTAATTTTTTTTTTTTTTTATGGGGAATGGCATGACCTCCCCCACCTCAGCACATGCATCCTTATGACATGGCCAATGCGGGTTGGGCAGTGACCATAGAATACCACCATAGCAGTTCCTTTCAATTTCTACTTTTGGCCCTGTTAGTCCTATTGGTTGGACCTTGGTCCGAAAGTAGGGTATTTGCCAGCCTTTCAAGGAGACCTTCCCAGAGGTGAAAGCGCAAAAGGTAACCCCAGGCCCATACCTCCAGAAAGCATCTATGGTTCTTCCCGGTTACTCATGCATGCGCATGTGGCACAAGTGACGGTAAAAAATACCCCATGAAAAATAAAACTACAATCTGGTCATGGTTCACCCCACGCCAATAGCTGCTAATCAATGAGATGACGGAAAGTTGAAGCCTACTAGGTGTTAGACTACTAAGTGACCATAGCACTCACTAACAAACCCCATTAGCCATTTTTTTTTTATCAAGTGCGGTAGCTAGTTCATCAGTGGTAGCAGCAGTAAAGATTGTCCAAGCAGAGAAAAGAGAGAGGTGATAAGAAAAGAGAGGTAATTAATTGGGCACAACTCCCCATGACAATGATACAAGGCCAAACTAACAAAGAAAGATTAAAATTATAAATAAGTGGGCAAAAGAAGAAAGGTCCATCGTAATCCGATCTCATACACACAAACAAACAAATAGAGTGACGGAGTGAGTAAAAGAGTGAAGACTAAAAGACAAGCGCTCTTTTCTTTTCTTGTCCTTCCTTTTTTTTTAAGGTGGTTTTCCTCTTTAGTTGGCGGGGTTGCTACGGAAAGATCCCAAAGCCTTGATTGCTGCCGCTCTCAAAATGTACTGGTGGTATGCAGCAGCTGCTAATGCTCCCACAAATGGCCCAACCCAGAAAATCCACTGCATGTCCATCAAATTATGCACATGTTAATTACTATTTAACTCTCCGTATATACAAAAAAGTATCAAAACAACGTCAGAATATAACTTGTGCTTTGAAATTATCTGGCTTCTTACATGATCATCCCAGGCTTTTTCATTGTTGAAGATGACAGCAGCGCCGAAGCTCCTGGCAGGGTTGATGCCAGTACCAGTTATAGGGATTGTGGCCAAGTGTACCATGAACACAGCAAACCCGATTGGAAGTGGAGCCAACACCTGTTCCCAAAAACATGTTATGTTATCAAAACTAAATCCAAACTTAATTAACAGAGTTTAACTACATGACTTGATAGCGTAACAAAACAGTAACGCATGAAAAGCAATTACAACAGTTTACTAGTAGTAGTGCTTACAGGGACGTGGGAGTCACGTGCACTTCTCTTAGGGTCAGTTGCAGAGAAAACAGTGTAAACAAGCACAAAAGTGCCAATAATCTCAGCACCCAAAGCTGTGCCAGTGTTGTATCCCATGGCTACTGTGTTAGCACCACCACCAAGAGAGTTGTAGTTTTTCTTCATGAAGGCCTTGACCAAGCCAACACCACAGATAGCACCCAAGCATTGAGCCACCATGTAAGCCACAGCCCTGATCAGTGATACTTTCCTGGCCAAGAACAGCCCAAAAGTGACTGCTGGGTTAATATGTCCACCTGTAACCAAAAAAGGAACAAAACCCATCAACAAACCACACAAAGACCTGAATTTGGAGCACAAAACTTCCAAGTTCTACTACAAGATATGTCTCTAGCACACACAAAACTTTTTTAAGTTGGTTAAGAGCGGAGTAATGAACATGCATGGAGAAACCAAAACTCTTGGCAAGTATAAAATAACTAATTACAAAGCTGTCCCGGGAGGGGCCGGAGGATACCCTGGTACTACCACACACAAAAAAACTAACAAAGCTGTTAACTTTTATTCTATGGACTTAATATAGGAGTTAAAACAAGGTGGTTCTTACCAGAGATACCAGCGGTGCAGTAAACAAGGATAAAGATCATGCCTCCAAAAGCCCATGCAATGCCAAGCAAACCAACTCCGTCACAAGGGTCTTTGTTTGACTTGTGGCCTATAACAGTAGCCACAGTGACATAGAGGAAAAGAAGGGTAGCAATGAACTCAGCTATGAGAGCTCTATAGAAAGACCAGAGCTTGAGTTCACCCAAGTCAAGAAGTGGTGCAGGTGGTGGATCAACATAATCTTTCCCGTGAGTTTGCCCTACTTCACTCACTTCCTTTGACATTTTTTTGATCTAAAGATCCTTTCTCGGTACAATTAACTCTCTTGTCACAAGCTTTTGCGTCTCTCTCGGCTTGTAACTGTGTGAGTGGCCTAAGGTGGTCAGTCCTTTTAAAGAAGGAAGAGAAGGGTATGAAAATGTTGCGTGTTCTGGATAAGACAGGGGCCTTTTGGGAACAAAACAATGTTTACTGCTGGACCTAGGAGAGGGTAGAGAGACAGAGAGGATGGGTTGTAGAGAGAGAAAACAGGGGTGGGACCAGTTGTACAGATAGGCCATGTGATGGCTCATCATCTCCTTTTTGATACAGGGTGAGAAGGTTTAGCTATGGGGACTCAATGGGTCAGCCTGGCATCCAACCAAAGCCACGCGACCAACGGTTATTTCTTGTCTTCTTTCGTTCTTTGCTTTTTCTCTCGAACTTGAAACTCTTATTTTCGTTTTATTTTTCTCCAGTCCCCAGCTTGTCTTCATTTCGGACACCCTTCTGGACCCAGTTCTTACACAGTCACGGTATAATGTTTTGGACATGATTATTGTACACGATTGGAGGGCTGATTTGAAAGGAAAAATGATTGTTAGGCTATCAGATTAAATCCCATATCATTGAATTAATTATAAGGTTTTTCTTGATGTTGATTTAACCAGATTTAACTGTCTTAACCGTGTGTTACTAATAACTTGATTACGTCAATTAAAAACCTAACCCAGATTAAGTTTTAGGATACTAAATCTTTCGGATCAATCTATGAAACCAAACCGAACTTATATTTGTATTGGTTCGTTGTTTATTTTGCATTGGGTGTAGTTAATTAGTTCGGTAGTGAGAATTAGAGTATGTCTTTGCCTCAAATGGTTATAGATTTGCTGCCATAGAAATGCTATGAAAGTGTGAAATGCAGTCCATGAACACATTAGGCGCCCCATCAACATTAATTTCTGCCATGAACGTGCTTGAAATGTAGGAAGGAACATGGCTCCATAGTATATGGAGAAGAACAAACGAGTCCTCTTTTATGATCCATTAGGGTTATATTTGTGACAATAATTCCCATCTATACAAATATTTGAACGACAATGATGCTTGGGTTAGAAAAATAGGTAATGAAATTAGAACAACGTTAATCATCGATCAAGTATCAATTACACAACCCTTCAATTCTGAAGGCTCTATCTATGGTAAAGAGTAGTTGGTTTCACGTCTTTTGTCTCAAATTTGGATTCAAGTAGAGGTTGTGGAAAAAAACCATGTGAACAAGCCAGTCCATGTATAAATGATTTGTCTCAAATCTTATATGTGAAGAATGACTTCGATCTTGTTTGTTCTGTTTTAAAAACGGTTTTAAAACAAAATTTATTTTATTTTTTTTACTTTAAATTAATTTTTTTATGTATTCATATCGTTTTGATACGTTGATATTAAAAATATATTTAAAAACAAATAAAAAAATTATTTTGATATATTTTCAAGTAAAAAATACCTTTAAAAACTATCATTATTACAATAATAAATAAAGTCCCAATATATAAAAACTTATTCAGGAATACTGCAATGTCGAAAAAAATGGCATGATAATAAAATTCTACATGCAATAAAAGTATAATTTTTTTTCGTATGATAAAAAAGTAAAGTTTCCTATGGTATGTGCACCGTTATTTGAATAATTTTGATAAAAATATGCTTAATCTTTTTTGTTTTATAGGTATTTTCATATAATTTTTGATATTCCATGACTAAGTTTACCAAACAAAAAAGGCCTAATGTCATTTTCTAAAAACAAAACAAATGCATAGTGCAATCAGTACGTGTAAATTGTAGAAGAAGGGTGTTTCTTTTCATTATTTATTAATCCAAAAGGAAAAGAGAGGATAAAAAGATAAGTCCTTTATGAGGTAGAATGATTGCCGAAGTGGCTTT
>Ga0307517_10015550_pt1 | contig 10101 bp, 11 predicted proteins | sample 23_EM_MG_FD_194515 | JGI IMG/M metagenome (GOLD analysis project Ga0307517, IMG submission 194515) | Populus trichocarpa ectomycorrhiza microbial communities from riparian zone in the Pacific Northwest, United States - 23_EM | ecosystem: Host-associated > Plants > Roots > Unclassified | place...
TGAAGGGCCACACAGCTCCGGTGATGTCTATCGCATTCTCGCCGGATGGCAGCAAAGTCGCCTCTGGATCACGGGACAACACAGCGCTAATTTGGAATGCGACAACGGGTGTGGTAGAGACTCAGCTGGAGGGCCACACAGATTCGGTGACGTCTGTCGCATTCTCGCAGGACGGCAGCCAAGTCGTCTCCGGATCATGGGACAAAACCGTCCGAATTTGGAATGCGACGACGGGCAAGGTGGAGGCTGAGCTGAAGGGCCTCACAAATGGTGTGACGTCTGTTGCATTCTCGCAGGACGGTAGCCAAGTTGTCTCCGGATCATGGGACAAAATGGTCCGAATTTGGGATGCGACCACGGGGAATTTACAATCAATGACCACTTCTGAAATCATATTGCCCGACGGCGGTAGGGTGAAGAGAACTGGATTTCTTGAGGATTTCCAAATTATCTATCAACAACCTACCCTCAGTATAGCAGATGATGGTCAATGGATAGTGGGCATGCTCTATGACTGCCAGATCCCCCCTCATTATCGCAAATTTAGCTGTTTCTCAATTTGGGGCAGTCGAATATGTTTAGGGTACCCTTCAGGCCATGTAGTTGTTTTGGACATAACCGTGGCGCCATAGACAGCTTAAATATGTTCTCAGAGGATGCCTAGTGAATACCATTGTGCAGCTTCACTACCGGAGACTCCATCACAAACCCCACAGATCCAAGTACGGTTCTTCATGACCTCCGGCAGGCAAAAATTGTGGCGAAAATACTGGCTTTGAGTACGCAAGGCTTCTCGACGGTCAGTTGTCGATGTCTCTATTAAGATACCTTAATCACGAGGGTTGTCGTGGAGATCTCGAGAGCACGCAGCTTCGGGCCTCTTGAGAATATTCGTAGTATGTACACCAGATGTCGCCCTGATCCTTCCTCACTTTATCCAGAGTATGAGCAACAGATCGCGAATCACGGGCCTTTTAATGACATTAGTTCGGGGGTCAGTTCGTGAAGAACTGACACAGGAGATTGACGAATGTCGTACGGCGTAGGCAGCATTCTTCCCTACGCACTTCAAGATTCGGAAAGCTAGAACAACATTCCAAAAAAAAAATCAATCGAAGGCTCTCCTACGCAAATCGTTCTGGTGTCGGTAATCGAACATATCCACGGGGCCTTCGCATGTGCGCAGGGGCATAGGATAGACGGACAAGCTAATCAAAACAGCAAGGATAGTTCCCAAAACAAAACGTACAATCCATGTTTCAGTCGCTATGCAAAGTAACAGCGACGATGGCCCCGCATTTTGGGAGATCGCCAACAACGCTTAGTTGGGATGGAACCGACAGAACATAGGTAGTAGGAGCCGCCGCGTTCGTGATCAGAGGCAATCCTCAGGATCAGAATGGCAATTCGCCAGGGATTATTTCGTTGCGTCAGAGCATGTTTGTGATTGAAAATAGTCCTGTTATCATGCCCCCCAGATAATTGTTAAGCGCGTTGTAAGGATACGTACAAGTATTTTATTTCGTACCCTTGTACCACATCCTCGAATCAGGTTTCCTTTCCTTTCCAGTTCAACGTTCAAACGTTCAAGTTGTGTCAGATTTTACGGGTGTCATGTAATATCTATTACTTATGTGAATAAAGGCTGGTATACAAACTCGATACTAAGTACAAGGAAGGGAATGATGGGATGTATGGTGGTGATAATAGGTAACAGTGGTAGTGGCAGGGCAGTGATAACAAGGGCCCGGGGGGCCTCTTAGGCGCGTCTTGACGAGCCGAGGGTTTTAACGAGATGGGGAATTCCCGAGGGCGTAGCACGCTCGCTCAGTTGGTTCTATCCTGGACAGATGGGGGCAGATATAGGTTGGTAGATTAGAGTGATATATATGTGAATGCATCCGGTGTTTTCGATCATTAGGATCGTCCGTACTTTTGGGTGTGGCGGAGGGGTGAGAGACGGTAGATTAGGTAGTTGAGGAATGGGAAAGTGGGGGGTATCGGTGGGTGAATGGTTGGTATGAGGGGCGAGTCATCTACCACCAGTCTCCCTGTGCTTTCATCGCGTCGGCGACTTTAATGAAGCCGGCAACATTGGCGCCAGAGAGCAAGCTGGGAAGGACGTCGTCGGTGAGTTCTTCGCCAGACCACTTGCTTCCTGCAGTCAAGCAAATCTGCGGCCACAGTTTAGTTTCATCTTCGAAATATTTATTAAATGGGGAAAGCTCACTCCGTAGCACTCAGCCATGATTGCCTTCAGCTTAGAATCGACCTCCTGTGTGGTCCAAGCGAGACGTTGACTGTTTTGGGCCATCTCGAGACCAGACACAGCGACACCTCCACAGTTAGAAGCCTCTGCAAGAATGACAAGCCAAAGTCAGATATCGGTGGGAGGAAGAAAGGGGATCATAAACACGTACTTCCGGGGGCGTACCAAACTCCTCCTGGACCAGCTTTACGGGAAGACTCGAAGATATCAATGGCTTCGGCAGTACAGCCCATGTTGGAACCTTCGGCGACGACCCGGACACCCGCCTTGAGTAAGGCCTCGGCCTCTTCGGCGGAAACCTCGTTCTGGGTAGCACCAGGAAGGGCGATGTGGACGGTAGGGATGAGGGTCCATGGGCGAACACCTTAATCCGGGTCGATTCAATTTTCAAGCTGGAAATTTGGAGAAAAATAGTAAAAGCTTACCAGCGTGATACGTGTAGCCCTCCTCGTTAGCAAGAGACTCTAGGCTTCCTCCCTTCAACTTTAGTTCACCGATCTTCTTGATAAATTCCTTGGTATAACCCTTCTCTGAGATGAGGGATCCCTTGGAGTCGGAAAGGGAGAGGATAGTTGCGCCAAGCTCAATAACCTTGAGGGCGGTGAACTGCGCGACATTTCCAGAACCGGAGATGGCAACAAGAGTGGAGGGCTTGTCTAGGCTGTACTCGGGGCAAGCCTTGGCAATCATCTGAAAAGAAAAGAGAAAATCAGGTGGGTGAAGGGAAACAAAATGGAAAGCAACATACGTGCTCGACGAAGTAGATTAAGCCGTATCCAGTAGCCTCAGGACGGATGAAACTTCCTCCCCATGACAGTCCTTTTCCAGTGAGCATACCAGTAAACTCATTCCTGAGCTTCTTGTAAGCGCCAAAGAGGAAACCGATCTCGCGACCACCAGTTCCAATATCTCCGGCTATTTGATGATTAACTCAGCGATCGCCTTGGAAAATAAATTGGACAGGCAACGCACCTGGGACATCGGTATCCGAGCCGATGTGGCGGAAGAGCTCGCCCATGAAAGAGAAACAGAAACGCCTGATCTCGCTGTCCGACTTGCCCTTGGGGTCAAAGTCAGATCCACCCTTTCCTCCACCCATGCTGAGGCCGGTGAGGGCGTTTTTGAAAGTTTGTTCGAAGCCGAGGAACTTGAGAATGGACAAGTTCACAGTGGGGTGGAGACGCAGACCGCCTTTGTAGGGGCCGAGGGCAGAGTTGTACTAGCGAAACAAATTTTAGTTCGAATGAGAGCAAATGAAAAAGTGGGACCGACCTGGACACGGAAGCCATGGTTGACTTGGGCAACGCCATGGTCGTCCTCCCAGACAACACGAAATTGCAGGATACGCTCAGGGACCTGGACGATCTCGAGAGCTTTCTTGTACTGGGGGTTGGCGTCCAAGAATGGCTGCAAGCTGGTAGTTAATTCGTCCAAAGCCTACCGAACGATGAGTAAACCGTAAAAAAGCCAGAAAATGCCCAGTACCTGTTGGAATTCGGGTTCGATGGGCTTGACCATTGTGAAGAGGAGGTAGGATGTAGTAGTTGTGGAAGGAGGAGGAAGTGAATGAGAGTGCTGTTTTCGCCATCCTTTTTATCGAAATCCTTATCTCTGTTGACAGATAACTGTGACGAGGCAAATGTCGGCATCTTGTCGGGGATGTGAGATTCTGCGGCCGATCACCCTCACCTTGTGATAGTTCGTGCCTTGAACAATCTTACTAATTTTTCCTTGGAGTCTGAGAGTCGTGAACATCTTTCACTCTCTCTTCTCAACCGATAACCCAAGGCCTGAAGCTTGAAGTCTTGAAAGGAGCAGAAAAATATCCAAAGAACCAATATGCAATCATTTCGTTAAGGCCACTGAATTTTTCACTTTCTTCATTCTCTGCCTAACCAGTGCAATCAATGACATCTTGCTCCCTCTCGTGGAGACTCGGGTACCTTAAGGCGCTGCCACTCAAAATTTACTTCAACTCCAAACAACCTTAGAAGGGTTAGGCTTCTTCCTTATCTCGAACTCGTCAGCTGGGCCTGCGCCTCCTGACAGACATGACAAAATTTCTGGACAGAAGGAGATCTTCGTTAAGTTCCTCCCGCAAGCCACCGCGTTATTTGCGGAACGTGAGTAAAAGTCCGCGGCAAAGCCATGCCGTCGTTCAAGTATATGTCACGAGGATTCAAAGGTGCCAGGATAGACCAGGATATGTCCACATTTTCTACGCATCTGCGCCTATCTACACTGAATAACGAAGAAGTTTTTGGCACGCGTTGATTCATCAGATTGCGGGATAATTTTAATCCGATCCACTCAGGATCAAGGATTTTCGGGATCAAAAATTTCGGGACGCGAAAAAACGGAACGGAAGACTCGGATGTAATCTTTAAACACTCAGGGGTTCAAATGTTCAAACTTGATCCCTAAAAAGTAGAAGTCCTCTTGCAGGTTCGGTGCAAGCCGGCCGGTTTGTTCAAAGGCCGAAGGCTCATCAATCAGAGCTTTTGTTTGGTTGTGGGAACATCAACGTGAGCCGTGAAAACATTTCAACTTGAAGCAAACCACTTGCAATCCCCTACCTGGTTTTGAGACTACCATTCCATTCGTAATACAACCATCTTTTGCCACTGTGCAGCATCCATCCAACCAGAACTAATTGCCGTATTTGGATCAAGTCGATTCGCCACACCCTATCCATTGATACATAATGCGCCTTTACGGAAATCTTCTCGTTTCTTCTTGCTTAACTCTGGTTCTCGCTGATTTCATACCCGACTTTCCCCCTGACATCGCCATTTTATGTGATGCTAGTGATCCCCACTATGTCAATGCAAGTCGTCCTTGTAAGTCTTCGTTGCTTGTCGTATATATTCAAGCATGCTCAGCATCACTTCAAGTCAACCTACGCTTCAATTTCCAGCCAAAATGTATTGCGTACCCGACTTTGGAGCAGGTCAGCGCCACCGTCGTGGCCGGGGTCAAGAATAGTATGACAATTGCTGCTCGCAGTGGTGGTGTAGGTTTTCTCATCGGTATCGCACCTTAACCTTTTAATTCAATAGCACAGCTATATCGCCAATGGCCTCGGCGGCAAGAACGGTGCCCTTGTCGTAGACTTGAAGAATATAACCACCCTCAAGTATGATGAGAAAACCGGTATCGCGACGGTTGGAACTGGGAACAGAAATGGAAATATTGGACAAGGCCTTACCGCCCGTGGTCGCGATGTTGCGCATGGTAGCTGCCCATATGTCGGAATCGGCGGACATGCAAGTAGGACCCTTTCCATCTAATGAATTATCTGGTTCTTTGACCCAAGTTATTTTTAGGCTATGGAGGTTTTGGTTTCACTTCGAGAATGTGGGGATTGGTTCTGGACAACATCATTGCCATGGACGTGATTGTTGCAAATGGCACCAATCTCTACGTCTCTGAATATACCAATGCAGATTTATTTTGGGTACCGACCTCCTTCCATTCCAAATATCGTTTGCTTTTGCTTACGGCGGTTAACCAATTAGGCCATGAAAGGAGCAGGCGGTTCATTTGGAATCGCAACACAGATGTATTTCCAAACATTTCCGCTACCGAAGGACAATGTCACCTACTTCAGCTACAAATGGACCTTAAACGCCGAAAATTCCGCTCAGGTACTTTTCGCTTTCCAGTCTTGGTCTCTCCACTCCAATGTCCCTAAGGAGTTGGGTATCGAACATGCCATGAGATTCGGCTCACAACAGGAAACCCTAACCATCATCGTTACGGGATCCTGGTATGGAGCACCAGCTGATTTCGCAAATGTCATCAACCCACTTTTGGCACATTACCCGTCAAACTGCAGTCAGGATGTCAGGGTTGTGTCCTACCTGGAGAATCTTATCATACAAACTTATAGCGGGACATTAGACACTTCGAAACCTGACAAGCCGGATAGCTTTTATGCCAAATCCCTCGTCGTCCCTGAAGATCACCCCATGTCATTCGACGCCATTTCCAAACTTACGGATGTCCTTGTGAAAAATGGTTCATCTGATCGGATCGTGAGCTTCATTGTATTGATTCTCGGATTTTTCTCAATGCTCATACATCTATGTGTAGCGTTGGCTCGTTGCATTTGAACTATGGGGAGGAAACCAATCCGCCATCAACTCTGTTCCCCGCAATGCCACCTCCTTCGTCCATCGGTCATCACTATTCGTCGCACAATTCTATGCATCATGCCTCAACGCCAAGACGAGTTGCGTCAACGGGACTAACTATCCACAAGAAGGATTGCAGTTCCTTGACGGTACGACAAGATTTGCTACCGTTTCGCTTGTATGCTTACGTTTTCTGGTTTTTTTTAGATGCCGTACAATCTATAACAGACGAGATGGGTATTGCATGGAATTGGGGGTATAACCTGCATTTTTTTTCAGAAACAGTATTCTAATGTACTTACTTAGTGCCTACACCAATTACATCGATTCGACTCTCACGAAAACTAGCAACTGTGCGTTTTATTTTTCTAAATACCCATTTAATCTTCTGATCCGTGATTTATATGGGTTCAGGGGCTACACGCTACTATGTTGAAAACTACCCCCGTCTCCAGAAGCTGAAGGAAATGTGGGATCCTCATTCGGTAATGGGGAACTTCCCCAGCGGAATTGAACCAAAGGGCCCTCATACTTTGCCCTTTTTTGATCAAATTCGTACTATTTTCTCAGTGTAGGATATCTTCGCCTCGTGAATAGTCGACGCCCTGGGGATATCCCGCGAGCGAATTGTTTCGTTTTCCAAGGAGTGGGGTAATATTTCACGCATCATCCGCAAATCTCGGAAAGGTCGTTCGAGACCTTTGTATTTCTTGACGGTCCTCCAGATTGGCTTGCGATATTGATTTGAGCGGCAGTACCACTGGTACTCCGTTGAACGACCCACTTACTAGTCACGCAATTTGTGGAGAGAAGCGGAAGAGGCGTTTCCATGTGTTTCGTGTGGGCGGCCAAGTACCACAATGACACGACCAGCGCGCCGTTGTAGTATTTATGTCATTAGAGAACGCCTCTAGTAAGTGTACATGTGAGTTCCAAAGACACTGAGAAGCATAGGGTGACGCATAGGGAATTAACAAAATGTTGGACATACGGTTGAAGGTATCGCTATTGGTAGGAAAAGGAAAGGGACCCATGGATGCGAACGCTTGAAACGGCCTCCAGGAAATCTCGGCTGCCTGCGCGTTGGACCTGGAAGTTGAACTTTCCCGGTGGTCACGTTATCACGCTGCGGCAACTCCCGCCGCACCATGGTTCCAATTCCGAACATTCAACTTCTTTCCACAAATCATTTTTTCCATACGCATGCTCCCAGCTGTTACCTGGAAATTCTCGGCGAAGTTTGAAAGGGAATAGCAGGTCACCAGCCTAGCATTCAAATCATGGCTTGGCGCCAAAATTTGTGCAAACTTTGAGTACTTACATCTGCTAGGGAGGAATGATTGACGTCTTGGAAGGATGGCGTCCTCACTTACACACGTTCTCACCTACACAAGTCAAGCCAACATGAGATGACAACTCAATACCATTCCCACACCCACTACAGTCAGTCTTCTACTCGGTTACCCACTCCTCCTTACTCTCTTCTGACTGCTTTCTTGATACTTTGCGTACCATCTAAAGCGTACTGGCTTGTGAATTTAATTTTCTGCGGGACTCAGGGACGATACTGGCAGTTCGTCCGGCTACCATTCTGAAAATCTGGAAGGCTTAACATCTTGTCCATGGTTTCCAGCTCGAAACGGCTTTAGTCTGTGTAATCAGCCTTCCCTATATTTTGGGACCATAATTTGTGGAGCTTTCAAGAACGTCTGGTGGGAGAGAAGGGCTGACTATTTACAGACCAGCTTCTAAGCCACATAAATTGAGCCAGGACTGTGGTGAATATTTGCTCAATATGTGCACTCGGTATTAACCCAACACCGGTTCTACAGCGAACTATTGCTCTGCTAGCTTTGTTATTATCAGAACGGATGACACGTTGAGAACTAACTAAATGAAGTGAACCAGTGCAGATGAACCCCGAGTATTGTCCCTGCACTGTCTATCGTGGAGCAGGTACCTTACATTTTGGACATAGTCTTACGAGCGGTGCCGGTGAGCATCCATTTTAGCATTTACCGCTTTCAAGCCGACTGAATCGCGGGTAGATAATCCTCCAGAGGGCATTGACTTCTGTTTCTCAGATGCCACTCATATTCAAAACCGCCTCGATTGCAAATCCAGTAGTCGATCACAAACTCCGATGACGACAACTCAGTATATCTAGCCCAGTTCACTCTTGTTTCTCCAAATGCAGCACTTGGCGTCCAAGATCTTTTGGGTTCTCTTGATGTTCTAACGGGAATCAATTACGACACCCACCTCAAGACCCTCGAAAAATCTTTCATCGCATTCAATCTGGACTTCTGAACCAGGCAATTGATAGGAAACTAAGATCATGCACACTTTCCATGCGGAATTTTTCTGTGCCCTTTTCTGGCAATGATAATTGCATTGTCGCTGCTTGTTCGGAGGTCCGAAATCTGGTCAATGAACCTGGTCATGAGCATTGAATTTAGGCCCTTGGTTCCGTTATCTCACTAATTCTTGACGGACATCGTGAATGATTCCACAAGCTAAGCCAACTTCGAAGAGTCAGGGACTAAATAAATATGTATTTCGACTACTTATTCCCTATCATTCAGAGGAAGTGGGTGAATTTTCTTAACGTTTAGAAAGCGTTCGACTGTTTCAGGTGCGTTTAAAACGATGTTTTGAATATAATCTTCGACTGTGCTGGTAAACAATCTTCTGAAAGTTCACACAGTGCCTGCTAATTCATTCTTTATGCAACAGACTAGTCTGACGAGATTCTCTATTCCCAATACTCCACGAGGCGAATTTATAATCATATCCCAACGACGCCGACTTGTCGTTTTGATATTACCTCCTGGACAGTAATGACCCTCATTTTCAAGCAATAGAAGATTCGGTCTTTTGTTTTTTGAGGTCTTGGCCAACTACGTTAGTGTCCTTTACAGAACCGGGACACTCAGTCCCGGAGATTCGTAACCCATTTGGTCTTCGTTTATACCCGGATGGCTCGTAATACAACCATCCTTCGCCACATATCCACCAAACAGAACTAAGTCAAATATAATAGTATTTACAGAGTTTCAGGTGTCCTAAATCGATGGGATTCGGGACGTCTGCTGTCTTCATGGTATTTAAATCAGGTCGATTTGCCCTACTCTATTCATCGGTCCATAATGCTCCTTTACAGAAATCTTCTCATCTCTTCTTGCTTGACTGTGGTCTTCGCTGATCTCATACCCGACTTTCCGCCGGACATCGCAATTCTATGCGATGCTAGTGATCCCCGCTATGTCGATGCAAGTCGTCCTTGTAAGTCCCTCGTTGCTCGTCGAATGTATTCAAGCATGCTCAACGTCACGATTGCACTTCAAGACAACCTACGCTTTAATTTCCAGCCAAAATGTATTGCGTACCCGACTTTGGAACAGGTCGGCGCTACCGTCGTGGCCGGGGTCAAGAATAGTCTGACAATTGCTGCTCGCAGTGGTGGTGTAGGTTTTCTCGTCGGTACCGCACCTTAACTTTACTAAACCTCTAAATTTAACAGCACAGCTATATCGCCAATGGCCTCGGCGGCAAGGACGGTGCCCTTGTCGTAGACTTGAAGAATATAACCACCCTCAAATATGATGAGAAAACCGGTATCGCGACGGTTGGAACTGGGAACCGAAATGGAAATATTGGACAAGGCCTTACTTCCCTTCAATTGGTCACGATGTT
>Ga0307517_10015551_pt1 | contig 10100 bp, 16 predicted proteins | sample 23_EM_MG_FD_194515 | JGI IMG/M metagenome (GOLD analysis project Ga0307517, IMG submission 194515) | Populus trichocarpa ectomycorrhiza microbial communities from riparian zone in the Pacific Northwest, United States - 23_EM | ecosystem: Host-associated > Plants > Roots > Unclassified | place...
CGCGGGGCCGTCCGACCCGCCGACCAGCTCGACGATGACATCGGCGTCGTCGCGCTGCGCCAGGCGGGCGGTGTCGTCTTCCCAGGCGAAGCGCGCGATATCGACGCCGCGATCCTTGGCGCGGTCGCGCGCCGACACCGCGACGATCTCGATCGCGCGACCGGCGCGACGCTCGATCAGGTCGCGATTGGCGTCGAGCAGGCGGATCACGCCGCCGCCGACGGTGCCTAGCCCGGCGAGGGCGACGCGGAGGGGGTTGGTCGAAGTCATCGTGCCGCGCCTAGCGTGCGACAGCGCGGTCTGTCTATCTCAGGCGCGCGACAGTGCGATCCCCAGCGCATCGGCGAGCGCCGCGCGGCGCAGCACGACGCTCGACGGACCCGGAGCGCCCGACCCGGCGAGGCACGTCGCAAAGATCGGGTCGAGCCGCCGCGCGGCTTCGCTGGCATCGTCGGAGCCGACGGGCGCGCGGACCAGCGCCAGGCTGGTCAAACGGTCGCGCCCGACCACGCATTTGCCGACCGCGATCCAGCGCCGCATCAGCCCGGCTTGCAGCGAGATGGAGCGGTCGGTCGGGCGGATCGCGGCGCTGCGGTCGAGCTGCATGTCGATCCCGGGCTGCGCAACCGCCAGCGACGCGGCCAGCACCCCGCCCGCGAAACCGCCAATCGTCATGATCAAGCGACGCATCGATCCCTCCCGTTGCGCCGTCGCGTATACCATCAAATCGTCAGGTTTTCACCAGCCCGATTTCGACCAGCCGCTCGTGCAGATAATCGTGCGCGGTGATCGGGGTCGGATAATGGTTCGGGTTTTCCGCCGTGATCGTGCCCGGAAGCGTCTCGATCAGGAATTCCGGGTTGGGATGCAGGAAGAACGGCATCGAATAGCGCGAGAAACCGCGGCGCTCGGGCGGCGGATTGACGACGCGGTGCGTGGTCGAGGGCAGGACGTTGTTGGTCAGCCTTTGGAGCATGTCGCCGACGTTCACGACCAGCGCGCCCTCCGGCGGATGGATCGCCAGCCATTGCCCATTGCGGTCGAGCAGTTGCAGCCCGGCCTCCTCGGCACCGAGGAGCAAAGTGATGAGGTTGATGTCCTCATGCGCCCCAGCGCGAACGCCCTCGGCATCGGCGGGGATCGGCGGATAATGGAGCAGCCGGAGGATCGAGTTACCGTGATCGACCACGGTGTCGAAATAGCTGGGATCGAGCTTCAGGTGCCGCGCAATCGCCGACAGCAGCCGCAGCCCCGCGCTGTCGAATGCATTCCAGAGGTCGGTGAGCGCTTCCTTGAATTCGGCCGGGCGTGACGGCCAGACGTTGGGCATCATGTCGGCGGCGGCCGGATGCCCCTCAGGCAAGTCGCGGCCGACGTGCCAGAATTCCTTCAGGTCGACATGCTTGGCGTCCTTGGCGATCTCGGTCTTGAACGGCGTGTAACCGCGCTGGCCGCCGAGCGTCGCATCGTAATAACCGCGCTTTTCGTCCTCGGGCAGCGCGAAGAATTCTTCGGTCAGTATCCACGCGCGCTGGATCAGCGATTGCGGAATGCCGTGGTCGGCGATCACCGCGAAGCCGAAGCGTTCGAACGACCCGCCGAACGCGGCCGCGAACGCGTCCGGATCGCGCGCCTCATCAGCGAGGCTGAGCGCGGGAACCTGGGCGGAAGGGGTGTCGAGCATGATCGGGTGTCCGGATGATCCTGGGAAGCGGCGACAATAAACCTTCCCGCGCCCAAACGAAAGCGGCCCGCCGTATCGGGTGATACGGCGGGCCGGCAATCGCTATCGAACAGCTTTAGCCGTTCATCAGCTTTTCCATCGTCTTCTGATGGAGCCAGATGTTCATCGTCGCCGAATCATCGGTGTCGCCAGTGTAACCGAGTTCGCCGGCGAGCTTCTTGCGTGCGTCGAGGCTCGAATCCTGGCCGATCGCCTTCATCAGATCGACGATCGACGTCTTGTAATTGAGTTGCTCGCCGCGCGCCTGGGCATGCTTTTCGAGCACCGCGTAAATTTCGTCCTCGCTCAGCGTGGCCGGCGGGGGAGGCGGGGGTGGAGGCGGAGCCGCAGCGGCTTCCGGCGTGGGAGCCGGGGCCGGCGCGGGGGCCGGGGTGCTCGATCCGAAGATCGCGTCCTTGATCGTACCGAAGATGCTCATCCGACTCGCCTCCAACTGTCTGCAGGGATGTAACGCCTAGACCGCCGTGCGGCTCCGCGACACCATTTTCGGGGCTGACCTGACGGGCATGCTCGGGCATGGGGATCGGATGCCGCAGGCAGAGGATCTTCAACGCGACGACGCTTCGTCGCCCGTTCGCTCGCGTGACGAGAATTCTGCGCCGATCCGGTTCGCCGAATTCGTCGCGCTGATCGCGGCGTTGATGGCGATGGGGGCGCTCGGCATCGATACGATGCTGCCCGCACTCCCCACCATCGGAGTAGACCTGGGTGCGGCTGCGCGCGATTTGCCGCTGGTCATCGTGATGTTCTCGACCGGGTTCGGGGTGGCGCAATTGATCCATGGGCCGCTTGCCGATCGTTTCGGACGGCGGCCGGTACTGATTGGATCGCTGATTCTGTATACCCTGATGAACCTGGTCTGTGCGGCGGCGCGCAGCATGGAGTTGCTGCTGATTTCGCGCGTCTGCGCCGGCATCGCAATCGCGGCGACCCGCGTGGTAACGGTCGCTTTGATCCGCGATTGCTATTCGGGGCGCGCGATGGCGCGGGTGTCGAGCCTGGCAGTGATGACCTTCATGATTTTCCCGATCATCGCGCCGTGGATTGGCCAGAAGATCCTGAACTTCGGATCGTGGCGGCTGATCTTCAACGTGATCGCCGCCGCCAGCGCGCTGTGCGCGGGCTGGTTCATCTTGCGCATGCCCGAAACGCTGGCGCGGGAGAACCGCGTGCCGCTCGAATGGTCGCGGCTGATGGCTAACTGGCGTTTGACGCTGAGCGACCGTCAGTCGGTCGGGTACGCTGCTGCGGTGATCGGGCTGCAAGGCGCGCTATTCGGCTATATCACCAGTATCCAGCCGATCGTGTCGCAGGTGTTCGGCCGGCCGAATGAACTTGGCACCGTCTTCGCGCTATGCGCCGGCCTGATGATGTGCGGCAACCTGCTCAATTCGCGGATCGTCATGTGGCTGGGAATGCGGCGCATCTCGCACGGCGCGATGCTGGTGCTGATCCTGGCCGCCTCGACCAGCCTGGCGATCGAGCATTTTGGCTTCGAGACATTGTGGCTGTTCGTCGCGATGCAGGCAGTGACGATGATGTGTTTCGGGCTCGCCGCGTCAAATTGTTCGGCGATGGCGATGGCGAACATGGGCGCGATCGCCGGGACCGCGTCGAGCTTGCAAGGTTTCGTCGTCACCACCGGCGGCGCGTTGATCGGCGGGCTGATCGGTCGGTCGTTCAACGGAACGACCACACCGCTCCACATCGGCTTCCTCACAGCGGGGATCGCGGCCCTCGTGCTCGCGGCGATCGTCGAGCGTGGACGGCTGTTTCGTCCGACTTGACGCGTTTGCCGCTGGCCGGCGGAACCACCGTGGTGTATTTCCGTTCGCTCTCCAACCAGTCAGGAGATGGAGCATGGGCGGTTATCAGGTGCCGGGTCAGGGAACGGGCGACGACGGCTATGACGAGGAAGGCTATGACGAGAGCCAGCGCGCCGAAATCCTCGAGGCGACGCGCGACGGACCGAGCGACGGCACGATGATCACCGATCTCAGCCCCGATCTGGGCGACGACCCGGAGAATGACGATATCGAAATGCGATCCGACGAGGTTGGCGAGCAGGACGACGACGCCGATCAGGACGAAGACGATGTCGAAGAGGACGAAGTGCAGGCCAGCCTGGACGACGACGACCTAGACGATGATGAGTTGAACGACGCCGACGACGAGGCGCTCAATCCCTGACCGATTGACCGCGGTCGGGCGCGGAATCTAGACTGGCGGCGTCTATAAGGGAAGCCGCCATGCCGAAGGATCCGCGTATCGACGCTTATATCGCGAGCAAGGGCGATTTCGCCAAACCGATCCTGACGCATCTGCGCGACCTGATCCATGCCCGCCACCCTGAGATCGAGGAATCGATCAAGTGGAGCATGCCTGCGTTCATGTACAAGGGCCGGCCGCTCGCCAACATGGCGGCGTTCAAGGCACACGCAGCGTTCGGGTTCTGGAACCGTCAGGAGCTGGCGACCGGTCAGGAAGGCGATGCGATGGGGCAATTTGGGCGCATCGCGTCGCGTGACACCATGCCCGACGACGCAATCCTGCTTGATGCGCTCGACAAGGCGGTGGCGATGATCGACGCCGGGGTGAAGCCCAAGCGCGCGGAGCGTAAGCCCAAGCCCGAGGCGGCGGTGCCGGAAATGCTCGCCGAAGCGCTGGCCGGCGATGACGACGCGGCGGCCAAATGGAACGCCTTTCCGCCGGGTTGTCGCCGCGAATATTGTGAATGGATTACTGACGCCAAGCGCGATGAGACCCGCGCCAAGCGGGTCGCCACAACGATCCAGCAGACCAAAGAGGGCAAGAAGCTCAACTGGAAATACGAGAATTTGTTGAGCGGATGACGAACTGCCGATAGCGCTTGCACTCTTGTCGTCGCGTGATACGTTATCACATCTCAGCAAGGAGAATCGTCATGACAGCCCGCGCTCAGTTTCAGCCGATGTCGGCGCTCAATATCACGCCGCTGATCGACGTATTGCTCGTATTGCTCGTGATGTTGATCCTGACGATCCCGATGGCGACGCAGAAAGTGTCGATCGACTTGCCGGCTGGGCCACCGGCCGCGACGCCGCCCGGAAAGTTGCACCGGTTGGATATTGCCGCAAGCGGGGCGCTCCTGCTGGACAGCGCGGCGGTCGATGAGGCGTCGCTGCCGGCGCGGCTGGCGCCGGTCGTCGCGGACCCACACGCGCTGCTGACGATCAACGCCGATGCGGCGTCGCGCTACGAGACGTTCGACCGCGTGCTGGCGACGATCAAGCGCGCCGGGGTGACGCGATTGGGCTTTGCCGGCAACGAGCGATTTGCGGAGTTCTAGGGCTGCCGTGTGGCAGCGACTTTTGCTTTTGCAGCGACGCCGGTTAGGGTGCGACTTCCGTCATCAGAGGATCGTTCATGCGCCTATTTCCGGTCGTCGCCGCCGTCGCCATTGCCGCCGCCAGCCCCGCCGCCGCCAAAACGCTAACGTTTCGCGCGACGCTGAGCGGTCTCGCGCCGCCGACCACGACCGGATCGCCGGCGCGGGGCAAGGCGGTGATCAAGGTCGATACGTCGTCGAAGAAGGTGTCGGTCGATCTCGACGTCACCGGCATCACGCTCGACCAGCTCAATGATGGGCTGGTCGCCAAGCCGGTCGGGCCGATCCATTTCCACGTCTATCGCACTGCGGACGATGTCGAGCTGATCCTGCCGCTGCCCTATGGGCCCGATTACCGCGCGACCAGGACGGGCTTTCGCGTGACGATGCGCGGGTACGATTATGTCGCGGGGGCCAAGCTGATCAACAGCAGCGCGACGCTCGACGAGTTCGTCAACGGCCTGCGCGGGCAGCGGATCGTGCTCAATATCCACACCGACAAGTTCCCCGACGGTGAGATCAGCGGCACGGTGATGCCGGGCTAACTGCACGCTTGGCGCTACTTCGCGTCCGTCGCGGGGCAGGTCACGCCGGGGCTCCGGCAATAGGCGGCCCAGGAGTCCTTCTTCAGGTCGAACCCGTCGATCGTCTTCATCGTCGCGACGATCACTTGCGGCTCGGCGGCGCGCCACGCCTTGGCGGCGGCCCCCTCGTTGAACGCGACCAGCGCCTTCAGGTCGGCGACCGACAGCCGCAACGCATATTCGTGCCCGACCGTGGCGAGCATGCGCTCCATCCCGATCTGCGCGGTGGCGGCGGCGACGACGCGCAGCTTCGCCTTGCCGGCGTCGTCGAGCTCGTTGTGCTGGTTGATCAGCTCCTCGGTGTCCTTCGCGATGAGCAGCGGGAGCAGCGACGCGAGCGTGCCGGTGTCGGCGACGCGCCGGCCGCGCGCTTCGGCCTCCGCGCTCGGCGTGGGCGCCATCGTTGTCTGCGCGGCGAGCGGGCTTGCGACTAGCAACGCGGCGAGGGGAACGAGCGATCTAGCCACGGGGCTTGTCCGGCTGGCGGTATTTGTCGTGACACGCCCCACACGTGCCCCGAACGACGGTCCATTGCGCTGCCACCCCGGCAGAGTCGCCGGCGCGGGCGAGGTCGCCGAGCTTTTGCGCCGCCGCCTCGTAGGTCGCGGCGGCCTTCGCGAACCCGGCGCGGTCACTCCACACAGTGGGCAAGGCCTTGGTCGTGCCGCCGTCGCTGCCCGCGGGGAACATGCCGGGGATCGCGTGCGCCCAGTCGGTCAGCGCCTTGGAGGGGAACGCGAGCTTGGTGACGTCGCCGCCGGCGTCGATCGTCGCCTTCATCCCGCCGAAGGTCGCGCCCGACAGCTTCATCGCGGCCTGGCGCCCGGCGATCAGCGCATCGGCGTCATCGCGGCGCGAGGCGACCGCGGCGGTCAGCACACTGGCCGCCAGCAACAAACCGATAGCCGACATCGTCTTGGTCATCGTCCGGTCCTCCTGAAGTGAAATGCGATGCTATGCCCCGCACGGACCGGCGGCAACCCGGGCGTTAACCGCGTCCGAAGCGGTGACGTTAACCGAGCGCGTGGCATGGATCGCCCATGTTCTCGTCGAAGATCTTCCGCAGCCGCTGGTCGGCGCTGTTCTGGGCGGGCGGGATCCTGTGGACGGCGTACGACGTGGCCGAGGCCAATGTGCCCGATCCGGCAGCCAATAATACGGCAGCGGCGAACCAGGATGCGACGGGTGAGGCGGTGACGAATGCCGACCTTGGTGTCCTCGCCAACGCATTGGGTGACGCAGAGAAATAGCGATCCTATTTCCCGACGAATAAGAACGCGACCGCCCCCACCAGACACACGAACGCCCCCGCATGGCGCCAGCCGATCGGCTCGCCCAGCACGGTCACCATGAACACCCCGAACACCAGCAGCGCGATCGCTTCTTGCGTCACTTTCAGCTGCCCGCCGCTCCAGCCGCCGGCATAGCCGATTCGGTTGGCCGGCACCGCCAGGCAATATTCGAACAATGCGATGCCCCAGCTGATCGCGATGACGATCCACAGCGGTTTCGACATCCCGCCCTTCAGGTGCCAGTACCAGGCGATCGTCATGAAGATGTTGGAGAGGGTGAGAAGGGCGACTGTCCACATGCCCCGCCCCTAATCGATCGGACGCTAAGTTGACACCAGGTTGACACTGGTCGCGCCGGTCGCGGCGAACATGGCGTGTCCGTGAGCGCGTGTCGGTGTCGAATGAAAAACGGTCGCGGCGTGGCGCACAGGCGCGGGGTGGAAAGCGGTGTGGGGCATGATACGTGAAGCGGTCCGTCTGGATATTCATGGCGGAATATTATAACCAAATCGGCACATGTAGGAAAATGGTTCTTGCCCGCTACGGCAAAGCCGCCTTTCGATTGCCTGAAAGGCATGCGCTCAGGACAGGCTCGTCGAACGGGCGAGGGAATTGCTCCCTCGCCCGCCGGGCGCGGTGATCGCTTTGTTCGGAAATAGCGGGGCTATTTCCGGGCGATCACCGATTGTCCACCTGCGCCCGCACCGACACCAGCCCCAGCCGCGTGACCCGATACGGCTGGCCGCCGTTGCTGGCGATCAGCCCGCGCCGCTTGAGCTTCTTGAACAGGCCGAGCGTGCAGTCGCTCAGCACATGGCCTTCGCGGGTGAAGCAGTCCGCCGCGACGATGCGGCCGGTGTCGGGGCAGCGGCGGTGCTGGATACGCCCGCCCTGCGCCAGCGCGTGCAGCACGCGCTGTTCGTGTTTGGAAATGTTCACGTGGAAATTGCCCGTCAGTCGAGAGACGACACAGCACCGCTCGGCGATTGCTCGCGGGTGGTGCGACTGACGACGATTCCGGCGAGGCCGGACCGCCGGATCAGCGGGCGACAATTTCCTTGGTCGACATAGGTGAATAGCGATAGCTATTCGCCGTCTCGATGTCGACCTCTGACGGCGGGTCGGCAAAGCCGAACCCGGCCGAAGGCGCGGATTTACTCCGCGCCGACCTCGTTCAGATTAGCCCGGCCGCGCCGATCGCCGGTTCCAGAAATAGCGGCGCTATTTCCGGGCGATGGGCGGTGTCGCATTCGGCCTATACGCCGAAGTCGTCGCGGGGGTAAGCAACCCGCCATCATGCCTCATGGCGCGACGATGCGGGCGGACACGCCCTTCAGCTATCGGTGCACGCGGTGCAGCGCGTGCTGCACGGGCAAGCGAATCCAGGTCAATCCGTACGAGATTGCGCGGCTGGCGCGGAACCGGGGCGTGTCGACCGCCGAGTTGCGCGCGCGCTTCACCGAGGACGGCGCGCTCAGGCAAAACCATGCCGACGCGTGCGTGTTCCTGGGCGAGCAAGGGTGCAGCGTGCATCCCGACCGGCCGCTCGTGTGCCGGTTGTTCCCGCTCGGCCGGACGATCCTGGCCGATGGATCGGTCAGCTTCGGCGAGGTCGACCGCAGTTGGGCGAACGGGCAGTTCGGCGCCGGCGGCGTGGTCGCCGATTATGTCGAGGCGCAGGGCGCGGCGCCGTTCATCGTCGCGGCGGACGCCTATTTCGCCTGGTTCCTGAAGGCGCACGAGCGGCTGGACGGCGGGGCGGGCGATGGCGCGGACGAGGGCGCAGATTTGCTCGACATCGACACCCAGCTTGCCGCCTGGGCCGCAGCGGCCGGCGAAGACCCGCCCGCCGACATCGACGCGCGGATGCGGCTCCATCTCACCATTCTCGATTCAAAACTGGAGGACGATCATGGCTGACCTAGGAAAGAAATCCACCCGCCCGGCGCTCGCCGCGGCAGTGTCGATGCTGGGCCTGTCGCTCGGCGTGAGCGGGGCGGAGGCGCAAACGCAGCCGGGGATGCCATCGGGGCCGGCCGCCAACCCGCAAGGCGTGCTGATCGGGCTCGGCCAGCCGGGTAGTTCGCAGATCAAGAGCGAACAGTGGAAGGCCGACCAGATCAAAAGCCAGCAATGGAAGAGCGATCAGTGGAAGGCGGACCAGATCAAGAGCGAACAGTGGAAGAGCTCGCAGATCAAGAGCGAAGCGTATAAAACGCCGAAGTGAGGTCGGTGCAGCGGAATAGCCACACTATTCCGCGGCCTGGCGCCGACCTCTGACGGCGAGTGGGCGCAGCCCAGCTCGGCCGAAGGCGCGGATTTACTCCGCGCCAGACTTTCTACGTGATTTCGCCGCGGCAAAGCCGCGTCGTCGGACGGGTCGGCCTGGCCGACCCGCCGGCCGCAGTGATCGCCGAGACACGGAATAGCTCGTGCTATTCCGCTGCGATCACCTTGCGGGGTGCCGCATCCAATGCTCGCGCTCGACCTTGCCCTCGATCACGGCCTTGCCGAACGCGCGGCGCATGACGGCGGCGTCGTCGCCGTTCATCATCACGACGCGCGTGCCGCCGCCACGGGGCAGCGCCTCGATCGCGCTGATCGTCGTGTTGTGCTTGGCGCACAAAGCCTGGACGGCGGCGAGCGCGGTGGTGACGTTGATCGCGCGCGACGGGCCGGGGGTGCTCCAGTCGGCATGGCCGTTGGTAGCGGGAATGTTGTGCGGCTGCATGAATTCGAAGCTCCTGATTGGCGGGAGCATGAACCACTCTCAGTCGCGCCGATGCTGTTGGCCGGGGACGCGATGAGTTTCATATAGGGAGGCGCACCGAAATAGCGACGCTATTTCGCGGGACAGCGCGCATCGCTGCTGGCGGACGGCGTAGCCGATCCGGCCGAAGGCGCGGATTTACTCCGCGCCGAGCACCTCAAAAACTGGAGCTAAGGATGTTTCGGTTCCCCGCCCTTCGAAGCACGTTTCATTGCAGCTTTGCGAGCTGCCTGCTCGCGCAACCGAACCGGGATTACAGAACGGGCTTCTTCTCTAGCTTGAATAAATCGTTCGACTTGCGCTGCAAGTTCATCACGAGAGAGAGGTGCGTAGGTATCTCGAT